>Ga0105045_10001182_pt1 | contig 21041 bp, 17 predicted proteins | sample MAT02_FD_78089 | JGI IMG/M metagenome (GOLD analysis project Ga0105045, IMG submission 78089) | Freshwater microbial communities from Lake Fryxell liftoff mats and glacier meltwater in Antarctica - MAT-02 (megahit assembly) | ecosystem: Environmental > Aquatic > Freshwater > Ice > Liftoff... | reverse complement strand
TGTAAAGTACTTTGTGTTGCAAAGTAAATAGAATCCCAGCTACACTTCCAACAGAGAACCCGAAAAAGTTTTTAGGGGGAAATTGGGGGGTTACGTTTTTATCATTCCGACTGGTACGGCGAGATTGTAGCCCGGACGTGCACGTCCGGTAACCGGCGGGGGCAGTTAGGCAACCCGTGCCGACGTTCACGCTAACGGGGTAATAGCATCGACGTCAGCGCAAATCTTCATCGACCCCGTTTGAAGAAATCAGGGCCTAACATATAAGCATAATTACTCATTACCTTTGAAATCGTATAACAAAAAACTCATTCACGAAGAGGGGTTTTATTTCCGATAGTGTACGACCGTAACCAATGAAAAAAAGTACCCTTAGTATCCTTATCACTGTGCTGGGCCTTGTTTACCAGACAGCAACCGCTCAGAAATGGGAGCAAATTGGCAAAAAAGGTGACTGGGAAAATACAGTGGCCATGGTGGCCCTGAATGGTCATCTGTATAGCATCGAACAGGACGGCACCCTGTTTGAAACCGATGAAGATGGAACGTATGAGCAGATGGGCAAAAAAGGTGAGTTCGACCATGCTGAAATTTTAGTGGCTATGGACGGGGCCATCTGGACAGTAGAAGACGGCTCCCTGTACCGTACAGACCCCGAAACCGCTGTCTGGAAACAGGTTGGTAAAGCCGAAGACTGGAAAAATACGGAAGCAATGGTGGGTCTCAACGGTCAGCTATACAGCATCGAAACATCGGGTACCCTCTACGAAACGGCAAAGAATGGCACCTGGAAGCAAGTTGGTGGTGATGGCGAATTTACCGATGCGGCTATGCTGGAAGCAACCGGAGGGTATCTGTGGACCGTTGAAAACGGCACACTCTATCAAACCAGCATCCAGGCAATGCGCTGGAAACAGGTAGGTAAAAAAGGAGAATGGGAAAACACAATCGCGATGGTTGGCGAGCAGGGTGTTTTGTGGAGTATTGAAAAAAATGGTACCCTGTACAAAACCGACATGGCCGGCAATAACGAACAGATAGGAAAACGTGGCCTGCTTAGTGATGTGACCCTCATTACGGCTGTGAACGGGGTTTTATACGTGGTAGAGAACGGTACGCTGTATCGAATGCGGAATTAACCTAACGTGTCCGTTCAACAACGAAAAGGGGTAGTAGCCAACGACTACTACCCCTTTTCTTCAACCGTGTTAGTCTTCGTCTCCGGCGGATGTGGAACAAACTGTGCGGGCGTTCTCACTATCCGGGAAGGTGAGTCAACGATTCAGCACGGCTTCGATTTGACTCCGAAACCAGCGCGTTTGCACGAGACGTTTTTTATCCAGATTGAGCGGCATCAGATACGCCCTGTTAAAACCGGCTTTCATGTCGAAATACTTGTAAAACCGTATGAAGTCGTCGCTTTTAAGATCGGCCACGATAGCATCGGGTTCTTTATCGGCGATTTCACCTATTTTGAGTTCTTCGTACGACTGCCGGGTAGCCTTCAGGTTGAGCAGTATGGCATCGAATCGCTCATTTTTTTGCCGGATAATCTCGGCTACGTACGTCTCCCGGTCAAATCCGTTCGGCTGTAATTCGGCAATATTGTCGGGGTGGTACAGGTAATTCTCGAAATCGTAATAGTGAAGAATATGATGATGGGGATATTCTTTTTCGAGACGCTCGATTTCGGTATCGGATAAAAAGTCACGGTCGCGGAGCGAGTAATAACGGTCGTCGTTTTTCACTTGCAGAAACAGGGAACGAGCGTCTTTCATTCCAACAAAAAGCGTATCTGACAGGGCGAGCAGGTTATAGAATTCATCGTTCTGATTTTCGCAGAGGACCAGTTTCTTACCACGCATGATCTTGAACAGCATCTCTTTTGGCACGGCAATATCATATACATCCAACTGCTCGTTGGGCTGCGGAAACAGCGTCTGGGGCTGATCGAAATCCAGATCATCGAAGTCAATAACGACACCCTGTTTGTATTGCCGGGCGTAGTCGATGAAGCCCAATGAGTGTGAAGCTGTCCAGAATTGGCAGTTTTCCGGTAACCAGTTTTCAGTTATTTCTTTGAGCAGATTAAACTGCAACTGTGTGTTGAGGTGCAGATCGAGTTCGTCGAAGAAATAAACCGTGTCAGTGTATTGATCGCTACGGGTAAAAAGATTGAAAATAATGTTAAATACTTCTTTCTCACCCGCGCTCAAATCATCATAGCCAATTTCGGAGTTTCCTTTTCTGAAAGTCAGCTTCGAGGGCTTTCCATCTCCGGGTGGTATAATTTCGAGGAAGCTGATTCGGGTTGCGGATTCACCTCCAAACACCCTTGACAAAGCTTCATTGATGGGTTGAATGTATCGGGTCTGAATCTCTCCCGAAGAAAAATTTTCCCGAAAAATAGTAGTCACTATTTGTCTCGTGACGAAGCCAATATCATCGCCAAAACGTTCGTCTCTCTCCGCAAATGAACCAGGACGATTATCATCCCACTTTATGTCACCCGAGAACGGTTTGATCTCTGAAAGGCTAGCTATGTGTCTGAAACTTGTTCGACCGTAATAGAGTGGGATAAACGTTTCGCCGGTACCCTGGCCCGTTAAAGAGTTGTACCGCATATCATCTACGTCGCTTCCGTCCTCATATCTGACGGGTAGAGTTGCAGTAATCTTTACTTCTGTTTCGCCCTGAGCGGAAAATTTTCTAAATTTTGCTTTTAGCTTCTGACTGAAATTTACGTGATCATCCCGCATCTGAACAAGCAGATTTGCACTTATCTGCCCTTTATGACGTGGTTTATACAACTTATTGGTGTACTCAAACGCATCGAATACCGACGATTTGCCGGAGCCGTTGGAGCCAATCAGCAGCACCAGCCGAGTATCAGCGGGAATGCCGTCGATGGTGAGGTCGGTGAAGCGTTTGAAATCTTTGAGTTCGACTTTCGTGATGCGCATGCCGCAAAGTTGCGAAATTCCCCCGCCACTTAGCCCCGTAACTTACTCTGCAACACTGGGCGCGGGTCTTTGGCATGGCCGATGATAGAGAGACTATTTTCAAACTTGATGCTCACGCCGTCGTCAGTAAAGTGGCAGGTGACGGTTTCGTAGTGGGCGGTTTCAATGAATCGCCAAGTCATCAGGAAGGTGTTTGGGTCGGACCAGGTGCCGGTGGCGGCTACGCGCACGGTAGTTTCGTTGGGGACAGGCGTGTTCACCAGTTTCAGCGGCATGGTTGAGACGGTGGTGGTGCCTTCGCGCCAGCGGTTCAGACCACACAACACCCGGTGGTTGCCCCGGTCGTCGTGAAACGCAAAGCTACAGCCGTCCTTGCCAAACGTCAGCGATGCCGTGTCAATGTTCAGGGAGTTGGGTTCGATCCCAAACGATTTACCGCTGACTTTCTGCATCATTGGCGTCGTCGTATTGTTCACCGCCAGTGGCAGGGCCAGGCTCTTCAGTTTGCGGGTCATCGGTTCCGGCGCGGAGTTGGTAACGGGTGCATTAGCGGGTTGCAGAGCGGGCAGGATGTGGTCCCAAACGGCGTTCAGCACGGCGGGCATGTTGGCGGTTTCGGATGTTATGGCGATAACGGTGTCTTCGTTTGGCAGCACTACGCAATACTGACCGAAGGCACCGTCGCCCCGGTAAGCGCCGTGTCGGCACCGCCAGAACTGGTAGCCGTAGCCCTGTAGCCAGTCGCTGGAGTCCCGGCTCTTATCGCCCGCCGGTTGCAGGATGTGGCGTTGCGTGGTGTCGGTCACCCAGGATTCGGGCAGGAGCCGTTTATCGTTCCAGACGCCTTTCTGCAAATACAATTGCCCAAATTTAGCGATGTCTTCGGTCCGCACCCGCAGGCCCCAGCCGCCCGTGTTCACGCCGGTCGGGTCAACTTCCCAATCGGCTCCGGCAATGCCCAGCGGCTCGAACAGACGCGGTTTCAGGTAGTCCAGCGTGGTCTGGCCGGTCAGCTTCTGTACAATGTTCGAGAGCATATACGTGGCTCCGCTGTTATAAACGAAGTGCGTTCCGGGCTGATGCTCAACGGGGTGAGCCAGAAAGGCCTTCGGCCAGTTAGTGTTTCCATTGGCCCGCATCGCTCCAGTTGGTTCCTTGTCATGACCAGTACTCATGGTCAGCAAATCCTGCACCTGCATAGCCGCCAGGTTATCGCTGACGGTAGCGGGCAGGTCGTCGGGAAAGAACGAGATCACTTTGTCATCGACGCTCAGTTTACCCTCGGCTATAGCCATACCAACGGCGGTGGACGTAAAGCTTTTACTGAGCGAGTACAGCGTATGTTTCAGATCAGGCGCGTAGGGTGCCCACCAGCCCTCGGCCACGACGTTGCCGTGCCGCACCACCATCAGGCTGTGCACGTTCAGCTTTTGGCTCTCAACGGTAGTCAGAAAATCCAGAATGCCGCCGGAGTTCACGCCCTGCAAACCGGGTAGCGAACGCGCTAACCCAGAATCTTCATCGCTACCGGGTCCCAGCCAACAACTTTTTTCTGGAAATAGCTCTGGTTGCCACACTGCGTGGGTCCGCAGGCGCGAAGGCCGAAGGTGGCGTCTTCGATGTTCGGCTTGTTATCCCGCACCGACGCGAAGAAGTTGACGAAGTGTTCGTAACGGTCGCCCTTGTAGTCTTTTGGTACAGTGTATTTGAACTCTTTCGGACCGTCCATCTGCGAAGTTGACGGATACAGCTTGTTGTATTCGGCGAGGTATAGTTCTTTCTGGTCTTTCGGGAAGTTGTCGATTGACAGGCCGGGTGCTTTTGGGAATTTGCTCTGGCGCATGGTCAGGCTATCCCAACCCAGCGACAGGTCGCCCTCGGTACCAACCAGCCGCACGAGGTAGCCCCCGCCCCCACCGTCCACAAAGTTGGAGCGGGTGGTCAGGTTAAACTCCGGGTGTTCGGCGGTTTTGGGATAGTCGTAGATGCTGAGCTGAATATCCGGCACGTCGCGGCCATCTTTCCAATAGCGGAGGCCCCCGCTCGAATACGCCCGGTTTGGCCCTTTTGATCCGGTAATAGTGTGCAGCGTGGTGAGCAGGTGTACGTACAAATCGCCCGCAATGCCGGTGCCGTAGTCCTGATAGTTGCGCCACCGGAAAAACCGGAGCGGGTCCCAAGCACGTTTGGGCGCGGTGCCGAGATACGTGTCCCAGTCAACAGTCTGGAGCGAGGCATCGGGCGGAACCGAGTATTGCCAGGCCCCCATTGCACTGTGGCGGTCATATTGTGCTTCGGCAAAAACGATCTCGCCAATGCTCCCCGCGTTGAGCAGTTCTTTGGCTTTAGACACGATGATAGACGACGCAAACTGGCTGCCCACCTGAAATACCTTGCCCGTTTCTTTTGCCACCTTAATTAGTTTGTGGCCGTCCTCGACCTTTTGCACCATCGGCTTTTCGCAGTACACGTGCTTGCCTTTGCGAAGGGCGTCGGAACTGATTTTCTCGTGCCAGTGGTCGGTGGTGGCGTTGATGATGACGTCGATGTCGGAACGGTCGAGCAGTTCGCGGTAATCGCGGGTGGTAGCGGTACTTTCGCCCCAGAGTTCTTTGGCCCGGCGCAACCGCCCGTCATATAGATCGCAGGCGGCTACCATCTCGACGCCATCGACCATCAGGGCCGATTGCGTGTCGCCGATGCCCATGATGCCCGTGCCAATCAGCGCGAGCCGGACTTTACTGTTGGCCGACGTGCTGGCGTGGCTTTTTACCAGGTTCAGGTACTGCGCACTGCCCACGTCCGCGCGGCTTTGCGTCAGGACGGTTGGGGCGGTAGCGGCTGCAGCACCGAGCGTTTTGAGAAACAGACGCCGGGAGTTTTCGGCTACGGGTTTTGAGGTCTTTTTCATGTTCAGGTAAAGAATACGATTGGGCTGACTTACTGACCAATCCTCTAAAGTACGTGATTCTAATCGAACATAGACTCAAAACTCCTTACCAACTTCGTAGCTTTGGCCTTTCTTTACCCCCTCTCGCCATGCCCGGTACGCCCGCCTTCGGCAACCCTGAACTCCTGCTCGAACTGCTTCACTATCCGATGCCCTTCGGCAAATACAAAGGACGGCTGCTGCGTGAGTTACCAGTCTATTATCTGGAATGGTTCGCCCGCAAAGGCTTTCCGGCGGGTAAGCTGGGTACGCTGCTGCAAACGCTTTACGAAATCCGGCTCAATGGACTGGGGTACCTGCTCGATGAACTGGTTAAACAAAGACGATAAGCAGAACGAGTTCCACTCATAGATTTTATTGATGAAGCTATAAGAAATATGGATAAAAACTATTAGGAGGAATCCCTTAATTTTGGTTTTCAAGCAGCATAAAACGTAACAGACATGAAACATAACGGCATAGAAGACTCCCCCGTTTGGGAAGTCAATGACGACAGCAAAGTGAACACCGTAGGCAAATGCCCTTTTCTGCACGGCGAAGTAAATAAAAGTGCCGGCGGAGGTACACTTAACAAAGATTGGTGGCCCAATCAGCTCAAACTGAATATTCTACGCCAGCACTCTGCCCTGTCTAACCCAATGGGCGACGACTTTAATTACGCCGACGCCTTCAATACGCTGGATCTGGCGGCTGTAAAGCAGGACATCGTTGATTTGATGACCAAGTCGCAGGATTGGTGGCCCGCCGATTTCGGTCATTACGGCCCGCTCTTTATCAGGATGGCCTGGCACAGCGCGGGTACGTACCGAATTTTCGACGGTCGGGGTGGTGCCGGTTCCGGCGATCAGCGGTTTGCTCCCCTCAACAGCTGGCCCGACAACGCCAACCTCGACAAGGCCCGGCTGCTGCTGTGGCCCGTTAAACAAAAATACGGTCGTAGCCTTTCATGGGCTGACCTGATGGTGCTGACCGGCAACTGCGCGCTGGAGTCGATGGGCTTCAAAACGTTCGGCTTTGGTGGTGGCCGGGCGGACGTCTGGGAACCCGGAGAAGACGTGTATTGGGGTTCGGAAACGAAATGGCTCGACGATGCGGCCCGGTACGCGGGTAGCAATGGTCACCGCAAGCTGGAGCAGCCACTGGGGGCTTCGCACATGGGTCTTATTTACGTAAACCCCGAAGGTCCGGGTGGGAAGCCCGATCCACTGGGTGCTGCCTACGACATTCGGGAAACGTTTGGCCGGATGGCTATGAACGACAAAGAAACCGTTGCCCTCATTGCAGGTGGCCACACCTTCGGCAAAACCCACGGCGCGGCTGATCCAAACAAATACGTTGGTTCTGAACCCGCTGGCGCCCCCATCGAAGAGATGAGTACGGGCTGGAAAAACACCTATGGCAGCGGTCACAGTGGCGATACCATCACCAGTGGCATTGAAGTGACCTGGACCACGAAGCCAACTGAGTGGACCAACGATTATTTCGATCACCTGTTTGGCTACGAGTGGGAGCTGACCCAAAGCCCCGCCGGTGCACATCAGTGGCAGCCGAAAGACGGGGCCGGAGCCGGTAGGGTTCCCGATGCCTTTGACCCGTCGAAGCGGCACGCACCCATGATGCTAACGACCGACATCGCCCTGCGTGTTGACCCAGCCTACGAAAAAATTTCGCGCCGTTTTCACGAGAATCCCGACGAGTTTGCCGACGCCTTTGCCCGCGCCTGGTTTAAGCTGACCCACCGCGACATGGGTCCCATTGAGCGGTACCTCGGCCCGGACGTACCGAAAGAAGTGCTGGTGTGGCAGGACCCCGTTCCCGCTGTTACGCACGAATTGGTGAACGAGCAGGACGTGGCCGAACTGAAGAAAAACTTGCTCGCTTCCGGCCTGTCTGTTGCGCAGTTAGTACAGACTGCCTGGGCCTCGGCGTCCACCTACCGCAACTCCGACAAGCGCGGGGGTGCCAACGGTGCCCGCATTCGGCTGGCACCGCAGAAAGACTGGAAAGCCAACAACCCTGCCCAACTGGCTACCGTGCTGGAGAAACTGGAAGGCATTCAGACCGAGTTCAACAATGCACAAACGGGTGGCAAAGCCATTTCACTGGCCGACCTGATTGTACTGGGTGGCTCTGCCGGTGTTGAGCAGGCAGTTAGGAACGCCGGTCAGGATGTAACGGTGCCGTTCACGGCGGGCCGTACCGATGCGTCGCAGGAGCAAACCGACGTCGTGTCGTTTGCGGCTATGGAACACCACGCCGACGGCTTCCGCAACTACCTGAATGCCGTTCATCTGTCTCCGGCGGAGGATATGCTGGTTGATAAAGCACAACTGTTGGGTCTGACGGCCCCGCAGCTGACAGTGCTGGTGGGTGGCATGCGGGTGATGAACACGAACTTCGATCACGCAAAGCACGGCGTGTTCACCCATCGTCCTGAATCGCTCACCAACGATTTCTTTGTCAACCTGCTCGATATGGGTACAACCTGGCGGGCTACGTCAGACGCGCAGAACCTGTTCATGGGAAGCGACCGGAATACGGGCGAACCCAAATGGACGGGTACCCGCGTCGATCTGATCTTCGGCTCAAACTCCGAACTCCGCGCCATTGCTGAGGTGTATGCCTGCGCAGATGCTCAGGAGAAGTTCGTGCAGGATTTTGTAGCCGCGTGGACCAAAGTCATGAACGCTGACCGTTTCGATCTGGCTCGTTCATAATCTTTTGTGATACTCCATAAAGAAGGTGGCTCCGTTACGGAGCCACCTTCTTTATGGGCTGTAGCCCGGTGATACGGCATTCCGACCTCCCGGTCCGCGCTACCATTACGCGCTTTTCAGGAAGTTTTCCCATTCGGTAATCAGCCCTTTTTTCAGCACACGGGGAAATTTGTTTTGACCACCCAGCTTACCACGGGCTTTCATCCAGTCGTAGAACGTAGCCACCGGCAGGACCGTTACCGTGATCTCTTTCAGCGCGTGCTGGCGTTCAACGGCGTAGTCGTCGTTCAGTTCCTTCAGCCTGGCGTCAATGCGGTTACGCAGGTCTGTGGCGTCAGCGACATCGTCGGTGCCAATGTACCAGTGGTGCGCAAACAGCGTATCGTATGTAACGCCCGCTACGGTGAACTCCCGGATAGAAATACCCAGTTCGTCGGCAACGGTTTCTACCGCCTTGTTCATGTTATCGACACTCAGGTGTTCGCCACACAGGCTCAAAAAATGCTTCGTGCGGCCCGTAATAACAATTTCCGACTCGGCTTTATCGACAAACCGGATCGTATCGCCAATCAGATACCGCCACGCGCCAGAACAGGTGGACAGCAGCAGGGCGTATTCTTTGCCTTCTTCCACCTCGTCGATCATCAGCGTTTCGGGCTGCTCGACCAGGTCACCATCGGGCGAAAAGTTGCGTTCGTTGAAAGGGATGAACTCAAAAAACAGGCCGTTGTTGAGGACCAGTTTCATGCCGTGCGCACCGGGGTGGGTCTGGTAGGCAATGAAGCCTTCCGAGGCCAGGTAGGTCTCGATATAAATCAGCGGATGGGCCAGCAATTTCTCGAACCCCGCCCGGTATGGCTCAAACGATACGCCCCCGTGGCAGAATACCCGCAGGTTGGGCCAGATGTCGTGGATGGTTTTGACGTTATAGCGGGCAATTATTTTTTCCATCAGCAACTGAATCCAGGCCGGAACGCCCACTACGTACCCAATGTCCCAATCAGCGGCTTTCTCGGTAATCTCATCGAGTTTCAGGGCCCAGTCACGCTCCTGCGCAATCTGCCGACCGGGCTTATAAAACCGCTCAAACCAGGCCGGTATTTTGCTGGCCGTAATACCGCTCAGATCGCCTTCGAGGTGGCTACCGCTGCGGTTCAGGTTGGTGCTGCCACCCAGCATCAGACAGCCTTTTTCGTAGAGCGTTGGAGGAAGGTCGCGATATGTACCGAGGGTCAGAATCTGCCGGACGCCGGTGTACTGAATGGCCTTCCGCATGGCTTTGGTGACCGGTATGTATTTGGAGGCCGCTTCGGACGTACCGGAACTTAGCGCGAAATACTTCACCTTACCGGGCCAGGTCACGTCTTTTTCGCCCGCCAGCGACCGGTGCCACCAGCCGTCAAACATTTTATTATAGTCGTGGATGGGTACTCGTTGCCGATATGCTTCGTAGAACGCCCGGTCGGTACCGAACTCGGCTTCGTTAAGCAAATTCTCAAAGCCATATGTCCGGCCAAAATCGGTATGCCTCGCCTTGCCCATCAGTTTACGGAACGCCTTACGCTGCTGCTCAGCGGGGGTACCCTTCTGTCGCTGTACTGCATTCGTCAGGCGAATACCCGTTCGTAACATTCTCCCGAGAAGTGCCATAGTTTTTGAATTATAACGCCCACCCTCTCATCTCCTCCACCATGCCATACGAGGTCATATCGTACTGGCAGGGGACTATCGACGTGTAATTTTGCGCCAGAGCATATTCGTCGGTGTCTTCGGCGTGGGTGTCGAAATTTACGAAGTCGCCTTCGAGCCAGAAGTACCGGCGTCCGTGCGGGTCGCGCCGTTCGTCAAAGCGTTCCTGATATTTGGCGTTGGCCTGCCGACAGATGCGGATACCCTTCAGCGGCTCGGCGGAGATGGCCGGAAAATTAACGTTCAGAGCCGTACCCCGCTTTATACCACGTTCCAGTACGTTCCGGGTAATAGCCAGAATATGGTCATGCGCGTGCGAAAAATCGGGGTTACTGGTATAGTCACAAAGCGAAAAGCCAATGGCCGGAATGCCTTCGATAGCTGCTTCGATAGCCGCCGACATCGTGCCGGAATATAGCACACTAATGGCCGAGTTACTGCCGTGATTGACGCCACTCACCACGAGGTCGGGCAGGCGGTCTTTCAAGACGTGATGCTTGGCGAGTTTAACGCAGTCGGCGGGGGTGCCGGAGCATTCATAGGCCGGAACGCCGGCAAAAATATCGGACGGGTACAGCCGGAGCGGGTTGGCAATGGTAATGGCATGGCCCATACCCGACTGCGGACTGTTGGGAGCTACCACCACCACCGTGCCGAGTTGCTGCATCAGTTCCACAAGCGTTCGGATACCCTTCGCGGTAATACCGTCGTCGTTCGAGACAACAATCAGGGGCTTATGATCAGCCATAAAGTCAGGTTGGTAAAGAATGGATTAGACGTAAAACTACACAAATACGCCCAGTTTTGGCCCATTTCAGGGGTATTGATATGTTATGCTTTTTCGGTTAGCAGCCAGACACCCTGATCACCAAGCTGATACTCGTCGCCATCGACGGTGCCGTAACAGGCCACGACCGACAGACCTGCCCCGGCCAACAACCGGTGTAGTTCGGCCAGGGTATAGATGTAATGCTGCGCCGTGCCGGTTTGCGTCTGTCCGTTGCGAACGTAAGTCAGGTGCGAGTCGATACGGCTTTCGAGGGGGACGTACTCGTTCTCGGCCAGAAACAGAATTGGGTCGGTGGGGTTGCCGATGGGTTGCCAGTTGCGGGCCTGATAATCGGGCAGGACCGACTCGGCCACCATTTCGGTATGCGCCAGAAACCGCCCGCCCGACCTGAGCAAACCGGCAATCCGGCTTAGAAACATTTGCATTGGCCTATGGGCAAAAAAGCTGAAACTGTTGCCCAGACAATACGCGGCATCAAACGAACCAGCAGGTCCAAAATCGGCGTCGGTCAGGGTCAGAAAATCGCCTTCGATAGCCGTAACAGAAAGTTCAGCGACATTGGCTTCGCGCTGTAACTCCGCTACGTACTCCGCCGAAATATCGACGCCCGTTACCCGCGCACCCATTCGGGCCAGCGGCAGCGCGTGGCGACCATAGCCGCAGAAAATATCTAAGAGCCGGTCGTCAGGGCCAAATTCCAGCGTCTCCACCAGCAGTTCAAGGTCAAGTTGCGTCTGCGCATCAGTCTGAGCCGCCTTCCACGCCACCTGCGGCAAACCGGTAAAAAAATTGTGATACCACATCTTAATCAGTGAATTGTGAATGCGCGAATGAGTGAATAGTTGCTGACGCCATGAAACTCATGTGTCAGCAACTATTCACTCATTCGCTCCGCTTCGGCGTACCGATTCGCTCTTTCACAATTGGCTTAACGTTTCCTGAATGGCGTCAAAATTCGGGACTTCGCCGGCGTTTTCGAGGACTTCGGCGTATTGGATGGTGCCGTCTTTGTCGATAATAAAGGCCGAGCGTTTACTGACACCTTTCATGTTCATGACGAACGTATCGTACAGGCTGTCGTAGGCCGTCGAGGTTTCTTTATTGAAGTCGGACAGCAGATTGAACGGCAGGCTTTGCTCTTCTTTAAACTTGGCCAGCGTAAACGGCGAATCGACCGAGATGCCCACTACGTCGGCGTTCAGGTTGGTGTAGGTGGCCATGTTATCGCGTATTTCGCAGAGTTCGTCGGTACAGACGCTGGTGAAGGCCATCGGGAAGAACAGCACGATCAGGTTTTTGCCCTGGAAATCGGTGAGCGATACTTCGTTGTTTTCGCTGTTGAAGAGCGTAAAATCGGGGGCTTTTTGTCCGGTAGTGAGCATGTATTTGGGAATTGAATTATGATTGATGGTTAATAGGCCCGTGCAAAGACGACCCGGCCCTGCGAAGGCTTCCCCGAGAACGGGTCGGTACCGGCTTCAGGTTCCTGATCGAATGGAATACAGCGAATTGTGGCTTTGGTAGCTTCTTTTATAGCTTCTTCTGTTTCGGACGTACCATCCCAGTGGGCAAGCAGGAATCCGCCCTTTTCGATTTGGGCCTCGAACTCGGCCCGCGTATCAACCCGGAACGTGTTTTCAGCCCGGAACGCTTTGGCCTTCTCGTAAATATTTTGCTGAATATCGTTGAGAAGGGTTCTGATGCGCTCGGTCAGGCCGTCGAAGGGAACGGTTTCTTTGGTTTTGAGGTCGCGTCGGGCCATCTCGATGGTGCCGTTTTCCAGATCGCGCCCGCCCATAGCCAGCCGCACCGGAACGCCCCGCAGTTCATACTCGGCAAATTTCCAGCCGGGCTTGTTGGCGTCCGAATCGTCGTACTTGACCGAAATACCGGCTTTGCGCAGTTCAACCACCAGTGGCTTCAGCTTTTCCGAAAGCGCGTCTAACTGTTCGTCAGTACGGTAAATAGGCACGATAACCACCTGAATGGGCGCGAGTTTGGGCGGCAGCACCAGCCCGTCGTCGTCGGAGTGGGCCATGATGAGCGCACCCATCAACCGGGTCGATACGCCCCACGATGTACCCCAGACGTACTCCAATTTATTCTCTTTGTTGAGAAACTGCACATCGAACGCTTTCGCGAAATTCTGCCCCAAAAAGTGCGACGTACCCGCCTGCAGCGCTTTACCGTCCTGCATCAGAGCCTCGATACACTGCGTATCAACGGCACCGGCAAAGCGTTCGTTGGCCGTTTTATGGCCGCGCAGCACCGGCAGGGCCATCCATTCTTCGGCAAATGTAGCATACACATCGAGCATCTGCCGGGTTTCGGCTTCGGCTTCGGCCTCTGTGGCGTGGGCGGTGTGGCCTTCCTGCCAGAGGAATTCGGTGGTGCGTAAAAAGATACGGGTCCGCATTTCCCAGCGTACTACGTTGGCCCACTGATTGATAAGCAGCGGCAGGTCGCGATAACTCTGAATCCAGTTTTTGTAGGTACTCCAGATAACGGTTTCGGAGGTGGGCCGTACAATGAGTTCTTCTTCGAGTTTGGCGTCGGGGTCAACAATGACGCCGGAGCCGTCTTCGGCGTTTTTGAGCCGGTAGTGTGTGACTACGGCGCACTCTTTGGCGAAGCCTTCCACGTGGCTCGCTTCTTTACTGAGGAATGATTTGGGGATAAACAGCGGGAAATAAGCGTTTTCGTGGCCGGTTTCCTTGAACATATCGTCCAGTGCCCGCTGCATTTTCTCCCAGATGGCAAAGCCGTAGGGTTTAATGACCATGCAGCCCCGCACGGCGGAGTTCTCGGCCAGGTTGGCCTTTTTAATTAGTTCGTTATACCACTCAGAATAGTTCTCACTGCGGGAGGGGATTGCTTTGGCCATGAAAGAATAATGGAGGAGGGGGAGGAAGGAGAAGAAGAGGGAGGAAGGGGAAGAAACCGGATGGCTTCCTCTCTTCTCTTTCCTCCCCCTCCTCCCTTTCTTCCCTCTTTTTTAAAATTAGATTAAACCTTGCGATTCTAATAAGAATCTAATGAATGAAAAGTTGCAAAGATAGGTTTTTCCGGTATTTTTGTAATCAAACAACCCTGCCGTATGTTATGAACATACAACGGCCTGACAGACTTAATTTTCGACCTATACATCTTTTAAACATGAACACGCAACCACTATATCGCTACCTGACGATGGCCGCGCTGCTCGGTATCTGGAGTTGTTCCTCCAGTCGGCAGACCGCCCAGAATGCGGGTGAAGTGGATGACCTGTACGGGAACTCATCCAACGCAACTGTGTACGCCGGCAATTCGTCCGACGTATCAACAGTAGTGCAACGGCCTACGCAACGGTACGCCAACCGCCAGCAACCGCAGCGGTTCAACCGTAACGCCAACCCTGATTTTTCGGCGAACGAAGAGCAGCAGGGGTACAACGCTAACTCCGACGAGTATTACACCGAACTGAGTACCCGTAAACTGAACCGGGGTCTCTCGCCCGATCCGGGCTGGAGTGACAACGGTACGAACGCCTACGATTCAGGTTTCGCGAACGGTTTTAATCAGGCACAGACCTCGGCCCTTAGCTGGAACCGCTGGGGCTTCAACAACACCGGCTTTTTCGGTGGAATGGGTCTTGGTATGGGTATGGGCATGGGCATGGGGGGATTTGGCGGTTTCGGCAGCCCGTGGGGCTGGGGTAACGGCTTTAACATGGGCTTTGGTAATCCATGGGGCGGTGGCTTCAACAGCTTTGGTGGCGGCTTCTACGATCCTTTCTGGGGTGGCGGAGGCTTCAACAGTTTTGCTTTCTCGCCCTGGGGATTTGGTGGCGGTTTTAACAACTTCGGTTACGGCGGCTTCAACCGCTTTGGTGGTGGGGGCTTCTTCGGAGGTGGTTTCGGTGGAGGTGGTTTCGGCAACAACGTTATCGTTAATAACATAAATGTGGTGGGTGCTGATCCATACCGGAACAGCCGTAGCTACGGCCCGCGTGGTAGTGGCTCAACCAACAACTATAACAACGGTTTCGTAAATACACCCCGGGCGGGTAACAGCGGTGGCCGCACTGGTACGTACTCGGGCGATGCGCCTACTTATACGAACAGCCGGAGTAATTCATCGTCCAGTAATGGGAATTACGCTGCTCCAAGGGCCAACAGCCGGGGAGCCTATTACTACGACAACAGTGGCAATACGGCGGGCAGTGGCCGGTCGTCGGGCAACGCGACGCCGAGTTACAGCAGTCCGGCACCGTCGTACAGCAGTGGCCGCTCCAACAGCGACTACTATGCTACACCGCGTCAGAATAGCCGGGGCAGTTATACGCCACCAGCCAGCAGCTATGGTAATAGCAGCAACGGGCGGAGTGGTTACACCCAGCCAAGCTACCAGTCACGGCAGTCGCAGCAACCTGCATACAGCGCACCGCAGCGTAGCAGTACACCAAGTTATTCATCTCCCTCACGAAGTAGTAGTGGTGGCGGAGGTGGTGGCGGTTACTCCGGTGGTGGTGGTGGTGGCGGGGGCGGTGGTTCGCGCGGCCCACGTTAAATTGACATGAAACGAGGTTAAAAATCCCGCTGTTTGCGACAAACGGCGGGATTTTTCGTTATACAGGACAAGACGATTAAACGATGGGGCGTTGCCATACTCTAACAAATAAACGACTACCACGACAATTCTTTCCCATGACTACTCGACACCTATTACTGGCCGGACTATTCCTCAGCGCGGGGGTGGCCTCTGCCCAAACCGGCGACATTTACGCGGGCGAAGCGTTTCGCTTTTCTGAAATTCAGCAGACCGGCACCGCCCGCTTCCGGGGCATCGGCGGCAATCAGGCCGCCCTCGGTGGCGACGCCAGCAACCTTTTCGGCAACCCCGCCGGTCTGGCGTTCTACAACCGGTCGGAGCTTAGTTTTAGTCCGTCGGTCAACATCCTCAGCAACGACGCTACGTATTTGGGTAACAAATCGCTTGGTAACGGCAACAAATTCTCGGTGGGGCAGCTGGGGCTGATCTTTGCCGGTGGCGACAACAACGGCAGCCGCTGGCGCAGAACGACCTTTGGCGTTGGTTATAACCAGAACGCTAACTACTTCAACGACTTCTCATTTCAGGGCCGCAACAACCGCTCATCATTTGTCGATCCGATTTTGCAGGACGCTAACCGGCGAAACGTACTGGGCAGCCAGATCGACGCGGAGTACAACCCAAACACAAATCAGGCTACTGACCTACTTGCCGCTGCTTACCAGCTTTTCCTGGTTAACGGTGCAAATGTTGGCAATAATGACAGCGGTGCGCCATTTACCCGCTTCGATGCTAACCGCCCCCGCGACCAGCGTAATACCTTCTCTTCGACCGGATCGCAGTCGCAGTGGACGTTTGCCTACGCAGGAAATCTGGATGACAAACTGTATTTAGGTGCTAACCTTGGTCTGTCAACGGTGCGGTATAACACGGACAATATCCTAACCGAAACGATTGTAAACGGCCAGGTCTTCGATACCAATACCCAACGCGACCGGCTAACGGTGAAGGGCAATGGGTTTAACCTGAAGATTGGTGCGATTTACAAGCTGACTCCCGATATTCAGATAGGTGCCACAGTCGCGACTCCCACGTTTATGAGCATTCGGGAAACGTTCAATCAGAGCGTTAGCGTTGTAGCCCGCGACCCTAATTTGCCGCTGAACAATAACAGCGTTGATGTACAGCCAAGTGATTTCAACTACAGCATCACTACGCCGTTTCGGGCATCGGGTGGGGCTACGGTATTTCTGGGGCAGGGCAAGATTGGTTTCCTGACCGCTTCGGCTGAGTACGTTGGGTACGGCGGGTTGCGGGCCAGTAGCACTGATGACGCAAATTTCAAAGATGCGGTGCGCAACTCCGTACAGGGTACCTACCAAAGCGTGGTGAACGTGCGGGGCGGGGCCGAAGTGAGGGCAGGGCTGTTCCGGGTCCGGGCGGGGGTAGCCTATCTCCCCGATCCTTACGTGCAGAAACTCGACGACATTGACCGGAGCCGGTTGCTGCTGTCGGGTGGCGTAGGCGTCCGCAACGAGCGGTTCTTTGCCGACGTATCGGGAACCTACAACACGTTCAAATCTGCCTTCACGCCTTATACGCTGCCCAATACGGCGGATTATGGCTCTGCGCAGATCAATAACAACAGCACCAACGTAACGCTAACAGTAGGTACGTTCTTTTAGAGCCACGCCCCTACTTGTTGCAACACGGCTTCGGCGTCGGCTTCGCCGGGAATGATGATGTCCGCCCGCTGATAAAACGGCAGGCGGACATTGTATTTTTGTTGCAGTGCATCGGCCAGCTCAGGGTCGTTGGGCTGGTACAGGGGCCGGTCAAAGGCGTTGTGGGCCAGCATCCGCCGTAGCAGAACTGGCACGGGTACATCGAGAAAAACGGATATGCCCGTCGCATTGATGTACGCTATGTTGTCGTGAAAGCACGGCATACCACCCCCGGTGGAAACTACCAGATTTTGCCCCGGCTTGATAATACGCAACACACGCTGTTCAGCTTCGCGGAAATAGACCTCGCCATCCTGCGCAAAAATATCGGATACAGAGCGGCCCTCTTCGCGCACAATCATACGGTCGGTATCCAGAAAATGATAATGCAGTGCGTCGGCCATGCGCTTGCCAATCGTACTCTTCCCCGACGAGGGCATTCCAATCAGAAAAATGTTCTTCATCCACAATGAGTGAATTGCGAATGAGTGAATGAGTGAATACCTCCGGCACAAGTGAACTGACACCAGAGGTATTCACTCATTCACTCATTCACTCATTCACAATTAACTTCACCTCTGCCGCCGTGGGGGTGGTGTTGTAGTGCCATTTACCGCGCACCGTGCCATCTTCTAAAAACCACGTACCAGGGTTGGAACGCATGATCGTTTTCAGCACCGTAGCATCGACTTTGTAATACGACAGATCACCCAGCTGAAACTCGGTGCGGAAGGTACGAATCTCATCATCGCTGACCGATGTCAGAATCGCCGGTGTTACATCAGAACCTTTCAACCCCTCAACCAGCGAACGAATAGCCGGAATACTGCCGGCGTCGATGCCTTTCGTGCTTTTCACGATCACGAATAGTTTTTTTCCCACAAACGTCTCCTGCGTAAAGTCGGCCTCATCAGTCCAGATGCGATAGTCGGTAATTTTGGGTTTGGCGTTCTCGTTCACCAGTACCATTTCCTTGAATTTGTACGTCGTATCGGTTGGGTACTGCTCGAAGGTGCTGGTTTTGCCCCCTCTCTCCATGATGTATTTGTACCGCAACGGCTCCGAGGGCTTCATCTGCGTTGGGATGTTCTTACCCACGGCGTAGGGCAGCAGATCGAGTGGGGGCAGAAACTGAATGGCATATACCCCGAGGCCGAGGGTCAGCAGCGTAGTCAGGCCCACGATCCAGCCCGTGCTGCGCGGTTTGATCCGATTGCGGTGACCAATCACGAAAAGAATCAGCACGATCAGCACCACGTCTTTCGTAAACGAAGTCCAGGGTTTGAGTTTAATGGCATCGCCAAAACAGCCGCAGTCCGTCACGCGGTCAAAATAGGCCGAGTAGAACGTCAGAAACGTAAAGAACGTAACCAGCAACAGCAGCAGCCAGGTAGTCAGCTTAGGCTTGTACGACACCAGCAGAGCCACGCCCAGAATAATCTCGGCGGCACAAAACAGCACCGACATGATGAGCGTGAACGGCACCAGGGCCATAAAGAAATCATGCAGCATTGGTATATCCTGCGCAAAAACTTCGAAGTATTCCTCGAATTTTATCTGGGTACCTACTGGGTCGTTAAGCTTGATAAGTCCCGAAAAAATAAAGACACCACCCACCAGAAAGCGGGCAATCCGGGCGGCCCACAGCATGAGCGGGGTACCGGTTTTTAGTTTGGGTTGAGAGGCAGTTGTGTTCATCTTTTGGAATGAAGAGTGAAGAATGGGCTTACGCGAATGTTCTTCGCTCTTAACTAATTTTGATCAGACAAAAAACGGCGTAATTAATCATGTCCATGTAATTGGCATCAACACCTTCCGACACCAGCGTGTTACCCTGGTTGTCTTCAATCTGCTTGGTGCGCAGGAGTTTCATCAGAATAATGTCGGTCATTGAACTTACGCGCATCTCACGCCAGGCTTCGCCGTAATCGTGATTTTTAGCAAACAGCAGATCAATAACCCGGCCAATCTGTTCGTCGTACAGTTGTTCGAGTTCGTCGGTGGCAATATCGAGCGGGCTGGCAGTGTTTTGCGCCAATTCCACCTGAATCAGGGCCATGACACAGTAGTTTATAATACCTACGAATTCCGGTTCGATGCCCTCCCCTACTTTGCTGACGCCCGTTTCCTGCAAAGTTCTGATACGCTGGGCTTTGATGTAAATCTGGTCAGTTATGCTTGGCACGCGTAAAATACGCCAGGCCGTTCCGTAGTCACGGTTCTTTTTAAGGAATAAATCCTTGCAGCGCAGAATAACCTGCCGATATTCGGTTTCAGTGCTATTTATTGTCATTGGCTGTGTCGGTCCGCCGGTGCGGTCATTCGTAGTCATTACCTTCGTGTCGTTGGTCGTCATTAACGATGCATATCAATCGTTCTACATGACCATCAAGGACTATAAATGACAAGCAATGACGTTTTTTCAATGTTCAAAAGTACGAAGAAAACCCTGAACTGCCGGGGACGGCTCGTTGACCTGACCACGCCTGTTGTCATGGGCATCCTGAACCTCACGCCCGATTCGTTCTACGCCGGCAGCCGCACACCCGCCGATTCTGTTGTGGCCACCGCCGAAAAAATGCTGGCCGACGGGGCTACCTTTCTCGACATCGGCGGCTACTCGACCCGCCCCGGTGCCACCGACATCAGTCCCTCCGAAGAAGTCGACCGGGTGCTGCCCGCTATAGACGCCATTCTAAATAGCTTTCCTAACGCCTTGATTTCGGTTGACACGTTCCGGGCGTCGGTAGCGCGGCAGGCAGTCGAAGCCGGGGCGTGTGTGATCAACGACATATCGGGCGGTACGCTGGATGATGCTATGTTCAGCACCGTAGCCAGCTTATACCGGGCCGGGCTGTCCGTGCCGTATGTGCTGATGCACCTGCGCGGAGCGCCCCGGACTATGCAGACCATGACGACTTACAGGGATCTGGTACCGGACGTGATTGACGAGCTGGCTATTCAGGTGGCTACGTTGCGGGCCCTGGGCGTAGCTGACGTCATTCTGGACCCCGGTTTTGGCTTTGCGAAGACAGTTGAACAAAATTTTTTACTGCTCAATAAACTGCCTGCGTTTGGGCTGTTCGACGCACCAGTACTGGTAGGTTTGTCGCGCAAGAGTACGATCTGGAAAACGCTGAAAATCACCGCCAATGAGGCCCTGAACGGCACCACCATTTTGAATACACTTGCCCTGACAAAAGGGGCATCAATCCTGCGGGTTCATGACGTTCGGGAAGGGGTTGAATGCATAAAGTTGACGCAATCCGTAACTTTTTTTTAGGTCAACTATTGCGTTTACAAAGCTGAAACCCTACTTTTGCATTCCCAAACGACAACAAGAGGGTTGTTGTAACGGGAAAAACGATCTGGTAGCTCAGCTGGTAGAGCAATACACTTTTAATGTATGGGTCCTGGGTTCGAATCCCAGCCGGATCACTTTTTTACCCACTTAGGTTAATCAGTTGATAATGAGGTTAATATACCTCATTATCAACTGATTAACCTTTTTTTTGATTGTACTTTATCGGAAAGAATTAGATAAAACAAGGTAAAACCGTCAACAAAACCGTCAACTGGAAAAACGCTGGTTGACGGTTTTGTCTTACTTGGTATCGACCAAACCAAGTAAGACCATGCAAACCACCCTTGCAACAGATATTAAATTCCTGCTCAAAG
>Ga0105045_10001181_pt1 | contig 21053 bp, 15 predicted proteins | sample MAT02_FD_78089 | JGI IMG/M metagenome (GOLD analysis project Ga0105045, IMG submission 78089) | Freshwater microbial communities from Lake Fryxell liftoff mats and glacier meltwater in Antarctica - MAT-02 (megahit assembly) | ecosystem: Environmental > Aquatic > Freshwater > Ice > Liftoff... | reverse complement strand
TAAAGGACGTTATCGTTCATGAATGAAGCCCGGCGTGCTCCTGGTCCCCGACGCTGCCCAGGCCGACAAGCTGGCCGGGCAGGTGAGGACGTCGGCCACGAAGCTGCAGGTCTGGATCGCCTCGTTCGGTGGTGACGGCTGAGCGCCTTTCGGCCCGGGTACTGCGCTAGATCGCTGCCGCCAGCTCGGCGCCTTGCCGGATGGCGCGCTTGGCATCCAGCTCGGTGGCTTCATCGGCACCACCGATGAGGTGCACCGTCAGCCCGGCCGCCTGCAGCCCAGGGACCAGGGCGCGCTGCGGCTCCTGACCGGTGCACAGCACAACAGTGTCCACCTGCAGCAGCGTGGGCTGCCCACCAACCGAGACATGCAGACCGGCGTCGTCGATGCGGTGGTAAGTGGCGCCGGGGATCATCTCCACGCCGCGCTGCTTGAGCGACGTGCGGTGGATCCAGCCCGTGGTCTTGCCCAAGCCGTCACCGACTTTGCTGGTCTTGCGCTGCAGCAGCGTAATCTTGCGCGGCGGCGCTTCCGGATGTGGGGCGGTGATACCACCGCGACCGCGGTAGGCAACGTCGATGCCCCACTCTTTGTAGAACTTGGCCTTGTCCAGGCTGGGGCTCTGCCCGGTGTGAAGCAGGTATTCGGCCACATCGAAGCCGATGCCACCGGCGCCGAGTATTGCCACCCGCTGGCCGACCGTGCGGCGCCCTTGCAGCACGTCCAGGTAGCTGACGACCTTGGGGTGCGTGACGCCCTCGACTTCAGGCGTGCGGGGCGTCACACCGGTGGCCAGCACCACCGCATCGAAGGCGCCCGACCGGAGTTCTTCCGCGCTGACCAGAGTATTCAGCTGCAGCGTGACACCCGTGATCGCCAGTTGCCGGCGGTAGTAGCGCAGCGTCTCGTGAAACTCTTCCTTGCCCGGCACCCGCTTGGCCAGGTTGAACTGCCCGCCGATGTCGCCCGCCGCGTCGAACAACGTGACGTGATGGCCCCGTTCGGCGGCCACCGTCGCAAAACTCAAACCCGCCGGACCCGCCCCGACGACGGCGACACGGCGCGGCTGTGCAGTCTTCTCGTAGTTGAGTTCTGTCTCGCGGCAAGCGCGCGGGTTGACTAGGCAAGAAGTGATCTTGCCGGCGAAGGTGTGGTCCAGGCAGGCCTGGTTGCAGGCGATGCAGGTGTTGATCTCATCGGCCCGGCCTTGTGCAGCCTTCTGTACGAAGAAGGCGTCGGCCAGGAAAGGGCGCGCCATCGACACCATGTCGCAAGCGCCATCGGCCAGCAGCTGCTCGGCCACTTCGGGCGTGTTGATGCGGTTGGAGGCCACCAGCGGAATGCCGACCTGGCTGCGCAGTTTCTGCGTCACCCAGGCAAAGGCGGCGCGCGGTACCTTGGTGGCGATGGTGGGAATGCGGGCTTCGTGCCAACCGATGCCGGTGTTGATGATGGTGGCGCCGGCGGCCTCGATGGCTTTGGCAAGCTGCACGACTTCTTCGAAGGTGGATCCGCCTTCCACCAGGTCGAGCATCGACAGCCGATAGATGATGATGAAGTTGCGGCCGACGCGTTCACGCGTGCGGCGAACGATCTCCACCGGGAACCGGATGCGGTTCTCGTAGGCTCCGCCCCAGGCGTCTTGGCGGTGGTTGGTGGCCGCCGAGATGAACTCGTTGATCAGGTAGCCCTCGGAGCCCATGATCTCGACGCCGTCGTAGCCCGCGTCCTGCGCTAGGCCGGAGCAGCGCACGAAGTCGGCGACCGTCTGCTCGACCTCGTCTGTCGGCAGTTCTCGCGGGCGCAAGGGGTTGATCGGCGCCTTCAAGGGGCTGGGCGCCACCAGCGCCGGGTGGTAGGCATAGCGCCCGAAGTGCAGGATCTGCATGGCGATGCGACCGCCCTCACGGTGCACGGCCGCCGTCACCACGCGGTGCTGTGCTGCCTCTTGCGGCGTCGTCAGGCGCGCACCGCCGGGCATCGGCCGACCGTCGTCGTTGGGCGCGATGCCGCCGGACACGATCAACGCAACACCGCCGCGTGCCCGCTCGGCGTAGAAGGCGGCCATGCGCTCGAAGCCGCCCTGGGCTTCCTCAAGGCCCAGGTGCATCGATCCCATCAACACCCGGTTGGGCAGGGTCACGAATCCGAGGTCGAGGGGTTTCAGCAGGTGGGGATACATACGGGATCTGATTGAGTGGAGGCCTAGCGTGCGGTGGCGTGGGCCTGGGCGAAAACGGGGTTGCAGCGGCGGTGCGCGCGGTTCAGGCAGGAGTTGACACGGCAGTCGCCCATTCCTGCAGCGGCTGCTGCCACAGCGGATTGCCGCCATCGCTGTTGATCAACATGCACAAGCCGTCGCCGGTCTCCGGCACGATCCAATAGATGCTGCGCCAGCCAGCGAACCCGCCGGAATGGTGAACGTGCAGCCGGCCACCGAACTGGCACAGAAAGTGGCCCAGGCCCGCCTCGAAGGCGATACCGGTGTCAGTGTCCAAGTCTGCAGCGCCCTGGGGGGCGTACATCTGTCGAATGGAATCGGGCTTCAGCAAGTTGCGGCCCGGCACGGCGCCGTGCGGGCCAGCCATGCCGGCGCATGCAAACTTGGCCAGATCGGTGATGCTGGCGCAAAGCCCGCCCGCAGCCATGCTCAGGGGCACCCTGTCGTCGATGGCTTGCCCGTCCTCGCCGTAGCCCGTCGCAAATGCAGATTGCAGGTCAGCGCACAAGGGATCGAAACCGGCGTGACCCATGCCGATAGGCCCGGTGATCTCGTCGCGCACGAAGTCCGCATAGGGCCGGCCCGAGACCTCCGCCACCATCAGTTCCAGCATCGCGAAGCCGCAGTTGGCGTATGCAAAGGCTGAACCCGGCGCTTTGTCCACGGTCGCAGGTGCGTCGGGCGGCAAGCTCCAACGTTCGTAGTAGCGCGCTTGCGCTGCGTTGAGCGGTGGCTGGCGGCCTTCGAGACAGTCCCGCACAGAGATCGGCGCGCCTGTATGGGCGGTGCGGCCGACGCCCGCGGTCGAAATGCCCGCACGGTGGCTGAGCAAGCGGCGAACGGTTACGCCGTCGTGGTCGAAGGACGAGGCCGGGAGTCGCCACAGCTTCAAGTAGCGGCCGATGGGATGGTCAAGCTTGACCTGCCCGGTTTCGACCAGCTTCATCACGGCCCAGGCCGCAAGCGACTTGGAGATCGAGGCCAGCCGAAACACGGTGCGCTCCGAGACAGGGATCTGGCGTTCAAGGTCGGCCCAGCCGTAGCAGCGGACCGCCGCCCGTTCGCCGGACTCGATGAGGGCGACGGCTGCGCCCGGCAGCTGCAGCGCCTTCATGCGTTGCGGTAGGACGCTGTCCAGATGATCGACAAAAGCGGTCTTCGACATGAAGGGCAATCAGTTGCGCTGACCTGAGATCACGGCCACGCCATCCGCAATGGCGCTCTGGCCTTCGGGCGTCAGGACCGAGAAGAAGACCTCTTTGTGGTCATCGCGAACCCGGCTGTTGAACCGCAGCCGCACCGTGGTGCCGGGGAAGACGAGCGCGCCGAAGCGGCCGTGCAGGCGCCTCAGGCGGCTGGGGTCGCCGTTGGCCAGGTGGCGAACGATCTCGGTGCCGGCCAGCGCCCAGGTGGCCGTGCCGTGCAAGATCACGTCAGGCAGACCGGCGGCTTTGGCGGCGCGGCGTTCGGTGTGGATGGGATTCCAGATGCCGGAGCACTCGGTGTAGCGATGCGGCAGCGCACGGTCGATGCCAATATCAACCGTAACCGGGTCGCTCTCGGTGCCGTCAGGCCGTGGCAGTTCGGGCAGGCCGACCGCAGGGCGGTCATCGCCAAGGGCATCCACGCCACGGTAGACGGCGACGGTATGGCTGGTCACGACATCGGCGTCATCCCCGTCCGTGGTGCGCAGCGTGCTGGCCACGCGCACACCCGCCGTGCCGCGCCAGATGCCGCTGACATCGCCCCGGGTGACCAGACGGTCACGGACACGCATCGGACGATGGAAATGGGAGTCCTGGCTGAAGTGCACCGCGCGCAGCGCCTCTCGCGGATCTGTAACCAGCAGGCCCGCAAGGCCGGGGTCGCTGATCACAGGCCATTCCAGCGCCACGCAAAGCGCCGGGTTGGCCATGAAGTCGGGATGCAGGTCGTCGAAGACCTGTGGCGACAGATCGCCGATGCCCGCTGCGTAGGCCAGCATGCGTCGGGCGGTCAGCGTCGTCTCGCGCAGCCCCATCGAGAGTCGAATGAGGGAGGTGTCAATCGTCATGTCAGCCCGGCTCTGCTCAGGCGACTTCGAACAAACCTGCCGCGCCCATCCCGCCGCCCACACACATCGTGATGACGACGTACTTCACGCCCCGTCGCTTGCCCTCGATCAGCGCGTGGCCGACCATGCGCGCGCCCGACATGCCGTAGGGGTGACCGATGGAGATGGCGCCGCCGTTGACGTTGAGCCGCTCATCGGATATGCCCAGGCGGTCGCGGCAGTACAACACCTGGACTGCGAACGCCTCGTTCAGCTCCCACAGGCCGATGTCGTCCACCTTCAGGCCGTGCACCTTCAGCAGCTTGGGTACCGCGAATACCGGTCCGATCCCCATCTCGTCGGCCTCACAGCCGACAACCATCATCCCGCGATAGATGCCCAGCGGCTGCAGGCCGCGGCGCGAGGCCGTGGCAGCTTCCATCAACACACAGGCGCTGGCGCCATCGGACAACTGGCTGGCGTTGCCGGCGGTCACCGTGCCGTGTGGCCCCATCACCGGCGCCAGGCCTTGCAGGGTGGCCAGCGTGGTGTCCGCCCGCGCTCCTTCGTCGTCCGTCAGCGTGACCGCTTCCAGCACCATCTGGCCGCTGGCCTTGTCCTTGACCAGCTTGTGAGTCGTGACCGGGATGATCTCGGCATCGAAGGCGCCAGCCCTTTGCGCCGCGGCCGTGCGCTGCTGGCTCCGCAGTGCGTAGGCATCACACGCTTCCCGCGTTACGCCGTAGCGGTAGGCCACGGTCTCGGCCGTCTGCAGCATTGGCATGTGCGAATGCGGATGGGCTCGCAAGAGATGCGGGTCGGGCACACGCGAAACGTTCATGTTCTTGTTCTGCACCAGGCTGATGCTCTCGACACCGCCGGCCACGCAGATGTCCATGCCATCCAGGACGATCTGCTTGGCCGCCGTGGCTATGGCCATCAGGCCCGACGAGCATTGGCGCTCGATGCTCATGCCGCTCACGGACGGCGGCAAGCCCCCCGCCAGCGCACCCAGACGACCGATGTTGAAGGTTTGCGTGCCCTGCTGAATGCCGCAGCCGATGACGCAGTCCTCGACTTCGCCGGGGGCTATGCTCGCGCGCTGCACGGCATGCCGGATGGGCAGGCCGAGCAGGCTGGGTGATTCCAGGTTGTTGAAGGCGCCGGTGTAGGCCTTGCCTATCGGGGTGCGGGCGGTCGAGACGATGACGGCTTCTCTCATGACGGGATTCCTCGGGTTCGGTCAGGCGAAGAGCTTGTCCAGCGCGGGCGACGGCGCCCAGTAGGCGGCTCCGAAGGTTGGGTCAGCCTTCTGGTGCGCGAGCAAGGCGCTGCGCACCGCCTCCAAACCCATCGCACGGGCTTGGAATACCGGGCCGCCCTTGGCCGCCGGAAACCCGTAGCCATAGATCCAGATCACGTCCACGTCACTCGGCTGTTGCACCATGCCTTCGTCCACAACCTTGGCCGCTTCGTTGATGACCGGCAGCAGACAGCGCAGGACGATTTCTTCTTCGGTGAAGCTGCGCGGCGTGATTCCCAGTCGGGCGGCAATTTCGTCGCGAACCGCGCGCACCTTGGTCGAGGGCACAGGCGTGCGGCGGTCGTCGCCGTAGTCGTAGTTGCCGGCGCCGGCCTTCTGTCCCAGACGGCCGGCGGCTGCGAGGGCTTTGGTCAGCACACCGTAGCGTGGGTCGTCCGGCACCAGGCCAGCGGCCCTCAAAGCGTCCAGGTAGTGGCTGCGCACGTCCAGGCCCGCCATGTCGCCCATCACGCAGGGGCCCATCGGAAAGCCATAGTTGGTGAGGGCGCGGTCGATGTCTTCGGGGTTCGCACCTTCGAGGATCAGGAATTCGCTCTCGCGTGCGTAGCCTTCCAGCATGCGGTTGGCTGCGAACCCCGGGCAGTTGCCCACCACCACGCCGGTCTTGCGGATGATGGTGGACGCGAACAGGCACGTCTTGAGCGCTTCAGGCGAGGTGGCCTTGCCGCGCACGATTTCCAGCAGCGGCATCATGAAAGCGGGCGAGAAGAAGTGCAGGCCCAGCACGTCGGCCGGGCGCCCGCTGGCCACTGCGATCTGATCGACGTCTAGACCCGAGGTGTTGGTGGCCAGCACTGCGCCGGCTTTGGCGATGCTGCCCAGTTTCTCGAACACTGCCCTCTTGACGTCCATGCGCTCGAACACGGCCTCGATGATCAGGTCGCAGTCGGCCAGGTCGGCGTAGTCGCGCGACGTGGTGAGCAGGACCTGCAGCCCCTTGGCCATGTCGTCCCAGATGACGCCGCGCTTGACCAGCGTGGTGAGTGCTTTGCCGACATGCTTCCGCCCTTGGGCGAGGGCCTCATCGGTCTGGTCGAGCAAGAGCGTGGGGATGCCCGCCCCCAGGAAGCAGACCGCGATGCCCGAGCCCATCAGGCCCGCACCGACGATGCCGACCTTGCGAATCTCGCGGCCGTGCGTGCCGGGCGGCAGACCGGCGACGCGGCCTACTTGGCTGATCGCGGCGGCCATGTACTTTTTCGGGTTGAGCTCGGACATATCAGATCCTGGTGGCGGGCCTATGCGTGCGATTGCGTTTTCCGCAGCGATGCAGCATGGCGCCTTAAATGAACGCTGTATACATCCTGTTCGACTTGCAAACCCTTGTCAAGCGGGACATCACCAGTGCCCACTGCACGCACCCTGGAAAGCACGGTATTGACAGGGTGCAATCGCCGCCTGAATATATGAACACTGTTCATTTGCAAGGCGCGCGCACTCTACGCAGCCGCCCACCACCATGTCTGCTCCGACAGCCCGCGTGCCTCCGACCCTGCACCCCTTCACCGGCCACGATGTGCCCTGGTTGCTGCGGGCCCGCGCAACGCAGGACCGCGACAAGACCTTCCTGGTCTTCGCGCCCTTCGATGCGCCCGCCGAGCGCTGGACTTACGGGGCCTTCCATGCCGCCGTGGGCCGGCTCGCTCACACCCTGGCCAAGGACCTCGGCGTCGGCAGGGGCCAGCGCGTGCTGCTGCACATGGACAACTGCACCGAGTTCCTGTTGACCTGGCATGCCTGCGCCCGCATCGGCGCAGTGGCCGTCACCACCAACACGCGTTCCAGTGGGGACGAGTTGGCCTACTTCGCCATGCACAGCGCGGCCGTGATGGTCGTCACCCAGCCTTGCTACGAGGCCGCCTTGCGCGCAGCGGCGCCGCACATCACGCGCTTCGTGGTGACTTCTCACGATGTGGGTGCCGCGCCCGAGATTGCTCGCAGCGCTGAAGCGTTGGCGTTCGAGTTGCTGGTCGCTGAGGGTGCCGCCGAACTGCCTGAACGCGAGCCCGATGCGCTGCTGCCGCTGTCGATTCAGTACACATCGGGCACCACGGCGCGCCCCAAGGGTGTGGTGTGGACCCACGCCAATGGCCTCTGGGGCGCGCGCACCAACGCCACCGCCTGCAGCGTCGTGCCCAGCGACATCAGCCACACCTTCCTCCCGCTGTTCCACACCAACGCCATGGCCTATTCGCACCTGGCCACGCTGTGGGCGGGTGCGACGCTCGTCGTCCAGCCGCGCTTCTCGGCCAGCCGCTATTGGTCCTGCCAGGTGGAGCACCTGTGCACCTGGGGCATCCACATCCCTTTCTCGCTCAAGGCCCTGTTCAGCCAGCCCAAGCCCGCCGGGCTGGCACTGACGCGATGGGGACTGGGCGCCATCAATCCCGTCATCGTCACCGAGGCGTTCGGCCTGCCCTGCATCGGCTGGTTCGGCATGACCGAGACCATCGGCCTGGCCATCGTGTCCCTCCCCGACCTGCCCGGACGCGAAATGGCGATGGGGCTGCCGGCTCCTGGCTACGAGATCGCCGTGCGTCGCAGCGACGGCAGTGAAGCCCCCTTTGCAGAGTCAGGCCGACTATGGATACGCGGTGTCGCGGGCTTGTCGATGTTCCTCGAGTACCTGGACGCCCCGGAAGCCACGGCTGCGGCCTTCGATGCCGATGGCTGGTTCGACACGGGTGACCGCGTCACGGCGTTTGCCGACGGTCATATCCGTTTCGACGAACGCGATAAGGACATGTTGCGCATCGGCGCTGAGAACGTGGGTGCGGCCGAGATCGAACGCGTGATCATGAGCGTGGGCGGCATCATCGAGGTGGCCGTGGTCGGCCGTCCTGACCCCATGCTGGACGAAGTGGCGGTGGCCTACGTCATCCCTATCGGCCCGACTGACGGTCTGGTCGAGCGCATCCATGCCGCCTGCACACAGCAACTCGCCGACTTCAAGCGCCCGCGCGAGGTGATCGTCGTTGCAGAGCTGCCGCGCGTCACCCTCGGCAAGATCGACAAGAAGCTACTGCGGGCCGAGCAGGCAGCCCGGTAAGACCTTCCCTCGATGAACACTGAGACCGCGATGACCCAAGCAGCACAGCTGACCCGGCGGGAAGCCTACACGCCGTGGCCTTTTATGCTGGACGAGGTCGTTTTGCGCTTCGAGCTTGACCCGCTTTGCACGCGGGTGACAAGCCGGCTGTCGCTGCGCCGCCAACCCGGTGCGGATCCCGGCGTCCCTTTGTGGCTGGCAGGCCGGTCGTTGACCTTGCTGCGGCTTTCGATGGATGGCGTTGACATCGCGCCGGAGTGCTTCGTTCGAGACGAGTCCGGACTGTCGATCAGCGGCGTGCAGGAGGCTTGCTCGCTCGAAGTCGTGACCGAGCTGGCACCCGCCAACAACCACAGCGGCACGGGGCTGTTCCTGCTCGACGGCACGCTGGCGACGCACATGGAAGCCGAGGGCATCTCGCGGGTCACCTACTTCCCGGACCGGCCGGATGTCCTGTCGCGCTACACCGTCACGCTGGTCGCCGACCCGGTGCGCTATCCGGTGCTGCTGTCCAACGGCAACCGCCGCTCGGACCACGTGCGGGTCGATGGCCGCCACGAGGTGGTGTGGCACGACCCACACCCCAAGCCGTCGTACATCTTTGCGCTGGTGGCCGGTGATCTGGGCTGTCTGCAAGACCGCTACCTCACGCGATCCGGGCGCGCGGTGCGCATTGCGCTCTATGCGCCGCAGCGCTTCATGGGCCAGTGCGGCTTCGCGATGTCGGCGCTGCAGCGTGCCATGCGATGGGACGAGGACCGCTACGGACTCGAATGCGACATCGACGACTACCAGGTGGTCGCGTTGCCCGGATTTCCGGGTGCGCAAGAGAACAAGGGCCTCAACTTGTTCGAGCTTGCCGGCATCCTGGCCGACCCCGACATCACGACCGACGATGAAGCGCTGACCATCGAACGCATCATTGCGCACGAGTATTTCCACAACTGGACCGGCAACCGGGTCACCTGCCGCGACTGGTTCCAGCTCAGCCTGAAAGAAGGCCTGACGCGCTTCCGCGACCAGTGCTACACCGACGACCTGCTGGGCTCGGGCGCCTACCGCATCGACACCGTCAGGACGATGCTGCGCAACCAGTTCCCCGAGGACGACGGGCCGTCGCGCCACCCCATACGCCCTGAGACTTACGCCGATGTGGGCCAGCTCTACACCGCCACGGTGTACGAGAAGGGCGCCGAAGTCATCCGCATGCTGCACACGCTGCTGGGCGCGGAACGTTTCGTGGCCGGCGTGCGCAGCTACTTGCAGACCTTCGACGGCCAGGCCGTCACAACCGACGATTTCGTTGACGTGATGGAGCGTGTCGGTGGTCGCGACCTGGGTCAGTTTCGTCGCTGGTACGCGCAAGCTGGTCGCCCGCGCCTGAGCGTGCAGCGCGAGTTCGACTCAGCCCGTGGCCGCCTGAGCCTGACCTTGTCGCAGCAGCTGCCGGGCAGCAACGCTGATGCGGCGGTCATGCACATTCCGGTGCGGCTGAGCCTGGTGTTGCCCGGCGGCGCGCCAACCGCAGCATTGCGGCGCCTGGACGGCGGGGACCCCGCGCTGCTGGAACTGACGAGCGCTAGCCAGCGCTTCGTGCTGGAAGCCGTGGCGCCCGACGCCGTGCCTTCGCTGCTCGAGGGCTTCTCGGCACCGGTATCGGTAGAGCCCTACTTGAGCGGGGAAGAACAGCTCGCCCTATTGGCCCACGCCAATGACGCCTACGCGCGTTGGCAGGCTGCGCAGAACGTCATGACCGCGACCGTACGGCGGATGGCCGGCGCACACCGTCAGGCTCAGGACATGGACGTGCCCGAGCCGCTGCTGGCTGCCTTCGAAACGGTATTGACAGCGCCCATGTTGAACCGCTTGCTGACCGCCGAGTTGCTGCGCGTGACCGACGAGCCCATGCTGAGCGAAGGAATGCCCGAGATCGACGTCGACGGACACGCCACAGCACGCAACGCCTTGCGATCTGCGCTCGGCCACAGGCTCAAGACGAGCCTGTTGGCGGCGGTCATGGACCCTGGCGTGGACGACAGGGCGCTGATGAACGTCGCCGGCATGGGGCGCCGGCGCCTGGCCGCCGTGAGCCTGGACCTGCTGTGTGCCACGGGCGACCCGGCCATGGCCGACTTGTGCCTGGAGCGCGTGCAGCACGGTGCGACCATGACCGAGCGATTCGACGCGCTGATCTGCCTGGTGGACCAGGACGGCCCACAGCGCGACAAGGCGCTGGCCGCGTTCTACGCGCGCTGGAAGGACAACCCTACTGTTGTTAACAAGTGGTTCGGTGCCCAGGCCCTGTGCCGCCTGCCAGATGCGGTGGACCGGGTCATGGCGCTGCAAGGACACCCGGCCTTCGACGTGACCAACATCGCCCAGGCTATGGCCTACTTCGGCGGCTTTTTCCGCCAGAACCGCATCGCCTTCCATCACCCCAGCGGGCGCGGCTACGAATGGCTCGTCGATCTGCTACTGGCCAGCGACCGCATGGGCCGTTCCGGCCTGTCATGGTTGACGCCACAGATCGCCCAGTGGCGCCGGCATCAACCGGCACGGCAGGCGCTCATGCGAGTGGCCCTGGCACGGCTGGATGCCGCGCCTGGCAAGTCCAACGGCCTGGCAGGGCTGGCGCAGCGCCTGCTTCACGGCTGATCCAAGACCGGCTCTGTCTCGTTATTCAATCCCTTCAGCGCCGAACTGATGCACCTTGATGCACAACCCCCGGAAGGTCCATGAGATCTGCCACCGAAATCGCTGACCTCATCCGTAGCGGCGAGCTCAGCGCGCTGCAGAGCGTGCGCCAGGCATTCGACCGCATCGCTCGGCTGAATCCGCGCGTGAACGCCTTCATTCAACTCGATCAGGAAGCTGCCGAGGCGGGCGCGCGAGATCGACGCCCGCGTGGCACGCAGTGAGCCCATCGGCCTGCTGGCCGGTGTGCCCGTCGGCGTCAGGGACATCGAGGACTGCAAGGGCTTCCGCATCACTCAGGGCAGCTGGTTCCTGCGCAACAACCCCAGTGTGCACCGTCGACTCGCGCCATGTCGCCCGGCTGCGCGCAGCAGACGCCATTCCGATCGGCATCACCGCGATGGCCGAGTTCGGCATGGACTCGGCCACGAACTCTGTGCTCTGGGGTGTGACACGCAACCCGTGGAACCCGGATCTGACGCCCGGTGGCAGCAGCGGTGGTTCTTCGTCCGCGGTGGCTGCAGGCATGGTGCCGCTGGCCACCGGCACTGACGCTGGCGGATCGATTCGCGAACGCGCCGCATTTACCGGTCTGGTCGGCCTCAAGCCCAGCCATGGCCGCATCCCGAAGCAAGACGGTTTTGCCAACTTCGCCGTGCTCGGTGCGCTAACCCGCACGGTGGCCGATTGCGCACGCCACCTCGACGTGGCCGTCGGTCCGGACGATAGCGACCGGCAATCGCTGCCGGCGTTCAACCAGCGCTACGAGAGCCTGATCGAGACGCTGGAAGTCCGTGGGCTGCGTGTCCGTTGGTCCGGCGACATGGGCTATGCCGTCGTCGATCCAGAAGTCGAGGCCATTGACCGAGGTGCAGCCGATCGCCTGATCGCCGCCGCAGGCCTGGTCGAACGCAGCGTGCCCTTCACGCCGATCAACCCCTACCGTCATTGGGCAGTGATTTTGCTGAGCAACCTGGAGGCCGACTTCACCCGGCAGGGCATCCTGCCCGACGGCTCCGGCCGTCTGTCGCGGCCGGTGCAGCACCTGATCGGACTGATGCGGGCGAACCGCCAGGACATCGACATCGACGCCTCATGGAAACAGCTGCACCGCCTGGAGCAACAGGTGGCCGAGTTGTTTGGCCAGGTTGACCTGCTGATGACGCCGGCGACGACTTGCACGCCCTACACCGCAGACGCGCTGATCCCCGAAGAGATAGCCGGGCGCGACGCCAGCGCCCACGGCGCCCAGCCTTTCGGCATGTTGGCCAACGTCTGCTGGAACCCGGCGATCTCGATTCCCGCCGGCCTGACCGCCGCGGGCCTGCCTGTGGGCCTGCAGATCATGGCGCGCCGGCATCGCGACGATGTGCTGCTGCGTCTGGCGAGGCTTGCTGAACGGGCCAAGCCGTGGACGTATCCATCGTTCGATGCAATCGCCGCCTGATGGCTCCAATCCGATTGCCGCTAAACACAGAAAGACCCGACATGAGATCCGCAACCGAAACCGCTGACCTGGTCCGTCGAGGCGAACTCAGCGCCGTGCAGAGCGTGCGCGCAGCCTTCCAGCAAATCGAGAAATCGAACGCAAAGCTGAACGCCTTCATCCAGCTCGACCAACCGGCGGCCGAGGCTGCGGCACGGGACATCGATGCGCGCGTGGCGCGCGGCGAGCCGGTGGGACCACTGGCCGGCGTGCCCATTGGTGTCAAGGACATCGAGAGCTGCAAGGGCTTCCGCGTCACCCAGGGCAGCTGGTTCCTTCGCGACAGCCCCGTATGCAGCGAGGATTCGCGCCACGTTGAACGCCTGCGCGCCGCCGACGCCATTCCCGTGGGCATGACGGCGATGTCCGAGTTCGGCATGGACTCGGCCACTCACTCCGCACTCTGGGGTGTCACGCGCAACCCCTGGAACCCGGCGACAACGCCAGGCGGCAGCAGTGGCGGCTCGGCCGCCGCTGTCGCTTCGGGCATGGTTCCGCTGGCCACCGGCACCGATGCCGGCGGCTCGATCCGCGAGCCCGCCGCGTTCACAGGTCTGGTGGGGCTGAAGCCCAGCCATGGCCGAATTCCCAAGCAGGACGGCTTCTCCAACTTCACGACCTGCGGCGTACTGGCGCGCACCGTGGCCGATTGCGCCCGCCATCTCGACGTGGCCGCCGGCCCGCACGATGGGGACCGCCAGTCGCTACCAGCCCTGTCCTACAAGTACGAGGAAGCTCTGCAGACGCTGGACATCGGCGGTCTTCGCGTGCTGTGGTCCGACGATCTAGGCTACGCCGTCGTCGATCCGGAGGTCCTCGCCATCGCCAGAGCTGCGGCCGAGCGGCTGATCAGCGCCGCGCGTCTGGCGCAGTGCTCGATCGACTTCCGTCCGGTCAATCCCTACACGCACTGGGGGACGGTGATGCTCGCCAACCTGGAGGCCGAGTGGACGCGGTCTGGCATCCTGCCCGACGGCTTCGACCGCCTGTCGAAGCCCGTGCAGCATCTGCTGGAACTGGTGCGCGCGAACCGCCACAAGATGGACGTGCCGGCTTCGTGGAAGCAATTGCACCGGCTAGAGCAGCAGATGGCCGGCCTTTTCACCAAGTGCGATCTACTCATGACACCGGCCACAGCCTGCCGCCCTTACGCGGCCGACGGCCTGATTCCGGCCGTGGTCGATGGCCGCGACGCCAGCGAGTCCGGTGCCGAGCCTTTTGGCGCCTTGGTCAACGTGTGCTGGAACCCGGCGATCTCGATTCCCGCCGGGCTCACCGCCGACGGCCTGCCGGTCGGACTCCAGATCGTCGGACGCAGGCACCGCGAAGACATCCTGCTGCGTCTGGCGCGCATCGCAGAGCAGGCCATGCCCTGGAGCTTTCCGTTCACCGTCTAAGCGGCGTTCGTTGTCGTCGCCATCGTTGTCGCGAAATAGATATATACACCGTTGACATACAAGTTCGCGGCAGATATTGTCGCTGTTCACATCAAGCATCTGCTTTGTACCCCATCTGCCCATCTGCCCTTCTGCCCGTTTCGCCATTCCGCCCATCCGGAGGTTCCATGCGCCCTGTATCCCGTCACTTGCCGTCTAGCCTGACGCCGATCGCCACGGCGGCCTGCCTGCTGATGCTGTCTGTGCCCGCCACTGCCCAGCAGAGCAGCCCCAGCGGGGTCAGCGGCCCCAGCCTCACGGTGCAGACCATCGAGGTCACGGCGCGGCGCCGGCTTGAGACGCAGTTCGATGTGCCCGCTTCGCTGACGGCCATTGCGGGCGACAAACTTCAGGCGACCGGCATCACCAGCATCCAGGACATCGTCGCGCTGGTGCCGAACGCGACCATCGCGCAGAGCCCCGCCGGCACCGACACCTACATCAGCATCCGTGGCATGCGCCAGGCCGACGTCGGCGCGCCTGCCAATTTCGGCGCCTATCGCAATGGCATCTTTGCAGGCGGCCGTCGCGTCAATCTGGGCTCCCAGATCGACGTCGCCCGCGTGGAAGTTGTGCGCGGTCCGCAGGGCGGCCTGTATGGGCGAGAGGCCGTGGGCGGCGCGGTGAACGTCATTTACGCGATGCCCAAGCCGGGCGTGCCGCTCGGCGGCTACGCCGCCGTCGCCGTCGAAAACGACAGCCGCATCCGCTTGGAAGGCGCCGTCAACGCACCGATCGGCGCAGACGCGGCGGTCCGCGCCACCGCCTGGACCATCGATCAACGCAAGGGCGAGTACTACAACATCTACCTGAACGAGCAGATCGACCGCTCAAAAGACCAGGGTCTGCGCTTCAGCGTGGCAGCCAACGCCAGCCCGTCGCTCAGCCTGCTCGGAACCGTGGAGTACACGAAGGCCGACACGCCGGCCCTGCGCACTTACGCACCGAATGGGGTGCCCAATGGCCTGGCCGCGGTTTCGCCGCCCGAGACTCCTTCGACGGTGCAACGCGACACGTCGTCGCGCAACCACATCGAACAAGGCTATGCCTCCGGCAAGCTGAGCTACGGCGCTGCCCTGGGAACGCTGTCGCTGATGGCATCCGTGCGCAGCTACAAGCTCACCGGTCCGCAAGACCAGGACCAAACCGCGCTGCAACCCAGCGCCGGACCCTTGGCTTTGCAGCAGATTGTGAACAGGCGCGAGGCCATCAAGCAGTACTACACCGAAGCGCTGTGGGAGTCCGATCCGTCACAGGCGCTGACATGGCGTGCGGGCGCGTCCTACTTCCAGGAAGCCTTTCAAATCTCGCGCGCTTTCGCCAGCCGGCTCGACACCGCCTTTCTCGGCAGCTTCGGCATTCCGAACATTGGCGTCATCGGCGGCGCCGCGGGCATCCCGAACGCCGGCTCCGAGACCCGCAGCAAGTCGGTTTCCGTCTTCGGCGACCTGCGCTACGAACTGAGCAAGACGCTGGCCTTCACCGCCACGTTGCGCTACACGCAGGACAAGCAGTCGCTGGACTGGAATCAGGGCATAGACCCGACAAGCAATCCAATCGCCATCGCGCTGTTTTCGAGCGTGGTGCCGACCTTCAACCTGATAGCCACGGACACCTACAGGTTCACCTCGCCGTCAACGGGTGTCGAGTACAAGCTGAACCCCGACACCAACTTCTACGCGATCTACAGCACCGGCTACCGGCCGGGTGGCTACAACACCTCGGTCACGAACCCCGCCTACATCCCGTATTCGCAAGAGTCGGCGCAGAACTATGAAGCCGGCATCAAGACGCGCTGGCTCGGTGGCCGGGTCGGTCTGAACCTGTCGGCGTTTCGCATGAATCAGAAGAACCTGACGGTGCGGCAGGACGATCCGGGTGATACGCAGTTCGGCTACAGCTATCTGGCCAACGTCGGCAAGGCACGCACCAACGGCTTCGAACTCGAGGCACTTGCTGCCATCACGCCCGGACTGCGGGCCAACCTGACTATCGGCTATCTCGACGCCAAGTACATCCAGGGCAGCATCAACGCGGGCACGCCTTCTGCTGTTGATGTCAGCGGTCGCAGGCTTCAGGGCGTGCGGCCGTGGACCGTGAATGCACGCCTCGATTACCGGCGAGCCGTGACAGCAACGGTCGAAGCCTTCGGCGGCATCGGCATTCGCGTGGAGAAGGGCGGCGATCTCGGTGACGCCTCGGACAAACCCTACGACAGCCTGACGCGCTACGACCTGAACGCGGGCCTGAACTTCAGCGGCAGCACGCAGCTCACCGCCTACGTGCGCAACGCGACCGACGAGAAGATCATTCAGTTCCGCTACAACAACGGGGCCGTCACCACCAACCTCGGTCGGCGCTACGGCGTGCAGCTGACCCACAAGTTCTAGGCTGCCTCAAAGCACCCTCGGGCAAGCGTGAAGGAAGAGCCTTGCGAGATCCACGAATCGAAACGGTACTGAGTGGCCTGGCGCCGGTAGTCCCTGTCCAGGGCATCGAACCTCGGTGGACGATTGCCGAGCGCAGCGCGCACTACCAGTGCCCGGGGCTGAACATTGCCGCGATGCAGGACGGCCGCCTGGCCTGGGCCACCGGTTGGGGCGCCCGCGAGGTCGGCAAACCCGAGGCGGTGAACGCGCAGACGATGTTCTCCGGCGCGTCGATCAGCAAGCCGGTGACCGCGCTGCTCGCGTTGCAACTGGTGGACGAGGGGCGCATCGACCTCGACACCGACATCAACCGGTACCTCAAACGCTGGCAACTGCCCGACAACGAGCACACGCAAGGCTGCCCCGTCACGCTGCGCTGGCTGCTCTCGCACAAAGCCGGAACGACGGTGCATGGCTTCGGTGGTGTCCAGCCCGACTCACCATTGCCGACGCTGCTGGACGTGCTCGAAGGCCGCCCACCGGCGGCGACCCCGCCCGTGCGCGTGGACAAGCGGCCCGGTGGCGAAGGGCGCTACTCCGGCGGCGGCACCACCATCGTGCAACTGATGCTCGAGGACGAGACCGGGACCGACTTCGCCACGCTCGCCGCACAACGTGTGTTCAGTCCGTTGGGCATGACACGCAGCACTTTCGTCCAGCCATTGCCCGAGGCCTACCGCGCCAATGCCGCCTCAGGGCACCAGCCCGGCGCCCAGGTGATACCGGGGCGCTGGGTGTGTGTACCGCAGCTCGGGGCGGGCGGTCTGTGGACCACCGCCGAAGACTATGCGCGCTTTATGCTCGCCTGCCGCGCGGCCTGGCTGGGCCTGACGGGCGCCTTGCTCACGCGCAGCCTGGCCGTTGAAATGATGACCACGCAGCCGCAGACGACCTTCGGTCTGGGCTGGGAAGTCTTCCACACCGGGACCCTCAAACGCTTCGGGCACGGCGGTTCGAACGACGGCTTCCAGTGCGAATCGACTTGCTTCCTCGAGTCGGGCGACGGCGCGGTCGTGATGACCAACAGCGAGTCCGGCATGCTGATGTACTGGGAAGTGTTCCGCGCCATTGCCGACGTCCACGGCTGGAATGGTTTCCTGATGCCACCGCGGCGTGAAGTGCCCATGAGCGCTGCCGATCGCGCGCTCCTGGTCGGCCACTACGAGATCGTGCAGGGGCCGACCGTGATCCCGATGCGCGTCTATGAAGAGGACGGCGTCCTGATGTCCACCATCGACGGCATGCGCCTGAGCACGCACACGATGCACATGGACGAGCGCGGCCGTCTGTTCAGCCCGATGGGGCCCTACGACTCTGAGGTCATCCGCGACGGCAGCGGACGCGCTGTCGAATTGATCGTTCGCCGCGACGGCCACGCCGAGATGATGCGGCCGCGTCGCGTTGACTGAGCCGGCACGCCCACTGGAGACCCACCGATGACCCCCGCTCTGCCCCCAACCTGCCTCGACGCTGCGGCGGTCGATGCCTTGATGTCGCGCATCGACACCGCAGCCGCGCTGCGCCAGATGTTCGGCGACCTCGCCGACGGCCAGGCCACGCAACCGCCGCAGTCCCTGACCCTGTTCCCCAGCGGCGCCGGCGACTTCATCGCCTACCTGGGTGTGCTGGCGCGCGAGCGAGTCTTCGGCGTCAAGCTGTCGCCCTACGTTGCCGCGCCCGGTGGGGCGTTCGTCACCGCCTGGACACTGTTGATGTCGATGGACAGCGGTCAGCCTGTGCTGCTGTGCGACGCCAAGCGGCTGACCACCGAGCGCACCGCAGGCACCACCGCGCTGGCGGTCGATCTGCTGGCGCCAGACGACGTGGCGGTGCTGTGCATCGTCGGCAGCGGCCCGGCGGCGCTGGCCCACCTGCGCCACGTCAAGCCCCTGCGCGCGTGGCGCCAGATCCGCGTCTTTTCGCCCCATATCGGTCACTTGTCGCCGGCGGCAGCGCATGCCTTCAGCGCCGCCGATCCGCGCGTCATCCTGGAAACCGACGCGGCTGCTGCCAGCGCCGGCGCCGACGTGATCGCCTTGTGCACTTCGGCCGCAGCCCCAGTCATCGACCCGGCGGCGCTGAGCCGGCCGGCCTTGATCACGTCGATCAGCACGAACGCGCCGAATGCGCACGAGGTGCCGCCTGCCGCTCTGGCAGCGATGGACGTGTATTGCGACTTCCGCGCCACCACCCCCGCATCGGCCGGTGAAATGAGACTGGCAGCGCGGGACCACGGATGGTCACCCGATACGCTGCGCGGCGACCTGCCCGGCCTGGTTCGGGGTACGGCGCCCAGGCCTCGGGGCGATCGCCACACCTTCTTTCGCTCCATCGGACTGGGGCTGGAGGACATCGCGATCGCCAGCGCCCTGTGGCGAGTGCACGCGGACGCGGTCTCCGCCGGGGGTGGCGTATGAGCTTCCGCAACTTCGAACTGGAGCACTACCAGTCACAGCACGAAAGGCAGGTTGATTTCAATCTGGCCGACAGTTCCGTCAAGTGCACGGGTGTTAGCGATTGGCTGGACGCCGACGAGATACAGCAGTTGCTCGACACCGGCCTGTTCTATCCCGAGGTCAACGGCACGAAGTCGCTGCGCGAGCGCATCGCCGGCCTCTACCCCGGCGCCGACCAGGACCAGGTGCTGGTCACGGTCGGCGCGGCACAGGCCAACGCCATGGTCTGCGCGAGCCTGCTGCAGCCTGCCGACGAGGTCGTCGTGATCGCGCCGGGGTACCGCCAAGTCTGGGGCATAGCGCTCAACGCCGGCTGCGTGGTGAGAGAACTGATGACGCGGGCCGAAGACGACTGGCGTCCGGACCTGGACGCGCTGGCTGCGCTCATCACGCCCCGGACGCGGATGGTGTCCGTGGTCAACCCGAACAACCCGACGGGCACCGTGCTGACCGAGGCCGAGATGAACGGCATCGTGGCTCTGTGCGAGCGGGCAGGCTGCTGGTTGCATGCCGACGAGGTGTATGCCGGCACCGAACTGCACGGCCCGCCGGCCGCCACGTTCTGGGGCCGGTACGACAAGGTCGTGTGCGTCAACAGCATGTCCAAGGCCTACGGGCTTTCTGGCTTGCGCATCGGCTGGATCCTGGCGTCGCCTGACCTGATCGATGCCTGCTGGCGCCGCCACGAATACGCGGTCATCTCCGCTGCGTCGCCGTCGATGACCTTGGCCGAGATCGCGCTCATGCCCGAGAAACGTGAGTGGCTGCTGCAGCGGCAGCGGCGGTTGTCGGCTGCCGGCAGGCAGGTGCTGGAAGACTGGTTGGTGCATCAGCAAGGCCGGTTCTCGTGGCGCCGCAGTGCCGCCACGCCGGTGGCCTTTGTCCAGCATCACCTGGACATGCCGTCCTTGTCGCTGGCTGAACATCTGCGCAAAGAAGCCTCGGTGCTGGTGGCGCCGGGCAGCTATCTCGGCGCCGAGGGTTGCCTGCGTGTCACGGTGGGCTACGACGCGGCGAAGATCAAGGCAGCACTGGACCGCATCGAAGAGGTCACGCAGGGGCTGCCCCTGAAGAGTCCCGCATGACCTTGGCACAGCGCGCCGACGGGCTGAACAGAACTCAGTGGCTTTGAAATCGCAGGCGGCATGTTGAACCGCACGCTGGCCCGCCAAGCCGTGCGATCGCTTGCCGTGTCGAAGATCCGCGAAGTGGCCAACGCCGGCATGGGACGCGACGGCTTGTTGCCCTTCTGGTTCGGCGAGCCCGACACCGTCACACCGGCGCTGATTCGCGCCGCCGGCATGGCCAGCATAGACGCCGGCGAAACCTTCTACGCCCAGAACCTGGGCATCCCGGCACTGCGCGACGCTCTGGCGCGCTACGGGGCGCGCTTGCACGGCGGTTCGCACGGACGCTGTGCCGCCGAGAACATTGCGGTCACCAGTTCCGGCATGAACGCATTGATGCTGTGCGAGCAGGCACTGATCGCGCCGGGTGACCGCGTCGTCGTGGTCACCCCGGTGTGGCCCAACCTGGTGGAAGGTCCGCGCATCCTGGGGGCCGAGGTGGTAGAGCTGCCCCTGGCTTTCGGGCCGCAGGGCTGGCAACTCGACCTGCAGCAGTTGCTCGACGCGCTGACGCCGGACACCCGCTTGCTGGTGGTGAATTCGCCCAACAACCCCACCGGCTGGACGATGCCGCGCGGACAACAACGCGCGGTGCTGGCGCACTGCCGCACGCACGGCATCTGGATCCTGGCTGACGACGCCTACGAACGTCTGTACTTCGAAGGCGAACCGGGTGTGGCGTTGTCGCCAGCCTTTCAGGACCTCGGCGATGAGGACGACCGCCTGGTCACCGTCAACACCTTTTCCAAAGCCTGGCAGATGACCGGCTGGCGTTTGGGCTGGATCACCGCGCCCGCTG
>Ga0105045_10001180_pt1 | contig 21056 bp, 17 predicted proteins | sample MAT02_FD_78089 | JGI IMG/M metagenome (GOLD analysis project Ga0105045, IMG submission 78089) | Freshwater microbial communities from Lake Fryxell liftoff mats and glacier meltwater in Antarctica - MAT-02 (megahit assembly) | ecosystem: Environmental > Aquatic > Freshwater > Ice > Liftoff... | reverse complement strand
CCGCCCCACTTGGATCGACCAGTTGGGCTGGGAATTTTATGTGCACCGCAGCTACTCCCTGTTGGTTTTTGGGCTCAATTTCTGGTTTGTCCGGGTATTGCAGCGCAACCTGCCGACGGTGACTGGGGGCTTGTCCCATCAGCGCTGGGCACAAATACTGCTGGGCCTGCTGGCGGCCGAAATCGCCACCGGGGCGGGCATGGCCTATTTTGCCATTCCGGCGGTGTTGCAGCCGCTGCACTTGGGCTTGGCGGCCCTCATTTTTGGGGTGCAGTTCTGGCTCTGGCTCCTTCTGGGCCGGAGCGTGCCAGTGGTCCAAGATAATTTTCAAAACCAGACGTATGCCAAAGTGGTTTAGACTAGGGTGGGCAATGTAGGTTGAAATAAGTGGCGACACCCGGACATTCAATACGTGTTGGAAAATCAGGCCCGTTTCTGTCCTATTTTAGTACAATTATTTGATTTTCAACAATTTTGGAAGCAGCCAGTGGGGTTAGAACCTTCAGTGCAAAGTACAAATCGCCGTGAATAGATCGAGTCATTCACCTATTTAAAAAAGTTTTTGTTCCATTTTTGATTTTGACCATGTCCCCAGAAACTGTATCTATTTATCCTGTTTCATTGAAATTGCAGCAATATTCCCAGTTGTTAAAATTCCGTTTATCGGCCTTAGTGGTGTTTTCGGGCGCATTTGGCTATTTATTGGCCAACGATGGGGCAGTCGATTGGTTCAAACTTGGGATGCTATGTCTTGGCAGTTTCCTGATCACGGGTGCCGCCAACACGATCAACCAAATCATTGAGCGGGAAACCGATAAATTGATGAAACGCACCAGCAACCGCCCGCTGCCCACGGGCCGTTTGAGTGTAAACGAAGCCTTGGTGTACACCGTGGTGCTCATGGTAGCGGGCACGGCAGTCATGATCCTGTTTGTCAACACTTTATCAGCGGTTTTGAGCTTGTTTTCACTATTGCTTTACGGTTTTGCCTACACCCCATTGAAACAAAAGTCTTCCATTGCGGTATTTGTGGGTGCCTTCCCCGGAGCTTTTCCCCCGCTCATCGGCTGGGTTGCCCAAACTGGCCATATCGGGATGGAAGGATTGATCCTGTTCGCCATTCAATTTATTTGGCAATTCCCCCATTTCTGGAGCATTGCTTGGGTGGCCGATGAAGACTACAAAAAAGCGGGGTTCCGGCTGTTGCCCTCGGGCGGTGACCGCGATTTCAGCACGGCATTCAGCATGATGACCTACACCCTGTTTTTGTTGCCCATTGGCCTGTTGCCCGCCCAATATGGTATGACTGGGCTGGTTTCGGCCATTGTTGTCACAGTAAGTGGGGCGTTGTTTTTGATCCAAAACATTTATTTAATCAAAGTACAAACCGAAAAAGCCGCCAAAATGATGATGTTCGGCTCGTTTTTGTATTTGCCCATTGTTCAAATCGCCTTTCTATTGGACAAAATATAGCACTGGTCTCCAGATCGGTCACTCCTCTTTGCCACCACAACACCAGCATTTTACGAGGGATGGCCAGGAGTTACGGGTCGGTCAGCGGGATCTCCCAATGCGCCACTTCCTAAAACAAAAGCCTACACCTTGTCCTCAATGTTATGGGCAATCAGATCCTCGCTTTCCTCGACGTGGCCAAAGGCATAGCGCATTTTCCGGCGATCAAATTCTTTTTCATTGTTGGCGAGCCAGACCGTTGCCACGCCGTTGCCGATAAAGTTGGTGATGGCCCGCGCTTCGGACATGAACCGGTCCACGCCCAAGAGCAAGGCAAGTCCCTCCACCGGAATGACTTTAATGGCGGTGAGAGTAGAAGCCAACACGATGAAACCGCTTCCTGTAACGCCTGCTGCACCCTTGGAAGTGATCATCAAAATGCCGATGATGGTGAGGATTTGGGCCAAGTCGAGGTGCACACTGAATACTTGGGCCAAAAAAATGACGGCCATTGAGAGGTAAATCGTAGTCCCATCCAAATTGAAGGAATAGCCCGCCGGCACCACCAATCCGACCACCGATTTTGAACAGCCCATTTTCTCCAGTTTTTCCATCAGCGAAGGGAGTGCCGCCTCGGACGAAGATGTGCCCAGAACAATGAGCAATTCCTCCCGGATATATTTCAAAAAATCCAACAACCTGATCTGATAAGTGCGCAAAATATACCACAGTACCACAAATACGAACAGCGCCATGGTGATATACACCGTTCCCATGAGCTTGGCCAAGGGCAACAACGCCTTGATGCCATACTTGCCAATCGTGAATGCCATGCCGCCAAACGCACCGATCGGGGCCAACAACATGACTTTGTGCAAGGCCCAAAATACTTTTTTGGAAATGGGGGCCAAGAAATCCAATACTTTTTGTCGGCCCCGGTAATTGCTCAATACCACCCCCAGCAAGATGGCAAAGGCCAGCACTTGGAGGGTCGAGTTGTCCATAAAAAATTTCCACCAGCTAAACGCCTCGGCCTTGGTGTATTTGGAAATATCGCCGCCTTGGATATTTTGCGTGGTTACTCCGTCACCGGGGCGGATCACATTGGCCACCACCACCCCGATGAACAGGGCGGCCGTAGTGACCACCTCAAAGTAAAGCAGTGCTTTGGCCCCCACTTTACCCACTTTTTTCAGATTGCCCATACTGACAATCCCGACGGTAATGGTGAGAAAAATAATGGGGTTAATGAAAAGTTTGACAACACTAATAAAGGTCTTACCTAAAAACTCGCTTAAAGTAGCCCCGATTTCTAGCTCTTGTCCCAAAAATTTGCCCTTGATCGGGGCGTCGAGGAGGGGATAAAGGGCTAGATCTGGTCTAAAATGCCCCAAAAGAATGCCTAAGGTAATGGCGGTCAATACCCAAAAAGTGAGATTGGTAAATATGTTTTTCATATTGGGTCTTCCTAACTGCGTTGGCCAATCCGCTGAGCGGGCTGGTCATGCTTACTGGGTTAATGGATGATAAAATACAAAATAAGAACAGTTACTAGCGAAATAGGGATGCCGATCCCAACCATGGCCGAGGCCAGCGGCGGGTTGAGGCCGTGCTTGCTGGCAATGATGGCGGCGGTGTTCATGGGGCCCAAAGCCGCCCCCAGCAAACAGATTTCGGCCACAGTTCCCTTTTGCTTTAAAACTATCGCAAATAAAACAAAAATGAGCAATGGCGAGAGCACCAGCTTAAAAATCAACCCCCAAAACAATTGGGTAAAAATGGCACTTTTTTTAGGAAACTCCATCTGAAGACCAATGGACAGCATGGCCAAGAAGCTAAACGGCGCAGCCAATTTTTTCAGGAGCTCGGCCAGCATCGGGGTAAATTTCAGATCGCTCACATTCATCAACACGGCAATAAGAAAAGCCAAGAATACCGGAAATTTGAATACGCTGGTGGCTATTTCCTTGAAAGAGGGTTTTTCGGCAGCATAGTACGCCGCGGTGATGATAATTATGTTTCCACGAAGTTTCCACAATGGATTTGCCAATGCCAATCTGGGCAAAGCGGGGCTCATCGCTGCGCAACTGTTTGGTTTGGCGGATTTCCCCGGCTTGCACGGCCAAATTGGTTACGCTGTTGTAAACTTATACCAATCAACGGCGGCCACCAATCGCTCGGTAAGCTGGAATGATCTTGGGGCCATTTGGGTTGAAATAAAAAAAATAGAGGATTGTGTGGTAAATAAGTCCAATTTCTTTAATTTCGAGCCAGATCAGCTTAGCCGTTATTGGTAGAAACAAAACTGTAGGCGTTTCCCAACATTTTAACAAATTGACAATGATAAACCGTCGCGATGCAATCCAAAAAGTGGCCTTATTAATGGGTGGGACGCTCTCGATCCCTTCTTTGGCCGCCTCGCTGGAGAATTTTGAATTTTCGGGCAAATCTGCCTTCAACCCTGACCAACTAAAACTGGTCACCGAGATAGCTGACACCATTATACCCCGCACCAAGACTCCGGGTGCCAAGGATGCCAAGGTTCAGAACTTTGTCTCGGCAGTAGTTACTGATTGTTATTCGCCTGCCGATCGCGCGAAGTTTATCGCTGGTTTGGTCGAAGTGGACAAAGAAGGCATGGCCCAATTCAAAAAGGGTTTTGTCAAATGTACCCCCGCCCAGCGGATCGCGGTATTGAAAAAGGTGGAACAGGCGGGCATGGAACACCGCAAAACCGGCAATGGCAACCATTTTTGGTTCATGATGAAAGAATTGACCTTGACAGGTTATTTCACTTCAGAACCTGGTGCCACCCAAGCCCTCGAGTATGTCCACACCCCCGGTCGCTACGAAGGCTGCGTGCCCCTGAAGCCCGGTCAAAAAGCGTGGGCCACCTAGGCAACACAATATCATTCGGTAAATAAGGCAAAAATCCAAGGAATCACATTCCTTGGATTTTTGCCTGTTCACACCAGGCAGAAAGTCCGGCTTGGCCCGTTAGCCTTGGCAACTTTGATTGACGGAGGGCGATCAACCGGGCAAGCCCAACAAAAGGATTGCGGTCAAATATGACTGGATTTTCCTTTGGTTTCAGTGTCATTTCGTTCGGTTAATCGCAATAGACTGCGGCGGGCTGCTGAGCCAGGCTCACCACCATCCTTACTTGGGTCTCGGTGTTTCGATCCACGGAGAGCGGCGGTAGTTCGTCCAAGCCAAAAAAGCCCACCCCCAAGGTTTCCATGCCTTCGGCCATTGCCCCGCCGCTTTCCTCGCACAAGAAAAAAAGTTTATAGACATAGTTGGGACTGGGCGGATGAATGTGCATTTTTTTATCCACGACCGCTAGTAATCGAATGGCCCGAACCAACAACCCGGATTCTTCCCGGACTTCCTTTTCCACATTTTCGCGGGGTGACAGCCCAATGTCGGCCCAGCCCCCGGGCAGCGACCACGCCCCATCTTCGCGCTCATGTACCAACAACACTTTGTCACCGCGCAACACCACCGCCCGCACGTCTGTCTTAGGGGTGCGATAACCCACATCGGCGGTCATGAGGCCCTTGATCTGGCTGGGTTCACCACCGGACAGTTTTGCTAAAATCTCTACACTGATATCGGTAAGTTGGTGATAGCGGTCCAGATCGTAATCATTGGGCGAATAGGTCAATCCGGCTTGGGCCAGGGCTTGAATGCGCTGGGCCACTGAAAGCCAATAGTTTTCCATAACAATGTCTTGGTTTTTGTAAGCATTTTTTTGTGGCCCCGCGCCCCCCCCTCCCCGCGATCTTTTGCGGCCAAGGGAGCCGCCACCTTTGAAACCCTTGGCTATGCGCCGCAATTTGCGCCGAAAACGATATGTTTGCAACAAGGATTTTGCGAAGCCCAAACCCACCGATCATGCCTACCCACCGCCGTCAGTTTATTCGTCAATTATCGGGCCTCATGGCCGGGGTTTCCGTGCTCCCCACGATCGCCAAAGCCGAGGCGGCTCCGTTGGGCCACTTACCAGCCTCAACATTGGTCCCCCAAGAGTTGGCCCGGGACGAAGCTTTTTGGTATCCCGTCCAACGGGCCTACGTCCAGTCGCCGCATTTCATCAACTTGGAGAACGGGTATTTGTCGCCCGCCCCCGAAGAGGTGCTGAACGCCTATTTGGGCAATGTGCGGATGATCAACGAAGCCCCGACTTTCTATATGCGCCGCCGCCAGTTCGACGAGCGCGAAGCGGTGAAAAAACAATTGGCCGATTTTGCCGGAGTTTCGGTCGATGAAGTGGTGATCACGCGCAATGCCACCGAAGCCCTGGAAACCCTGATCCTGGGTTTGCCCATGCAGCGGGGCGACGAGGCCATCATTTCTGATCAGGACTACCCCAACATGGTGGAGGCGTTTCGGATGCGCGCCCGCCGCGAGGGCATTGTGGTCAAAACCATCGTGCTGCCGCTCCACCCCAAAAGTGATCGTGAGGTGGTGCAAGCCTATGAAAACGCGGTGACGCCCCGCACCAAGGTGCTCTTGGCCACTCACCTGATCAACCTGACCGGCCAAATAATCCCGGTCAAATCGATCTGCGAAATGGGCCGCGCCCGGGGCATCGAGGTGATCGTGGATGGGGCGCACAGTTTCGCCCACGTTGATTTCAAAATCCCCGATCTAGGTTGCGACTATTTTGGCACTAGCCTGCACAAGTGGCTTTGCGCACCTTTGGGGGCGGGCCTGCTGTACATCAAAAAAGATAAAATCGCCAATGTTCAACCTTTTTTTGGCGATGTAAGCCAGCCCGACCGCGAAATGCGGAAGTTTGAGCGGGTGGGTACCCAGCCCTGTTCCAACCACTTGGCCATTGCGGCCGCCATCCGGTTCCATGACCTGATCGGCAGCAAGCTAAAAGAGGAACGCTTGCGCTATTTGAAGAATTATTGGGCCGAAAAAGTGGCCAAGTTGCCCAATGTCCAGCTCAATATGCCGATGGAAGATCAGCGATCGTGCGGGTTGGGCAATGTGGGGGTCAAGGGCAAAACTCCAGCCCAATTTGCCGATTATTTATACGACAAACACCGCATATTCACCGTTGCCATTGACGGTGGACCGGTGCAAGGCATCCGTGTGACCCCGCACCTGTACACTACCCTGGCCGATTTGGATAAATTTGTCCAAGCGGTAGCGGATTTCTCCGTTTCGTGATTACAAGCGACAAGAAGTATTCTCCACAAAAGGAGGAGAGCCAACAATGAACAGATCTTTATGCCCTCGCCCAAATGGCGGCTTTTGCCAACTGTTGAAATAAACTTGGTGGTTTGGCGTTGAATGGTGGTAAACATACTATTCAAATGAAAACGTTTTTCCTTTCCATTCTTTTGCTATCGCTTTCCCACTTGCTTTTTGCCCAGTATGCTTTGCCCAAGGGCAAAGTACAGGCTAATGTTGGGGTCGGCCTGTCCAGTTGGGGTTTGCCTTTGTATCTGGGCCTCGATGTGGGGGTTCACAAGGATATTTCCATCGGGGGCGAAATTTCTTATCGCACCTACAACGAGAAATGGAAAGACCGGAACAACCAATATAATTTCCGTCGCACGATACTGGGCATTTCCGGCAATGCCAATTATCACCTCAATAGTGCGCTCGATATTAGTAAGGATTGGGATTTGTATCTGGGGATCAACATTGGGTTCTATTCTTGGTCTGATCCGGTGCGGGGCAATTATGTGTATGATGGCCGCTACAACTCCGGGCTTGGTGTGGGCGGGCAAGTAGGGGGCAGGTACTATTTCTCCAAAAAAGCCGCCATCAACCTCGAGTTGGGCGGGGGCAATGCCTTTGCCGGGGGCAAACTGTGAATAACCATCAAACTTTAGGTCTCTTAAATCAAAGTAATAAAGCCAGAAGACCTTGTTTCGGTCTTCTGGCCTACACCCGGCCGGCGGCGAGTTGCTACTTTCGCTTGATGTTCAATTTGGCTTTCAATGCTTCCACCAAGCTCTTGTACGTAAGGTCGGCTAGCATTTTTTTCTCCACGGCTTTGGAAGCATGGGATACCGCACTGTGATCTTTGCCCCCGAAATGGGCCCCCACCATTTTGAGCGAGTGGCTGGTGTAACGGTGGCAGAGGTACATGGCGATTTGTCGCGCCGAGGCGATTTCCTGCTTGCGGGTCTGTTCGTTGAGCGATTCGGGCTTGAGGTTGAGGTGATCAGCCACCGCCTTGGCCACTGCCGCGATGCTGAGGTTGACCTCTCCTTCCTCGGCCTGCTTCACAATGTGGGCCAAGCACTCTTTGGCCAAGGCCAAGTTAAGTTCACAATGGGTGAGCGAGGCCCGGGCGGTGAGGGTAATCAAGATTCCCTGCAAATCGCGGATACTGGTAGTGATGTTTTGGGCCAAGTAATCAACAATGTTTTCGGGAATGGCCAAGCCTTGGGACTCCATTTTATAACGGATAATCTCCATCCGGGTAGGGTAGTCGGGCATTTGCACATCGGCGGTGAGGCCCCACTTGAAGCGCGAGAGCAAACGCTCCTGCATACCCTTAAGATCGCGGGGAGGGCAGTCGCTCGTCATGATAATTTGTTTGCCAGCTTGGTGCAAGTAGTTAAAAATATGGAAGAAATTTTCTTGGGTCTTTTCCTTTCCCGCCAAAAACTGGACATCATCGATAATTAAGGTATCTACTCGAAGGTAATAATTGGTAAATTCTTGGACTTGGTTGCTGCGGAGCGCATCCACGAACTGGGTGATGAACAAATCGCACGGCACATACAGCACAAACTTGCGCGGGTGCTGTTTTTTGATCTCATTGCCAATGGCCTGTATCAAGTGCGTTTTGCCCAACCCAACTCCGCCATAGACCACTAGCGGATTGAAGGAGGTGGTGCCCGGGTTCTTGGCTACGGACAAGCCAGCGGTGTAGGCCAAGCGGTTGCAGTCCCCCAGTACCAGGTTGCTGAACGTATACTGGGAATTGAGGTTGGCCTTAAACAAATCGGCCGCGGCAGCAGGTTTGAGCTCAAATGGATTGAGCGGTTCCTTGGCTACTTGGGCCAGTGGTTTGCCATTGGGATAACTCACTGGCTTTTGTTGGGGTATATTGATCGTAACTGGCTGGTTTTGTTCGTTTCCTTTATCAATTACAATGGAATATTCCAATTTTGAGGCACTGCCCAATTCGGCCGTGATGGCCCGCTTGAGGATGCTCACGTAATGTTCCTCCAGCCATTCGTAGAAGAACTGACTAGGGACTTGGATCGTCAAAGTGTTGTGGGCCAGTTTGATGGGCCGAATAGGACCAAACCAAGTCTTAAAACTCTGTTCACCTACGGCTGGTCGGATAGTTCGGAGGCACTTCTCCCAAACATCAACGCAATCAGGTGTGGTCACCGGTGTGGTCGTGGTCAACATATTCATAAGCCTTGTTCCGAAAATAAGCTCTACTAATTTAGTGGCATTTTTTTTAGTGCCCCGCGGTCAATTGATTTTTTGAGCCGCAAAAAGCAACACCAAGTGCTTTTTAAAACACTTAATTCATTGAATCTCAACTGTTTACTATTTGGTTCGTTCCAAGTAATTTTGGAACAGGTACCGGCGATTGGGCGTAGGGATATGCCTTGTACCGCTGGTCATCTTCACTCAGATGGGACAACAAAAGAAGACAAAAAAAAACGTAAAAAAAAATGCCCCAAACACTTGACTCGTTCAGGGGCACTTCTGATAGAGATTTTCCAAAAAAATAAATTTATTTTTTTTTGAGATGCTTCTGCATGGAAATTGCTATTTGAACAAAACTATCTTCTTAGTTCCAACCTCGGATTCCCCAAAATATTGCATCAGATAGACCCCATCTGGCAGGGATGAAAGATCGAAAAATTTCTGATTTTCAAAGCGTTCAAAGCGTTTTTCCAACAAAGTTCGACCTTGTAAATCTACAATTTTTGCTCCGCTGATTTTACCTTGGATCTGCACCCTCCCGTTGGTTGGGTTGGGGTAGATAAGTACCGCGTTCAGATCCGCAAAAGGATCGTCGTCCACCGCAGTGAGCGTGGCAGTGGCAAAGACCGGGCGGAGCATGAGACTGCCCTGGATCCGGGGATTGGTGTTCTGCACCCATTGGTTGGTCACGTTGAAGAAGATGCGGTCACTGGTATTGTTGTTGCGGTCAAAGCCTAGGGTGAGGTTCTTGTCGGTCAGTTGTTCTACTCCGATGTAAAAAGTGCCATTCACGGGCAGCGATCGGCTCAAACGGACGCGGGTAAAGCGGTTGGTACTGTCAGGATACTCCACAAATGTATTTTGGATTAACAAGATCGAATCTTTGGCCCCGGTGCCCTCGATATTTTTCCATACCCTCAGGTTGTAGGTTTCCCCGGTCAAGTTGATGCCGATGGGCACAAAATTGACATCGATATGAGTGAGAATCCCGGGGCTGGGCAGGTCATAGCGGTAGGCCAAGCGGCCAAACCGCTGACTAAACGAGAGGCCGTACTCGGCACTGCCATCGTCATAGGCAAAATAATTATCCAGAACGACCCGGCTCTCGATGGTGTCATTGTTGCGAAAGTTGACACCCGGCACAATGTTGTCGGCTTCCCGGGTATTGAGTCGAAACTTGGTCTCCAGCACCATGCGCGGCTGGCCGGTGGGCACTCTGAGCTGGCGGTTGGGCCGGCGGTCGGTGGTGGCCCCGAAAATGCGGAACTGGCGCTGTTGCCGCTGGATCAGGGTAGTTGTATCAGTGAGTACAGTCAGGAACCGACGACTGTTCAACTCACTGACGATGACATCGTAGGAAAACACATTGAAACGGTTGTCCAAGTTATTGACAAATGTATTGATGGTATCGCGCACAATGGCCCGTTGCTGAAAGGTATAGTATTGATCGATGGGCATGGCCGAGTAAGGCCCGGTGGTCAACAACTGGGGGACCGAACTGGCGGCGATATCGAGCAGGTTTTCGTTTTCCACCCGGCGGTCGCGGTTCAGGAACACATAATCAACGTTCCAAGTGTCAAACATGCCCGATTGGCGGGTATTGACCACAAAACGGAAGCGAAAATTGCGGTGGAAATACGCCGGATCAATGACCGCAATGGGCACATAGGCGAACTCGGTCAGGCCCAGGCCCCCGCTCTGTTGCCAGACCGCAACCCAATCGCCCCGGCGGGTAAAGAACTCGAGCCTGATATTGTCGTCAGGGTCGGGCCGCTCGCCCAGCCCCTGGGACTGCCAGTGGAAGCTGAACACCACATTGTCGGCACCAGTGAGGGCCGACAAATCGAGGTAGCGCGAGGTGAGCTTGTCGGCCTCGCCCTGGGCAAAGGGATCTTCAAAGTTATAGGGTTTGGCCTGCCAATTGATGCCGTCAAATGTGGCCACATTGAACGATGGGGGCCGAACACCGTAAGAATTGTTGACATATACGCCGCTACGGTGCTCCCACCGCATGGTGTCCGGCATATCGGGTGAGGGCGAACGGCGCGCCCAAGGCTTGTTGGCGGTGGTAAAATCGTCAAAAAAGGGCAAGGACAGCCGGATGGTATCGGCTTCTGGCCGGAACCGCGACGGGGTTTGGGCCAATTCGGCGGCATGGTGCTGCTGCGGCACAGGTTGGATACCGATCTGGGCCCAAGCTGCCACGGGGAACAGTCCGGCCCACAATCCGAACAAACGTTGGAACATCCTAATTGATTTCATGGCCAGTTGGCAAGGTTTAAAACTACCGCTGCAAGTACTTTGCCGCAACGGCAGCCGGTGATGGCAAATTTGCGCTGGTAAACGTTTGGTCATGGAGGCTGGGTTAGGCACTATCTGGGTTCAATCGATATCAATACAAGCTAGTGACGGTTTTAGTTGGTTAGGCCAATACTGGGCCGCCACCTGGCTTTTTTGTTCCGTGGTAACGAATAGCGCATTGGGGAAAGTCGCTTGCGATGAAGTACAAATAATTTGTCTTTCCCCAAGCGGCTCAACGGCCACTTTTTGTGTCCAATGCTCTTTGGCGACTACTCGTCAAGTTCGGACTCAATGACTTTGGGTTTTGCCCGCCCAACAACTTCGCCTCACTGCGCGGGGCCGGGCACTGCTGGGGCAACTTCGTTGTAAAGGGTTTGCACGACCGTTTGCCCCACCGCCTTGAGTGTTTCTTTGCTGATGATACCCATATTATCATTGTGAGTGTGCCAAAAATCGCCAAATCCGGTTCGAGGGTGATACTGGATGATGTCGATCATGGGGATGCCCGCTATTTCGTTGATGTACCGGTGGTCATCGATGATGCCCGGGGTGCCTTCCATCACGAAAAATTCGCCATGCCCCAGCTTATGGCCAATGGCCCACACTTTTTGGACAACGCTGGGCGCATACTCGAGCGACACTCCCTCTTGGTAAAAGCGTGCCCCGGCCGCGCCCACCATGTCGAGCAGGATGCCATAATATCCCTTGTAGCCGGGCACGTGCTTATTGGCGGCCCAGTGTTTGGCCCCCAAGCACCAACTGTCGGGCCGGGGGGGGCCACGGTCGAACTCGGGTTGGCCGTGATCTTCGCTGTCAAAAAAAATGATGTCAATCCCAAAACCCAGTTTGGCCGAGTCCGCAGCAATGGTGCGGGCAATCTCGAGCAGCACGCCCACGCCGCTCCCCCCGTCGTTGGCCCCGGCAATGGGGGCCATTTGTTGGCTGGCTTCTTTTTCTTGGTCCGCCACCGGGCGGGTGTCCCAGTGGGCCGCCAAAATGATCCGTTTTTTGGCCCCGGGATTCAGCGCCCCAATGATGTTGCGCGACTTGAGGATGGTGCCATTGTAAGCCGCCACTTCGAAGGCTTGGCTGTAAGTGGTCCAGCCGTACTGGTTGAGTTGCCCGATCAGGTAATCGCCACAGCGGCGGTGTGCCTCCGTGTTGGGGATCCGGTAGCCAAAGCTCACCTGCTTGGCAATGAAGGTGTAGGCTGAGTCGGCATTGAAGGCCGGGGCTGGTTGCAACACCAGCACTGGTTCGCCGTCCACTCCTTCGGAGTTGCTGCTTCCCTGACCGGTTTGGTCACACGCGCAAATACCAAAAAGCAACAACATCCCCCCCAACAACCTGCCCGGAAATCGAACTGATAGGGTGAGCAAGGAAAACGGCCGGTTTTTCATGAAATCAGGATTAGACCACAAACTTAACGCTTTAAACAAAAATGCCGAAGGATTTGCGATTTCCCAAACCCAAAGCGGCCAGTGGCCCCAATTAGGGTGGGCCAAGAGCACCCGGAAAACAAAACTTAACCTACTCTTAATTAAACCGAAACATTCCTTAACTTTAAGGCGGTTAACTTTGTAGCTACTTAACCGCAATTTTACATGAACCCGCAAGGTCACCGAGTTCTGGTAGTGGACGATGAGCCGGATATCATAGAAATGCTTACCTACAACCTCGAGAAAGAGGGCTACGAGGTAAGATCGGCCAATAATGGCAAAAAGGCATTGCAAGTGGCCATCGGGTTTCAACCTGAACTGGTCCTGATGGACATTATGATGCCCGTAATGGATGGGGTGGAGGCTTGCCGATTGCTCCGCGAACTTCCCGAAACCAAAACGGCCTACATCATTTTTCTCACCGCCCGCTCGGAGGAATACTCGGAAGTGGCCGCGTTTGACACCGGGGCCAATGATTATCTGACCAAGCCCATTAAGCCGCGCGCGCTGATGAGCCGGATCAATGCCGTGTTTCGTCGGGAATCGAAGAAAGTGGCCGAGGGGCACCACAAATCGCGGTGGGCGATCTGATCATTGACCGCACCAGCTATACCCTGTCCAAAGGTGGCGAACCAATCGCCCTCCCGAAGAAAGAATTTGAGTTGTTGTTTTTTCTGGCCAGCAACCCTGACCGAGTATATAACCGGGACGAACTGCTGCAAAATATCTGGGGGGCCGATGTGTATGTGCTGGCCCGCACGGTGGATGTCCATATCCGCCGGATCCGGGAGAAAATCGGGGAGCACTTTATCAAGACGATGAAGGGCGTGGGCTACAAGTTTGAGTGGCTGGGCTAATATGGCCCCAACATTGGTTTATTGGCCCAGAAATGGCACATTTGCCCCAGCTCAAGCCCGAGCAACCTGTTAAGATCTATTATGCGGCTCAATTCTCGGCTCATTGCATTTTTGCTGGCTTCGGCGGTGTGCTTGGCCACCCTTTCATTCCTCTCGCTCTTGCCCTCATCCACCACAACTGAGTTGATCGTGGTGGGGCTGTTGTCTTTTTCGGCCACTTTTATCCTCAACTCGGTCGTTTTTGAATACTTGATTTTTCGGGAGATCCGCGAAATCTATGGGGCCATTGATAAATTCAACCGCAAGGAGTTCAAGAGCCAGACCGTGGAAACGGTACGCGAAAGTAACAATCCGCTCCGGGTGGTCAAACGCGAAATCGAGGCTTACGCCAACCGCAAACAAAAAGAGATTGAGGAACTTAAAAAACTGGAGGCATTCCGCCGTGAGTTCATCGCCGATGTATCGCACGAACTGAAAACCCCCCTCTTCGCCGCCCAAGGCTTTGTGCTCACCCTGCTCGATGGGGCCATTGACGATGAGAACGTGCGCTATAAATTCCTCAAAAAAGCGGCCAAGAGCCTTGATGGCCTGAGTATGCTGGTGCAAGATCTGCTCACCCTGACCCAGATTGAGTCGGGTGACATCACGATGCACTTTGAGGTGTTCGATTTGGCCTTGATGGTACACGATATTTTTGACCAACTGGAGTCCAAGGCCCAAAGGCGTGGCACGACGCTCCGATGGGAAACTACGGGCAGCAGGGATCTGCCTATTTTCGTAAATGCTGACCACACCCGCATGGGCCAGGTACTGACCAACTTGGTGGGCAATGCCATCAAATATGGCAACGAGGAGGGCATCGTGACCGTAAAGCTCATCCCCGAAGGCGATCTCCTGACCGTGCTGGTGAACGATAACGGCCCTGGCATTGCCAAAGAGCACCTCAAACGAATTTTTGATCGTTTTTATCGGATCGAAAAGAGCCGCTCCCGTCAACAGGGCGGCTCGGGGCTGGGCCTGTCCATCGTTAAACATGTGCTGGAAAAGCACCAGTCGCCCATCAGCGTGACCAGCGAGCTGGGCAAAGGAACCACGTTCAATTTTCGGTTGAAACTGGCCAAATAGTCCCGGCGGGCGCTGATCTCCGGCAAGCGACTGATGTTGCCCAAGGCGTGCGCTTACCTATTCCGGCCGGGCTTTTTATTGCGCGAGCAACTACCAATAACGTTTTTGGCAGAAAGCAGAACACCTTTTGTTGGATGTTCTGCTTTCCATTTTTTTAGAAGTCCATGCACTTTATTTGCCCAACTTCATTTTTACGGGATCCCAGTTGATTATTTTTTGTTCAAATACGCTCAGGTTGGTCGCCAAGCAGGGCCCAGCAGCCCGAAGGCCGAAGGATGGATCCTGCACTACTGGCGTGCCCTCCCGAATGGATTTGAACAAGTTGGCAAAGTGGTCGACCCGCTCGTCATAACCAGCCGGCGACTGGAACTTGGTCTCGTTTTTTTTGGGCCAAGCGCGGTCGGCTTCTGAATATTTGGCTTTGTACTGCTTCTCAAACTCGGCTTGCACCTCGGTTGGGAAAGTGAACAGGGAATCGTAGCCGCCGTAGCCGGGGGCCTTGGGCAGCGGTGACTGGGCGAGGGTGAAATCGTTCCAACCTAGGGTGAGGGCCCCGTCCGAACCAATGATCCGGGTGCTTTCCCCACCGCCCGATCCGTCGGCAAAGTTTACTTGCAGACAGACCTGAAAAGCCGGGTGCTTGTCCGTTTCGGGGTACTCGAGAACCGAAGAAACCACATCGGGCACATCGCGGCCGTCTTTCCAGTAGCTCAACTGCCCGCTGGACATGATGCGCGTTGGCCCGAGTGCGCCAGTGATGAAGTGGATGCCCGAAATCAAGTGGACGAACAAATCGCCGGGCACGCCGGTTCCATAATCGCGGTAGTTGCGCCAGCGGAAAAAGCGGGTGGGGTCAAACGGCACCTTGGGCGCGTTGCCCAAGAACCGGTCAAAATCCACCGTTTGGGGCGAGGCATCGGGCGGGATCGAGTATTGCCACGCGCCGAGTGAACTGTGGCGGTTGGTGCTGGCCACAACCATGTTCAGCTTGCCAATGGCCCCAGCTTCGTACAGCCGTTTGGCCTCGATAAAGGCCAGGCTGCTCACGCGCTGGCTGCCTACCTGCATCCGTTTCCCACTTTTTTGCTGGGCAGCTACCACGTCCAGCCCTTCTTGTACCTTGTGCACCATCGGCTTTTCGCAATACACATGTTTGCCCTTGTTGAGGGCCTCGATCGAAATGGGGGCGTGCCAATGGTCGGGCGTGGCAATGATCACCATGTCCACATCGGATCGATGGAGGATTTCGCGGTAGTCGCGGGTGGCAAACAGGCTCTTGCCAAATTTTTCTTTGGCTTGGGTCAATCGGCCTTCGTATAGATCGCAAATGGCCACCAGTTCAGTGCCTTGGGTTTTGAGGGCGGCCTGCGTGTCATAGTGGCCAATGATGCCCGCCCCGATCAAGCCGATGCGGATCTTGTCATTCACACTCACTTTTTTGTTCTCCTGTACGGGTGCTTGGAGCTGCACTACCTTGGCCATGCTGTCAGCAGCGGCCAGTCCAGTTGCGGCCAAGGCCGAAGCCCCAGCAGCTTTGCGGAGGAAGTTTCTTCTTTTCATGTTTACGCGTTATGGTTGAGTTAAAGGTAAGCGACTTTTGGCAAAAAATTGTGTTTGCGCTTCACTAATGGCCGGATGTCACCAGCACACTGCGCAACAAGAGCCCCATTTGCCAGCCAACGGTTGGTTGGTGGTAAATGGGGCTGGCCAATCAATGGCTTTTTTGTCAATTCTGGCAGCTTAAAGGCCGATTGGCGATGGGGCCGGCGAGTAATCTTAGGCAGTGGTCTCCTTCAGATCCTGCTTAGCCTTGGCCTCAATTTTCTCCATCACGATGGGTTTGATTGCCTGCTTTCTGAAATAGGCCAACATTTCTTTGACCGTATTCTTTGCCCCTTCGTCATTGCCTTGGCGTTTTTGCATTTTGGCCATGTTGATCATGGCCATGTTGAGCGAAATATTGTCCAAGTTGTGCCCAGCACTTTTTTTGGTGGCCTCCATCACTTTGGTGAGCTGGGCTTCGTTCTCTTGGAAGTCGCGCTGACGAGTGTCCATTTGTTTTTCTTTGCCCAGCGCCTTGAACTCCCGGCCCGCATTGATGCCCTTTACCAACGCCGCATACACGGCCATTGGGTGGTTTTTGTACTTGTCCAGCACTAAGTCAAAGGCATCGTTGCCGCTGCGCAAGTAGGCCCCATCTGAGCCGAGCAAGCTGAGCAGGTAGCCTTGGTCGTCCCCAAAGAACAAATCGGCCAGGTCGTCTTCGGCGGCGGTCACGGGCGATTTCACCCGCAGGCGCACTGGTTCGGAGACCACTTGGCTGCCATCGGTAGCAAAATAGACGGCCCGTAGGGTATAAAAGCCCCCTTGATCAAAATAAAAGCCATCCTTACCAAAGCCGATGTAGGCACTTTCATAAAGCGCAGGGTTGTTGGCATCGAGCACCACTTCTTTGGGGGCCATGAAATGTTCGCCCAACGGATGAAAGGCCACCACCCGGCCATCCGGCTTTTGGATGGCAATCTTGACCAGGTCGAAGCTGGGGTGCAGGTAGGGGTGCACCGATTTGCCGCGCAGATCATAGGTGCGCAAGCGCAGATCCACCACCACTGGCTCACCGAAAGCATAGGAAGGACGGGCCTCGAGCCGGAGTTCCAGGCCCGAATGGTTCTCTACCATGGCCATGTATCCGTCATGGGCGTGATCATGGCCAGCCCCGAGTGCCCCACCGACCAAAAAGTTGTTGCCGCCCATGACCACGTTGTTGCGGTACGCGTGGCGGATGTGCATCAGTTCCTCAGCATCAAAGCGGAAGGGGAAAGCTGCCCAAAAACCGGCCGGGCCACCACTGGGAAAATACCAGGGATAGTTCATCCACGAAAGCGAGCCGGTGCGGTTGGGCACGGCGGGTGAATTGAACGACTTTTGCCATGAGTGGGCCAAGTTGAAGCAGTGGCCCAACTCGTGGACATAAGTGTAGAGTTGGATGCGCTGCTGTTGGGCACTGGTGCCGCCGATCCCCGCGTTGAACACCGCGCAACCTTGCCGTTGTTTGCCCTGTTGGTCGAACATGATGCCATAGAGTCCCGTTCCCAAATCATGGAGTTGGGCCACCAACAGCCATACCCGCCACTGGGCTTGGTCGGTCCACCCGGTCAGGTTGGCCATCATGGCCGTGTGCAGTTCGCTATCGCTCCACGCGCTCCCGATGCTCGCTGTTGACACGATGTTCGTACCGCCAGTATTGACTATCTCGACCCCGGCCTCCGCAAAAGCACTTGCTACTGACAGCACCCGGGCTGGCCCGCCCGAGGGCAAAGTCCCGGTGTTGTAGCCGGTAAAGGGCGCAACGCCTGATACATTGTCCTGCTCATAGAACACAGTGCGGAAAAACCGGGATTCGAGGGCGCAGGTGTAAGTGGCTGAGGGCGTTGTCGAAGTATCGTTGGTAAAAAAACGGAGCGTGGCGGCAGCGGCCGGTTGAAATAGTAGATTGCGCGGCACGGTCACCCGGATGTACCGATTGCCGATCGAAAAACCGAAGGTGGCATAGCCCCGGATCGTGGCCGAAGTAGCACCATAAGTGATGGTTGGCGAAGCGAGCACAAACGAACCATGGTAAGCGGTGGTTCCGCCAGAAATTTGATTGAAATCGCCGCTGACCCGGTTGAGGGGGCCGGTACCGTCAACATCAATCCGTAGCTCGAGCTGCCAAGCGCCCGAGTTCCCCCGGTAGCGCCCGCTCACCGTGCGCCGGGGAAGTACGAAGGGATGGCGCTGAATGCCCGTCATCCCATCTTCGTAGTTGTTGGCCGAGTCTTGCCCAAGCTGGGCATGTCCATTGGTGAGCAGGTTTTCTTCTACCGGCAACACCTCGTAGAATTCGTTATAGGAGATAGAATCGGAACTTTCCACACCAGCAAGTTGCTGGGAGGGATCATGGGTGATTTCCATTGGACGTTATTGTTTAGTGACAGTCAAAACTAGTTTTTGTTGTACAAAAAACCTAATGTTTTTGAGCTTTATTTTACCGAAAAATCGATGATATCTGCAACAGCGTTGCAGATAAAGTGCATCCGTGGAATGCAGCGCAAGAAACAATTGGGGGAAAAGACGTAAATTGCGCTCCCAGTTTTTTAGTGCAATTGAATCGACAAATAGAAACATGAAAGTAGCAGTAATAGGGGCAACTGGCCTAGTGGGTGGCGAAGTATTAAAGGTACTCAAAGAGCGCCAGTTCAAGTTTGACACGCTGATTCCCGTGGCTTCGGCCAAATCGGCGGGCAGCTTAGTGGAATATAACGGGAAGACTTTCCCCGTCGTTGGTATGGACGAAGCCATTGCACTCAGGCCCGAGATTGCCATTTTTTCGGCTGGCGGCAGCACGTCACTGGAGCACGCCCCGCGCTTTGCCGAAGTGGGCACGGTGGTGATCGACAACTCCTCCGCATGGCGGATGGACCCGACCAAGAAGCTGGTCGTTCCCGAGATCAATGCCCATACCCTGACCAAAGACGATAAAATAATTGCCAATCCCAATTGTTCTACCATCCAGATGGTGGTGGTGCTCAACCCTTTGCACCTCCGCTATGGAGTGAAGCGCGTCGTGGTGTCCACTTACCAATCGGTGACGGGGACAGGCAAAAAAGCCGTTGATCAATTGTTGAACGAACGCGCTGGTCAAGCCGGCCCGATGGCTTATCCCCACAAAATAGACTTGAATGTGCTGCCCCATATTGACGTTTTCTTGGACAACGGCTACACCAAAGAAGAAATGAAAATGGTGAACGAAACCAAGAAGATCATGCGCGATGACAGCATCAGAGTAACGGCCACCACGGTGCGCATCCCGGTGGTGGGCGGCCACTCCGAAGCCGTGAACATCGAGTTTGCCAACGACTTTGACCTGAGCGAAGTGTATGAAATTTTGGGCAAGGCTGAGGGTGTGATCGTGCAAGACGACGTAAAAACCAACCTGTACCCCATGCCCATGAACGCCCACGGGCGCGATGAGGTGTTTGTGGGCCGGATCCGCCGCGATGAGTCGCAGCCCAACAGCCTCAACCTGTGGATCGTGGCCGACAACCTGCGCAAGGGCGCGGCGACCAATGCGGTGCAAATTGCCGAATATTTGGTAAAAAGCGGGTTGGTGTAAAACTTTGGCGCCATCCCTCGCTTTTTATGCAGGTTGACAGCTTAGCAAAGTTGTCAACCTGTTTTGCGTTTACTGCCAGGTGGCGGTAAAGCCTTCCAAGGCCTCTTGGTTGTGTGTAAAGGTCTCGTATCCAAAAAATTGGTGTTCACCCCCGGTTTTGGGGAGAAACGAGCCACTGCCACCAACCAAATCGATCGCTGACCAATATGGAAAGCCGGCTAGTCGGTTTAGGTGTGAACCATTTCACTGCTTACACTTGGCTTGGTAGGGGATAAGGCCGGCTAAACTGGCCATGAACTTGGGACTGGCCAAAGTAGAATAAACCTGTTGGAAAACCCGGTACCTTGCTTCGTCCCTAATTTGGTTGGGCCGCATTTGATCGTAGAGGCCACTGCCACTGAATGCCCGAAATTTCCCCCCAGCAAATACACAATAATCTCAAAATCAAAGGTGGAGAGGCAAAATCATGTAAACGCTTTTTCTTTTAACTGTCACTTTGCATTAAGCGGCAATCCGCTCGATGTGTCAATCATGCAACTTATTGCCCAAATAGTGTAATGCACACCTCACTTAATGTGCCCAACTTTGCACCGTAGAGAAAATTCATGTACTACTTAACTAATAAAAAAATGGAAAAGGCATCAGAACAAAATAAGCAAAACTTATCGGCACAAGATGCAATAGATAAGCTGAAAGAACTCATCAAGAGCGAATCCATTTGTTTTTTTTGCACCCAACTCACCAAACAGCCAATAACTACTAGGCCCATGAGTACGCAGAAAGTGGATGATCATGGGAATATCTGGTTTATGAGTTCCATTAAAAGTAATAAAAATACAGAAATTGGACAAGATAATATGGTACAGTTATTTTATTCCAATCCTTCCAGCTACGAATTCCTTAGTGTGCTTGGCAATGCAACCATTACTACCGACAGAGAAAAAATTTATGAAATGTGGACACCGTTTGCCAAAGCATGGTTCAAAGATGGGAAAGAAGACACTAATATTTCTCTCATAAAAGTAACACCACAATCAGCTTACTATTGGGACACCAAAAATAACAAAATGATTTCCATGATTCAAATGTTCGCATCTATGCTTACAGGTAGTGCACCTGACGGTGGCGTGGAAGGGACATTAAAAGTCAAATAAATTCAATCATCATAGCAACATCAAAAAACACAAGGTAAAGCTGAAAAATAATGCCCGAATACAAATATGGGACTTTGAAATCTGGTAGCGGAGCTGAGGTTAAAAGCCGTAACCAAACGATTGCAACCGGCCTGAGCGAAGCAAGAGGCGT
>Ga0105045_10001179_pt1 | contig 21067 bp, 12 predicted proteins | sample MAT02_FD_78089 | JGI IMG/M metagenome (GOLD analysis project Ga0105045, IMG submission 78089) | Freshwater microbial communities from Lake Fryxell liftoff mats and glacier meltwater in Antarctica - MAT-02 (megahit assembly) | ecosystem: Environmental > Aquatic > Freshwater > Ice > Liftoff... | reverse complement strand
AGGTCCACGCAGGCGACCGCGGCGAGGCACTCGAGCGCGGCGAACGATGACTCGCCGCAGGCGGTGTCCTCGAGCGGGCGCTGGTCGCCGATGCACTTGCGCTCACACTCGACGGTGTCGCCGCCGGCGTGGCCGTCCGGGACGCACGCGACGCGGGTGTCGCAGAACTCGGCGCACAGGTCCACGACCTCGGCGCGCCGCTCCTCGACGGGTTTATCGCGACACGCGCTGACCAGCAGCAGGCTCATGACCCAGCGACCGACGGGCCTCACGCGGCCCCCGTGGGCGCCGAGGGTGCGAAGCGCTGGACCTGCATGCGGGCGTCGGCGCCGATCATCTCGAAGGGTTGCATCTTCTCCCACACGTTGTCGCCTTGCAGTGGTTCACTCGACAGCAGGAGGTGGCTGATAAAGCCGTGGTCCGCGGCGCGCTCGCACTCGGGTGCGAAGTGCGGGCAGGTGTCGCGTTCGGGGCAGCGGCGCTTGTGGGTGCTAAAGAACAGCTCTTTGCCGCCCTGGTGCGCGAGCATGGCGTGGCCGTTGGTCAGCACGAAGGTCAGATAGGTGCGCGACGGCGGGCCGAGGTTGTCCTCGCACACGGGCCCGACGAGCGCGGTGATCTCGGCGACGGCCTCGCGTACGGACTCGGCGATGTCGGCCAGCGGATAGCCGGGGCGGTGCAATTCACAACGCTGGGCCATCTTTCCCAGGATGAGATAGAACAGCACCTCGCTGTCGCTGGTGCCGAGGATGAAGCGGCCCAACACCGGCGGGATCTTGTCGAGCAAGGCCTCGCGGATCGCACTGAATCCCTCAATGTTGCCGTTGTGGGCGAACACCCAGTGGCCGTACTGAAACGGGTGGGTGTTGATCGTCGAGAGCTCGCCCTGGGTCGCCTTGCGCAGGTGCGCGAGCACGGTCTCCGAGGTGACGATGCCCGAGACGTGCTTGAAGAGTTGATCACCGAAGGCCGCCGAGGCGCCCTTGATCACGTGAGGCGCGTTGGCCAGGTAATACGCGACGCCCCAGCCGTCCGGGTGGCGCTCGCTCTGCAGCATGAAGGCGTTGTCGGCGCTGACGAGGCTCCGATGCACCTGGCTCTGCATGACGGAGCGAAATCCGAAGATCCGGCACATGGCGTGGCCGCGAGCGTACTGCGAAACGCCGCCCTGGTGCCACCACGTGGGTGAAATGCCGGCTCGCTCGATTATCTTCAGCGACCTTCAGGCCGCCGCCGCAGCGTCCGTGGCGCCGCAGACCGCGCGAGGACGTTGACAAGCCCCGCGAAATCTGAAAACACCCGTGCCGTGGCGCCCGCGTGTGGGCGCCACAGTTGTCGGTGTAAACAACGTTCGAGGCCCTCGTGAGCAACGCCCAGCACTTCAAGAGCAACCTGCGCGACATCTTCTTCAACCTCTTCGAGGTGCTCGGCATCGACAAGCACATCCTCGGCAAGGGCCAGTATGCCGGGCAAGACGAGGAGACCGTCCGCGCCACGCTCGAGGCCTACGACCAGTTCTGCGCGAAGGAGCTGGCGCCGAGTTGGGCGCCGAGCGACCGCATCCCGCTGACGCTCGACGCCGACGGCAACGTGCACTTGCCGGAGCCGCTCAAGCGCTCGCTCAAGGCGCATCACGACAACGAGTGGCACCTGATGGGACTCCCGGAGCGCGTCGGCGGCACGGGTGCGCCGGCGACGCTGGCGTGGTCGTCGTTCGAGCTGACGGCGGCGGCCAACGCGGCCGCGGCGTTTTACATGCTCGGCACGGTGATCGCCCGCGTGATCGAGGAGCTCGGCACGGACGACCAGAAGCAGCGCTTCTTGACGCCGATGATCGACCGCAACTGGGGCGCCTCGATGGTCCTCACCGAGCCCGACGCCGGCAGCGACGTCGGGGCCGGACGCACCAGGGCGCGGCACGTCGAGGGCGAGATCTACGAGCTCGAGGGCGTCAAGCGCTTCATCACCAACGGCGACTACGACGGCCCGGAGAACATCGTCCACCTGGTGCTCGCGCGGCCCGAGGGCGCCGGGCCCGGCACCAAGGGCCTGTCGATGTTCATCGTGCCCAAGTTCTGGGTGAACGCGGACGGCACGCTCGGCGAGCGCAACGGCGTGTACTGCACCAACCTCGAGCACAAGATGGGCCTCAAGGGCTCGGCGACCTGCGAGATGACCTTCGGCGAGCGCGGCCCGGCGCGAGGCCTGCTGGTCGGCGGGGTCCACGAGGGCATCCGTCAGATGTTCCACGTCATCGAGCACGCGCGCATGGCGGTCGGTTGCAAGTCGATGGCGACGCTGTCGACGGCGTACCTCAACGCGCTCGAGTTCACGAAGATCCGCGTGCAGGGGGCCGACCTGCTGCGCGCCACCGACAAGGCGGCGCCGCGGGTCCGCATCATCGAGCACCCGGACGTGCGCCGGATGTTGATGCTGCAAAAATGCTTCGCCGAGGGCATGCGCGCGCTGTGCCTGTTCACCGCGTCGATCCAGGACGAGGTCGAGCTGGCCGGCGGTCACGGCAGCGTCGCCGCGGCCGAGCTCGACCGCCTCAACGACCTGCTGCTGCCGCTGGTGAAGGGCTACTGCTCGGAGAAGGTATACGAGCTGCTGGCGACGTCGCTGCAGTGCTACGGCGGCTCGGGTTACGTGCAGGACTACCCGATCGAGCAGTACATCCGCGACCAGAAGATCGACACGCTGTACGAGGGCACCACCCACATCCAGGCGCTCGACCTGTTCTTTCGCAAGGTGGCGCGCGACGGCGGCGAGACCCTGCGTGGGCTCATGGGTCGGGTGATGAGCACGCTCGGCGAGGTCGACGCGCAGGGTCCCTTGGCCGTCGAGCACGCCGCGCTGTCGCGGGCGCTCGCGGACCTGCAGGGCATGTACGCGGCGATGCTCGGCAAGCTCGGTGAGTCGCTGTATCACGTCGGCCTCCAGGGCAACCGCGTGCTGTTCGCCACCGCCGAGGTCGTGATCGGGTGGTTGCTGGTGCGTCAGGCCAAGGTCGCCGCCGCCGCCCGCGAGACGGCCCGTGACAGCGAGCGCGCCTTCTATGACGGCAAGCTCGCGGCGGTGCGGTTCTACGCGCGTAACGTGCTGCCGGGCGTCACGCTGGCCCGCAAGCTCGCCGAGCAGAGCACCCTCGAACTCATGGAAGTGCCGGAATCGGCGTTTTAGCGGCGCTGGCACGGCATATCACGGAGCCTTGTCCAGTCGTCGCGGGCGGGCGTAGCATGCCCGCGTCGTGGATGAGGCCCTGACTACGCTGCGTTGTTTGTTGGACGAGCGCGCCGACGAGGTCGTCGACGAGGGCACGACCTGGGTGCGGGCCGAAGCGCAGGCGGACCTGTCCACGCGGCCGTACGCCGAGACGCGGGCGCTGGTCGCCCAGTGCTTGAAATTTTATCGGGCGCACATCTTCGACGGCGACACTGGGCCGCGGGAGGCGTTCATCGAGGCGGTGACGTCGAAGCGCTCGAACCTCAAGTTCTCGGTGTCGACGCTGCTGCGCGGCTTCATGAGCTTTCGCGTCGCGGTGGTGCATCTACTGGCGCGCTCCGGGGTGCCGGCCGACCAGGCGCTGGCGATCACGCGCAAGCTCGACGAGGTGTCGGCGGAGGCCTCGTTTCGGACCGCGGACCTGTACGTCGAGAAGCTCAACCGGGTGCTCGACGCGACCCGCGAGGAGCTGATCCGCAAGGACAAGCTGGCCGCGCTCGGCGGCCTCGTCGCTGGCGTCGCCCACGAGATCAACACGCCGCTCGGGGTCGCAGTCACGGCCGCATCGCTGGTCTCCGACCGCCTGCGCGAGGTCCAGGAGGCGTTTGACGCCGGGACCCTGCGCCGCCAGGACCTCGCGCGCGGGCTCGGCCAGGCCCAGGAGGCGGCGCGCCTGACTCTCGGCAACCTGCGTCGCGCGGCCGACCTGGTCGGCAACTTCAAGCAGATCGCCGTCGACCAGACCAGCGAGGCCCGCCGCCGCGTCGACCTCGGGCCCTACGTACGCGAGGTGGTCGCCAGCCTCGGGCCGCTGTATCGCCGCACGCCGCACCGCGTGAGCGTCGACGTCAAGGCCGAGGTGGAGATCAACACGCTGGTCGGGGCGGTCTCGCAGGTGTGTACCAACCTGGTCCAGAACGCGCTGATGCACGCGTTCCCGGGCGACCGACCCGGCGTGATCACCCTCGAGGTCGATCGGGACGGCGACCGGGGAGCGTCGCTGGTGTGCCGCGACGACGGCGTCGGCATGGACCCGCAGGTGCTGCGCAGGATCTGCGAGCCGTTCTTCACGACCCAGCGCGGCCGCGGGGGCAGCGGGCTCGGCATGCACATCGTCCACAACCTCGTCACCGACCTGCTCGGCGGGACGATCGAGATCGCATCGACGCCGGGTCATGGCACCCGGATTACGCTTCGCTTGCCCGCCGACCAAAGCCCTGTATGAAGATCAACGATGACGATGACCTGATGGTGTTCGCCGAGGACGACGCCGCCCCGACGCCAGAGCGGCCCAGCTCGCGCGTATGGAAGCTGCTGGTGGTCGACGACGAGCCGGAGATCCACGAGATCACCCGGCTCGCGCTCGCCGACCTGCGCATCGACGGCCACCCGCTGGCGATCCTGTCGGTGCACTCTGCCACCTCGGCGAAGGTGGTGTTGCAGCACCACCCGGACATCGCGGTGCTGCTGCTCGACGTGGTGATGGAGTCGGAGAACGCGGGCCTCGAGCTCGTGCGAGTGATCCGCGGCGAGCTGGCCAACACCCGGCTTCGCATCGTGCTGCGCACCGGTCAGCCCGGCCACGCGCCCGAGCAGCGGGTGATGCTCGACTACGATATTAATGACTACCGCGACAAGACGGAGGTCACCGCCCAGCGCCTGATCACGACGGTGATCGGGGCGGTCCGCTCGTACCGCGACCTGTGCACGATCGAGTCGCATAAGCTCGGCCTCGAGCAGGTGGTCCGCTCGAGCGCCGCGCTGTTCGAGCGCCAGTCGTTCGACCAGTTCATCACCGGCGTGCTGCACCAACTGTCGGCGCTGGTCAGCCCGCAAGAGAGCGCGATGTTCTTCCAGGGTCGCGACCTCGGCATGTCCGACACCGCGCCGACGGTCGTCGCCGGGACCGGCCGCTTCAACGCCCACGTCGGGCAGCCGGTCAGCCACGTGGTCGAGGACGAGGTCTGGCAGGACATCACGACGATGCTGCGTACGCAGCGGCCGGTGCTGCGCGCGGCGTACAACATCTTCGGCATCTTTCGGATCTCGGGGCTCACGCGCGAGGAGGACGCGTGGGCGGCGGTGTTCCTCGAGGGCCTCGGCGAGCTGAGCGCGTGGGACCAGCGGCTTATCGAGCTGTTCTGCCAGAACGCCTCGGTGGCGCTCGAGAACCACCGTCTGAGCCGGCGCCAGTCGGCGCTGACGCAGGCCTTCGCGCGCTTCGTGCCGCAGCAGTTGCTGACCCTGCTCGGCCGCGGTGACGCGACCCAGGCCGACCTCGGCGACCAGATCCAGCGCGAGATGACGGTGGTGTTCGTGGACCTGCGCGCGTTCACCAGCCGCGCCGAGCAGCAGAGCCCGGCGGCCACCTTCGAGTACCTCAACCAGTACTTCGCGGCGATCGTGCCGGAGATCCACGGCAACGGCGGCGTGGTCGACAAGTACCTCGGCGACGGCCTGATGGCGCTGTTCCCCGACACCTCGGCGAGCGCCGTGCAGGCCGCGCTCGGGGTCGTCGCACGCAGCCGCGAGCTCGGCACCGGCGTCGGCGTCGGCGTACACGTCGGAGCCGTCACGCTCGGACTGGTCGGCGCCGCCGGGCGCATGGAGTCGACGGTGGTGTCGGACGCGGTCAACATCGCGGCCCGCATCGAGCGGCTGACGCGACGCTTCGGCGCCGACCTGCTGATCAGCGACAAGGTGCGCGACCAGTTGCCGCCCTCGCTGCAGGCCGACACCCGCCCGCTCGGCGATTACGTGGTCCCCGGCAAGCGGCTACCGGTGCAGATCCACGAGGTCTTCGCCGGCGATGCGGCCGAGCTGCGCGCGGCCAAGCGGGCCAGCCGCGAGGCGGTCGCCGCGGCGATCGGGCGCATGACCGCCGGTGACCTGACGGACGCCGCCGCCGAGCTGGGCCGACTCGCAGCCGCCTGTCCGAACGACCAGGTATTACCCGCATTGATAGACGAGTGCCGGCGCCGCGAGGGCCGCGCGTAGGTCGCTGCGGGGTGCGTGGCGGTATGCCACATGCCCGGATTTGTCGCGCTGACCCTGATATCCTCGCCGCCAAGGACCCGAGCATGCGCCTGCCCTGCCTCACTCTTCTGACGACTGCCCTGTTCACGCTCGCCTGTGGCGCGCCCGCCACGAACACCGACGCCGGTAAGCCTGCGCCGACCCTGCCCGCCACGCCGGCCGCCCCCGTCGCGCCGACTGGTTCGCACGGCGCAGCCAACCCGCACGGCGGCGACCCGCACGGTGAGGTCAAGACGGCGCCGGTGGTGCGCGCGCCGGTCAACCCCACGCCGGTCACGCCGGGCGGACAGATGCGGGCCGAGACGCTGGTCGAGCTGGGCTTCTCGGTGCCGAGCGAGTGGACCCGCAAGCCGGGTTCAAACCCGATGCGCCTGGCCGAGTACACGATCCCCGGCCCGGGCGGCGAGGTCACGCTGGTCGTCTCGCGCTTCGCCGGCGGTGGCGGCGACGCGGCCGCCAACGTCGCGCGCTGGAAGACCCAGTTCACGACCGCCGATGGCGGCCCGATCACGGAGGTCAAGGAGCAGACCAGCGAGCGTGCGCCGCTCAAGGTCACCACCGTCGACGTCACCGGCACCAACATCGCCGCGGTCACGCCAGGCGCCCCGGATCGCTACAACGAGCCGGGCTCGCGGCTGCTCGGCCTCATCGTCGAGGGCGTCGGCGACCCGGTGTTCTTCAAGGCGGTCGGCCCGGCGACGACACTCGATGTCTGGGAGCCCGCGTTCCAGAAGTTCGCCGGCTCGGTCACCGCCGGCAAGTGACCCGGAGGGGTGTCAGCCGCACTGCGTACACTGGCCCTTGATCACGATCTCCGTGATGCTGCTGACCACCGACTTGGTCGAGCCGGCCGCCGGGCTCAGCCTTACGCGCACCTGCGAGAGGCAGGTGACCACGCCGCACGAGGTACACACGAAGTGCGGGTGCTCCGGGTGCGTCGCCTTGTTGGGCCCGCGCAGCTCGAAGCGCCAGACGTTGTCGCCGAGGTTGATCCGGCTGAGTAGCTCGGCGCGGGTGAGGTCGATCAAGTTGCGATAGATCGTCGCCGCGTCGTAGCCGTGACCGGCCAGCGCCTCGACCAGCTCGCCGTGGCTCAGCGGCACCTTGGTGGCCTGCAAGTGCTCCAGAACGGCCACCCGCGGCCCGGTGCTGCGCAGGCCCGCGTCGCGGATGACCTCGCGTAGGGGCTCCAGCGAGGCGCGGGTTTTCGGGCGCGACATGACCGTCGGCAGGGTATCACGGCCGGCCCTGAAGTGTGGTAATGGCTCCGCCGCGGAGGCGCGTATGAGCATCAAATCCGACCGATGGATCCGCCGAATGGCGCTTGAACACGGGATGATCGACCCCTTCGAGGCGGGCCAGGTGCGCCACGTCGGCGAGCGCCCGATCGTGTCGTACGGCACCTCGAGCTACGGCTACGACGTCCGCTGCGCGCCCGAGTTCAAGATCTTCACCAACATCAACTCGACGATCATCGACCCCAAGCACTTCGACCAGAACAGCTTCGTCGACGTCGTGTCCGAGGCCTGCATCATCCCGCCGAACTCGTTCGCGCTGGCCCGCACCGTCGAGTACTTCCGCATCCCCCGCAACGTGCTCACGATCTGCGTCGGCAAGTCGACCTACGCGCGCTGCGGCATCATCGTCAACGTCACCCCGCTCGAGCCCGAGTGGGAGGGCCACGTCACCCTCGAGTTCTCGAACACCACGCCCCTGCCCGCGCGCATCTACGCCAACGAGGGCGTGGCCCAGATGCTGTTCTTCGAGTCCGATGAGCCCTGCGAGACCAGCTACCGCGACCGCGGCGGCAAGTACCAGGGCCAGCGCGGCGTGACCCTGCCGCACACCTGAGGGGCGGCGCGTACGGCTCAGGTCTCGTCTTCGTCGCCGAACAACGCGGCGACCGAGAGCTCGATCGCTCCGAAGGGCTCGGCATGGACCCGCTCCGGGGCCGCCGCCGAGAGCACCAGCAGGTGGCCCTCGGCCTGCCAGCGATAGACGACGAGCGTACGGTTCGCGGGATCGGCGATGCCGGATGTCCTCCGCGATCGCCAGCAGGTCGGTGAGCGTCGCGCGGGTCGCCCCGGTCGCGGAGGTGGCCATGAGCGGACTCTATCAGAGCGCCCCGAAGATCGCCTGCAGCACGCTGTAGACCAGCCAGGTGCTCAGGGCGATCACCGTGACGGCGACCACGAGCAGGCCGCCGATGACCCCGACGACGACCGCGAGGTCCGAGCGACGACGCGTCGCCGGTGACTGCACGTGCGCGGAGATCAGGGCGAGGTTGCGCTCGTTGGCGCGGAAGCCCAGGTCGAAGATGTCTCCGAGGACAGGTACCGAGCCGACCACGAGGTCGACGACGAGGTTGCCGGTCATGCGCATCAGCGTCGCGCCCGACGCCCCGAGGCGCGCGCCCTGCACGATGATGTAGCCCGACAGCGCCGCGCCGATCCAGTCGCCGACGACCGGCACGAGGCCGATGATCGGGTCGAGGCCGACGCGGATCCCAGTGCCGGGGATCGTGATGGCGCCGTCGAGGACGCGGCTCAGGCCGCGTAACTGGGCGAGCGCGGTCTCCTCGGTGGGCGTGGGGGTCACGGCCGCGAACATAGCGCGGGCCCGGCTCAGCGCACGCTGAAGCGCACGGGCTCGAGCTTCGCAGCGAGCGACGGATCCGCCGGACGGGCCAGGACCTCGTGGTCGCCGGGCGTCGCCCGGATCCGGGCCTGGTACGGCCAGCCGCTGCGGGCCGCGACCACGCCGTCGACCACGAACTCGATCTCACCGAGCGCGCGGGCCGCGACCTCACCGCCCTCCGCCAGCTCGGCGCGCAGCTCGATCGTCTGGTGGTCGGCGCGCAGACCCATCGCGTACACGCTGCCGGCCGCGGGCGCCGATAGCCGCACTGACGGCACCGGCGCGACCGGCCCAGCGCAGCCAGGCACGCGCGCGCGCGGCAGCCACGGCCGCCCGAACGGGTCCGGCGTCGCGCCGACCGAGGCGCGCTCGGCCAGCCAGGCGTCGAACACCGGCGGGAACACGACCGCGGTCGCGCGGCCAGCCTCGTCGCAGCGCCAGCCCGCGGGCGCCGAGGCGTCGCGGCGCACGTGGACGTGGAGATCACATGTCCCTTCGGGCAGGTGGTCGGCGAGGAAGTTACGCGTGGCTCGCTCGTCGCACGCGGGGCCGGCGGGCAGCCCGGAGAGCGGGCACACCTCGACGCGCGCGAGCAGTGCGGGGTCCCACAGGGGGGCCCGCTGCGGCACGTCGTGCATCGCGCGGGCCATGACGTCGGCGAACAGCGGGCCGGCCCCGGAGGCGCCGGTCAGGCCGGCCGTCGGTGCGCCATCGGCGTTGCCGAGCCACACGGCGACGGTGCGCTCGCGGGTGTAGCCGACGGTCCAGGTGTCGCGATAGCCCGAGGATGTGCCGGTCTTGATCGCCGCCGGATAGGGCATCGAGAACGGCCCGCGGCCATGCAGGCCGCGCACGCGCGCGAGCGGGTCGGCGAGGGTCTCGGTGAGCAGCGCCGCGACGGCGGGGTCGATCGCCGCGGAGGCGACGATCTCGGCCGGACGACCGAGCAGCGAGGGATCGTCGACGGTGAGGCGCAGCGGGGCGAAGTGACCGCCGCGGGCCAGCGTCGCGTAGGCGGCCGCCAGCTCGCGCAGCTCGACCTCGCCGCTGCCGAGCGCGAGCGCGAGACCGTAGTGATCCGCCGGTCGATCGAGGCTGGCGAAGCCGAGCGAGTGGAGCAGATCGAGCAGCTTGCGCGGGCCCTGCTCGAACGCGAGGCGCACCGCCGGAATGTTGAGCGAGCCAGCCAGCGCCTCGCGCAATGGCAGCGGGCCCTCGTGGCCATGGTCGAAGTTCTCCGGGCGGTAGCTGCCGCCCGGCTCGGCGAAGGTGGTCTCGACGTCAGCGGTCATCTCCGCGGCGCTGTGACCGTCAGCGAACGCGAGCGCGTACACGAAGGGCTTGAGCGTCGAGCCCGGCTGCCGTAACGCCCGCGCCATGTCGACCTGACCGGCGATGCCGATGTCATGAAAGTCGGCGCTACCGACGTACGCGAGCACCTCGCCGCTGGCATTGTCGACGACGATGACCGCGGCGTCGGTGGCCCCCCGCTCGGCGATGCTGGCCAGGTGGGCGCGCGTGAGGCCCTCGACGGACCGCTGGAGACCGCTGTCGAGGGTGGTGACGGTGGCTGTCCCCGCGGACAGGTGGCCCTCGGCCATGAGCGTGTTGACCAGGTGCGGCGCCAGGAACGGCCGCTCGAGCGGACGGAGCGCGACCGGCTCGGCGAGCGCGCGCCGGTGCTCGAGCTCGCTGAGGTGGCCTTGCTCGTGCAACGAAGCCAGCAAGGCGCGCTGGCGCAGCAGCACGCGCTCGAGGTGCGTGTAGGGATCGAGGTAGGAGGGGGCGCGTGGGAGCACCGCGAGGAGCGCCGCCTGAGCCCAACTGAGGTCCTTGCTGGCGACCCCGAAGTACGCGCGCGCGGCCGCCTCGGGGCCGACCATGCCGTGCCCGTAGGGCAATCGATTGAGGTACTCGCGCAGGATCTCCGGCTTGCTGAGCACGGCCTCGAGGTTCTGCGCGCGCGCCACCTCGCCGAGCTTGTCCGTGAACCCGCGGACCCGCGGGCTGCCGCGGTTGTCGAGCAGCTTCACGAGCTGCTGGGTGATCGTGCTCGCGCCGGAGACCATGCGACGATGACGGATCGCCTGCGCGGCCGCGCGAGCGATCGCCTGACCGTCGACGCCGTGGTGCGCGAAGAAGGCGGCGTCCTCGCTGGTCAGCGTCGACTGGATCAGGCGCGGACCGATCGCGGCCAGCTCGATCGGCTGGCCGCGCACCCCCGTGTCGCTCGGCAGCTCGCGCAGCAACTGGCCGTGCCGGTCGAGCACGCGATGCCCGGCGTACCAGTGGTCGCTCAACTGCGCGGCGGGGTCGCCGACCCGCGCGCGCACCAGCGACCAGGTCCCGCAGGTGACGACGCAGGCGGCGGCTGTCCCGAGGGACAGGCGCAGAAGCCAGCGCCGGGCGCGGCTCCTTCGGGGGTTCGCGGTGCTCATGCTGGACTCAACGCCCGAGCGGCCCGGTTCACTTCACGGTGACGGTGCCCGTGGAGCTGTAGCCGAGGCTGTCGCCGACGTACATAAACTCGGCGGCGGCGGGCGGCAGCACGAAGGTGCCGGGGGTCGAGGCGCGCACGAGGTAGGTCGCCAGCACGCGCTCGCCCCACACGCGGTCGAAGTAGATCTGCACGCGATCGTCGCGCATCTCGATGAAGCTCGCGTCGCTGCCGCCGTAACGCAGCATGTCGGCGAAGGGATGCTTGTCGGACAGCTCCGGCGCGCGAGCCACCGTCCACAAGTCGGGCTGGATCGGCTCGAAGCCGGCCGGCAGACGGTCGGTGACGGCGAGGTAGTTCATCTCGCTCGAATCGAGCTTACCGATCGGCAGATCGGCGAGCAGCGCGACGCGCAGCACCGTGCCGGGCTTGACCGCCGTGAGGTCGATCTGCTCGCCGCGCGCGTCGGTGATCACGCGGTAGATGTCGGGACCGTCGGCGGCGCTGGTGGCCGCGAGGCCCTTGGCGTCGCCGAGCTCGCGCTTCCAACTGCCGCGCACGATGAACGCCAGCGCCGCCTTGCTGTCGCTGGCGAGCACCAGCCCCTGCGGCTTGCCGCGCAGCTCCGTGACCGGGACGTGGAACTCCTGACCACCGCCACCGATCGCCTTGGTCGGCGTCAACGCGGTGTCGCCGAGCATGACGGTGAACGCCGCGCCCTCGACCGGTTGACCGCGGAGCTGCTCGGCGACCGCCATCAGCGAGAATGCGGTCGACTGCGTGGTGTACGACTCGGTCTCGCCCGCGAGCATCTGCACGAGCTTGGCGTGCAGCGGGGTGCCGGGCCGCAGGCGCCCGAGAGCGATCGCCGCCTGCGCGCGCGTGCGGGTCGGTGAGCCGTAGTAATAGAAGTCGCTGTTGTTGCGGTCCTTGACGAGCTTGCCGTCGGCGTCGAAGGCGGCCTCGACCTCGTCGAGCAGAGCCTTCACGCGGTCCTCCTGGCCAGCGATTGAGCTCAGCGCGATCGCCAGGCTCGACTTGCCGAACACGCCCTGATCATTGCGCCGGTCGTGCAGCGCGTCGGCGCTGCTGGCCGGCAGACTGCCGAGCTCCGCCAGGCTCTGGGCGATCGCCGCCTGGACCTCGGCCTCGACGCCGTCGCTGAGCAGGCGATCTTGCAGGTAGTCCTCGACCGCCTTGAGCAGACCGTCGGGCATCCTGATGCCCGCGAGCTTGGCCGCCACGATCGCGCGCGCGGCGTAGGCGGTGCCATACACGTTCGGCGAGGTGTCGCCGGGCCAGTAGCCGAGGCCGCCGCTGGCGGTGCGCATGGTGGCGAGGCGCTTGAGGCCGGCCTCGATGCGCTTGTCGAGCTCCTCCTTCGACATGCCGGTGAAGCCGATCCTCGGCAGGATGTCGCGTGCAGCGAGCAAGGGCAGCGTGCCGGAGGTGGTCTGCTCGACGCAGCCGTGCGGGTACTCGAGCAGGAACTGCATGCGCGCGCCGAGCTCGGGCCACAGGTGCTGTCCGACCTGCACGGTCACGAATTCCTGGTCACCACGCCCGACGAGCACCGACTGCGGGACCTCCATCTTGATCCGCTGCTCGCCGACGAACGCGCCGGTCAAGTGCGGGCGTTCGGTGAGACCCGCGACATCGACGGGGATCGTCGAGACCACGGCGTCGCGGACCTTGTCGCTCGCGTCCTTGACCGCGAAGTCGAGCTTGAGGTCGCCCGGAGCCTGCGCCACCAGCGGGAAGCCGACCCGCAGGTGGCCCTGCGCCGGCACCTGCACCGCCTGCTCGGTGCCGTTCATCGACACCTTCGCGCCGAGCGGCTGGTCGGTGTTGTTGTGGACCATCGCCGCCGCCTCGAAGCTGTCACCGACCGCGGCGAAGCGCGGGACCACTGGCACCATCATCACCGGACGGCGCACCGTGAACTCGCCCTCGGCCGCGGCGCCCTTGCCCTGTCCGTCGATGATGACCGCCATCATGCGAAAGCGCGTGAGGTTGTCTGGCAGCTCGAAGCTGGCGGTCACGCGACCCTGGCTGTCGGTGCGCAGGTCCGGCTTCCAGAAGGCCGTCTGCACGAAGTTCTTGCGGGCGTTGGAGACCGTCGACGAGCCGTCGCCGGCGCCGTCGCCCGCGGTCTGGCTGTGGTTGAGGAGAGCGGCGAGCGCGTCGCGGGTGTCGCCGACCTGGAAGCGCAGCGGCTGTCCGGGGCGCAGCGCGGTGGCCGGGTCGGCGGCGTGAAAGTTGGTCATACGGAGGATGCCCTCGTCGACGACGGCGAGCGCGACCTCGGCGTTGGCGACCGCGGCGCCCTTGTCCTTGACCTCGATCGTCACGGTCACCGGCTCGCGCGGCTCATAGACCACGCGGTCGCTGCGGACGGTCGCGGCCAGGCGCACATCGTCGAGCGCGACGGGGATCCGCAGCGCGCCAATTTTCCAGTCGGTGCGCTCGTCGCCGCCGCCGATCGGCAGCAGCGTGACGGTCGCGTGTACGTAGGGCGCGTGGCCGGCCAGCACCGGGACCTCGAAGACGTGCGCCGCGCCGTCGAGGCGGATGACCTGATGACTGAGCAGACCGCCCTGCTCGAGCGTGAAGATCGCCGTCGCCGCGGGGAACGGGTTTTGGATCATCAACTTCGCGGTCTCGCCGGGCACGTAGCGGCCCTTGTCGGCGATGATGTCGATCGTGCGGCCGCGGGTCGGCACCGCCTTGCGCTGGCCCTCGCGGTGCCCCCAGGCCCACAGCGAACCGACGCCGCCGGGTTTACCCCCGATCTCGGTGACGACCTCGTAGGAGCCGTTCTCGGTCGGCGTCAGGTCGCAGGTGACCTCCTTGGCGGCGCTGACGGCCGTGCACTCGCCCATCTGCTTCACGGTGCGCTGCCACTCGTAGTCGTAGCCGCCGCCCTTGCGCCTGGGTTTACGGCTGTAGGACCAGTCGACGAGGTTGAGCTTGGCCTTGACGTCGACGCCGCTCAGCGGCTTACCCTCGCGGTCGATGACGCCGAGCTTGACGGAGATCGGCGCGCCGACATCCCCCCACGGCTTGTCGATCTTGACGCCGACGTAGCGCTCCGAGGGATGCACGATCACGCGGGCGCGGCCGGCGATGTGGCGGTACGAGGTGTCCGCGACGTCGGCCTCGAAGGTGAACTCCTGCGGGCCGGTCGCGTCGCCGAGGTCGAGCTTCTGCGTCACCGCGAGCACACCGTCCGGGCCGAGCACGCCGCTCTCGGCGCGCGACCAGTTGGCCGACTCCTCGCTCTCCTCGTCCCACCAGTTGTAGCGGTCGTCGGTGAAGTGAAAGCCGGCGTCGGTGAACGGACCTGAGGGCAGGTCGGCGTCCTCGCGAGTCAGCGTCCACTCGACCTGGGCCTTGTCCATGGCGGCGCCGAACAGGTACTTGCCGAGGATCTTGGCGCGCAGGGTGTTGCTGGCGGCCACGCTGGCGTCGACGTCGACGGTGAAGCGCGGCGGCTCGAACTCGGCGACCTGGATGACCTGCTCGTCGAGCGGGTTCTCCGGGTCGGAGGCCTCGGCGACCTCGATGCGGTGGCGACCGACGCGGCCCTCGGCGGGGATCTGATACTCGCTGGCGACCGAGCCCATGTCGTCGCTGACCAGCGCGAACTCCTGCAGCAGGTCATCGGTGGGTCCGAGCACGCGCACGCGCATCGGCGTCGCCGCGATCGGCACGATCTGCTCGCCGAGCTTGCGCCGCACGCTGGCCTTGATGAACACCTTGGAGCCCGGGCGGTAGATCCCGCGGTCGGTGATCACCATGGCCCGGCGGTCTCCCAGCAGCGGCGCGGACTCGGCCGCGAGGTGGGGGAACAGCCGCGAGTCGCCATAGCCGCTGGCCAGCGAGACCTGCAAGCTCGCGCCGCCCTGCGACACCGACAGCAGCGAGCTGCCCGCCTTGACCGTCCCCACCGGCAGCACCGCGAAGCCGTTGCGGTCGGTCAGCCGACCGACCTGCGCCTCGCCGTTGATCGCAAACGCAGCCCCGACCACCGGCTCGCCGGTCGCAAGCCGCGCGACGTGGACCAGCGTCGCCTCGGGCGTGACATGCGTATGCACGGCCAGCGCCGACTCGTCGCCCGGAGTCACCAGCGTCATCGGCGACTTGGCGGCGCTCATCCACGACGGGTACTTGACCGGCTCGGCGCTAAACGCCGTCTCCTCGAGCGTGAGCGTGAGGATGTAGTTCTTGCCCGGCTTGAGCTGCGCGAGCAGGTCGACCTGGGTCTGCACGAACTCGTTGCGCATCGCCGCGGGCGTGAAGGGGATCTTGAGCTCGGCGGCCGCGCTCGGCAGCTCGTGCTGCTCGACCTGAGCGCGCGCCTTCTTGAGCGACTCGGCGTCGTCGGCCACTGCCCAGGCCTGGACCGTGCCCCTGGCGACGTTGCGGGTCGTGACGGTGAAGCCGTGCGAGGCGGCGGCGTCGAGGATCAGGATGCCCTCGGGCATCGACACGCTGGCCGCCAGCGGCGAGGTCACCACGATCAGCTCCATCGCCGGCACGCTGTTGCCGAAGCGGTCCTTGAGCGCGGGGATCTTGAAGGTGTACTCGGTCGACGGGTCGAACGCGCCCGAGAGCGAGAGGCGCCCGCTGCTGTCCCAACTGCCGCCGGTATACACGTTGAGGTTGGCGACCGGCGGCCACACCGAGATCGCGGCCTTGAGCTGCGCGTCCTTGGCGACGATCGGGTTGCTGTACTCGATGACGACCTCGCGGCCGTCGGTGCGCAGCGTCGGGGCCGACCACTCGCACTGGCTGCGGTCGTAGGAGTAGCCGCAGCCGACCTTGGAGACCTCGAGCGCACCGGCGACCGCGTAGCGGTAGGTCATCTCCTCGACCTCGACGACGATGACATCACCCGGCGCAAAGGCCTCGGCGCCGCGGACCTCGATGATCTGCCGCGGGTTCAAGGTGTAGCCCTCGAGGCGGCCGGTCGCCGCGTTGCTGAGCTTGGCCGCGATGACCGGCTCCACCGTGCCCTTCTGCTCGTCGGTGCGCAGGGTGATCGCCTCGGCCGCCTGCTTGGGCGTGAGCGGCTGATCGAAGACGACGTGGATCGCATCTCCGGCGGAGATCTTGGCGCCCGAGTTGGGGAAGATCTCGACGACCTTCGGCTCGCCGGGGACCGGCAAGTAGGTGATGATCTTGCCCGCGATCGTGATGCGCGGCTCGGCCTTGAACTTGCCGATCCACGGCAGCTCGAGCAGGACACCGTCGGCGGTGGCGACTCCCTTGACGGTGATCGTGTAGGTCTGCGCGGGGTCGAAGGGCTTCTTGGCGGTGAACTCGAGCGCGTTGTTCGAGGTCCACACGGCCTTGCCCGCGACCTCGGGCTCGATCGTCACGGTGCCGGCGTCCGCGGGCACCGGCTTGTCGTTCTTCATCGGCCGCGGCAGCTTCGCCGGTCGGTTGAACACGATGCGCACGGTCTGTCCCTCGACCTCGAAGGTCCGCTCGGCGTCGTCGACCTGCGGCGACTGGACCTTGAAGCCGGTGTTCGGGTCAGTCTCATCGGTGCCGGCGATCTCGAGCGCCGGACGGTCGTGGCGACCGGTGTGCGGCGGCGGGAACACCAGCACTTCACTGACACCGGGGACCGTGCGCCCGAGGATCTCGAGCGGCCCGGTCGGCTCGCTCAGCTCCGGGTCAGGCGTCGATGGCACCGGCGTACAGGCGAGGGCCGCCAACAACAGCGGCGAGATGCAGACGATCGGGCGAACAAGACGGCGGTGCAGACGTGGGGCCATGGCGGGCGGCAATTGTGCAAGACCGGCGGCTGGCGAGAAAGTCGAGGAGTTACGCAATGCTGCGCGCGTATTCGTGAATGCACCCATCCGTGCGAGTCTAAATGCAACCGGTGATGTCACGAATCGTGGCATCGAGCCTCGCCGTTGGCCCGCTATACCCCCGTGCATGGCCGTTCTCCGTGATGTTACGCATTACTACATCCTGGAGCCGTGGGGTACGCGGGCGTAAGAACAGCGTCACCACACGCTTGTCGCGAGCGCGTCGTGGAGGCTATCCAGGACCCATGCGCCCGCGCCTGTGTGCCCTCACCTGCTTCCTGATGGCCTGCGGCGACGCCGGAGACGCGAGCACCGGCGAGGCGAACGCGACCGCCACGACGGCTGCGGCGAGCACCGGCGATACGCCGACGAGCGGCGAGCCTGGCAGCTCGAGCACTGGTTCGGCGACGACTGCCACGACTGCGACGACGGGCGACGAGGGCGTGGCCGGGCTCGAGCTGCTGCCGAGGTTGGCGGGTCTGTGGAGCGGGCCGGTGACGATGACGCCGCTCGGGACCTTCGCGCGGATGAACGTGGACATGCGGGCGGCCTCGGGCGAGGTGTTGTTCGGCCGGGTCGACCTCGACGCGGGCAACAGCCTGCGCTTCGCCTTCCAGATCGAGGCGCCGGAGGGCGAGCCGACGCTGGTGTATCGCAACGGCGGCTACTTCATCGGCCTGATGCGCGACTCACGGACCAAGCTCATCGAGCACGACACGGCGGCAGGCACCTGGCGCTTTTGCTCGACATCCCCGCAGGGCTGCGACTACATCGACGCGCGCTGGGCCTTCACTGGCGCCGACGCGCTGATCTTCGACGTCAAGGTGAAGGGCAAGCAGCACGTGTACTGGGACGCCAAACGCAGCGACACCCGCACGCTGCCGGCTCCGTTCCCGGCCGACATGACGCCGCAGGCGAGCGACGCCCCGTTCCCGCCGATGCCGACGCTGACGATCGACGTCAGTTGGGCGGACGCCCTGGCGGCCGACGGCGCGGTCTGGGTCATCTTGACCACGATGGACTGCGACCTGCAATTCAAGTGTACGCACAGCCGCTCGTTGACGACGGGCGCGCCGATGGGCAGCACCTCGGCGACCCTGACGCTCGAGCAGATCCACCCGGGCCCCTACAAGCTCAACGTCGTCCTCGACCGCAACGGCAACCTGGCGACCACGCTCTACCCCGACAAGGGCGACGGCGTCGGCGGGCTCAACCAGGCGCTCACCGTGGACCCGAGCGGCGAGACCAAGGTCAAGACGACGATCGCCCTGACGCTCTGAGCTAGTCGAGCACGACCTCTTCTTCTTCGGTCGCCTCGGTCGTGGCCCCGTTGGCGTCGACCACCGGAGCGGCGGTCACCGAGGCCGAGGCCGGGATCACCGGATACGAGCCCGAGGCGGCCGACATCGGCCCGGAGGCGCCGTCCATCGCGCTCGACTTCTGCGGCCGGCGACCGACCAGGAAGTAGGTGCACAGGGCGCCCTTGCCCTTCACGTGGATGATGCCGCGGCGCTGGAACGCGTACTTGTGGCGCAGCCGCTTGTAGGTCGCCTCGGTCACCTGGATCGCGTTGGCGATGCCGTGCGACTCCATGCGACTGGCGATGTTGACGGTGTCGCCCCAGAGATCGTAGGCGAACTTCTTGGTGCCGATGATGCCGGCGGTGACCGGTCCGCAGTTCATGCCGATGCGGATCCGTACCCCGCGGTTGCGCTTGGCGTTGAAGCGCTCGATGACCGCCAGCATGTCGAGGGCCATCTCGGCCATCGCCTCGGCGTGGTCGGGTCGCGGCATCGGCAGGCCGCTGGCGGCCATGTACTCGTCGCCGATCGTCTTGATCTTCTCGAGGCCGTGCTTCTCGGCCAACTGGTCGAACATCGAGAAGATCTTGTTGAGCATCGCCACCAGCTCGGCCGGCGGCAACTGCTCCGACATGCGGGTGAAGCCGACCAGGTCGGCGAACAGCACCGTCACGTCCGGGAACACGTCGGCGATCGTTCGCTGGCCCTCCTTGAGCCGCTCGGCGATCGGGCGCGGGAGAATGTTGAGCAGCAACTGTTCGCTGCGCTCCTGCTCGGAGCGCAGCTTACGGATGTAGGCCCGCTCGCGGTCACGCAGCCGCTTCTTCTCGAGGCAGGCGCCGATGCGGGCGCGCAGCACCACCGGGTTGAACGGCTTGGGCAGGTAGTCCTCGGCGCCGAGCTCGATCGACTTCACCACCGTGTCGAGCTGGTCGAGCGCCGAGATCATGATCACCGGCAGACCCCTCAGCTTGTCGTCCGCGTGCAGATGCTCGAGCACCTGGTAGCCGTCCATCTCCGGCATCATGACGTCGAGCAGCACCAGGTCGAAGTCCTCGGCGCGCAGCATCTCCAGCGCCTGCAGGCCGTTCTCGGCCAGCTTGACGGTGTGGCCCTGACGCATCAGCCGGCGCGACAGCATGTTGCGGTTCGACTCGTTGTCGTCGACCACGAGGATCTTGCCGGTATCGGTGTGCGGCGCGACGGTCGGGCGCGGCCGCAGACCGGTCGGGTCGCGCACCGTCGACACCGGCTCCGGCCTGAGACGCATGGTGATGAGCGCGTGGTTCACCGCGCCGCCGGAGACGATCTCGTCGAGCCGGCGGACCGCCTCGAGGATGCGCTCGATGTCCGCGGAGATCTCGTCCTGGCCCCGCTGCTGCGACGTCTGTAGCAGCCGCTCGACGTGGCTCAGCAGGTGGCTCAGCGGGAACAACAGGTCGCGGTTGAGGCGCTCCTGGCTCGGCTGCTGCGCGTGCGGATCGAGGATCTCATCGATCAGCGCCAGCAACTGCTGCGCGTCCTTCAACACCTGACCGATGTTGTTCGACACGAACTCGTTGTCCGAGGCCTCCGCGTCCTCGATCAGCATCTCGCTGTAACCGATGATCTGATTAAACGGCGTGCGCAGGTCGTGGCGAAGCTGCGCCGCGCTGGTCCGCCGTGACGGCACCTTCGGCGCGTCCGCATCCGGCAAGTTCGGCAAGTTCGGCACCATCATCACGACCGAGGTCTCGCTCGTGATCAGGTTCATCACCTGCGTCGACACGAAGTTGCTCACCTCGGCCTCGACGTCGACCCCCGCCGCCGCCGCCGACCGCCCACCCGGGGCGGGCGACCGCATGGGCACGGCGTCATCGATCTCCTCCAGGTCCATGTCCGCGAATTCATCGAGCGGCACCGCTGGAGGGTCCTGGGTGACGGGAGGCGCGTCCTCGTCGAAGGTATCGGCGAGGATGTCGTCGTCGTCCGCGGGGATGCCTGGCTCCGGTTCCGCGGCGGCGACCGGGTGCGTCGGAAGCTCGCCCGGTGCGCGACGATTTGGATCGTTGTCTCGCATGCGATGAGGTGCTGGCGTCGCGGTTTTCGGAACGTTGGAGCCTAACGGAGATCGTACCGGGCCATGGTAGCGTAGGCCTCGTGAGAGCGGTCACGGCATCTCGCCGTTCGCTCGCCCCATGCTCGCCGGCCCACGCGACGAGGACAACCTCGACTTGGGTGAGTCCTGTGCGGTCCAGGGCGGGATCGCCCGCGCGCCCGCGGGCGCTGGACATGCGACCACCACGGCCCTTCCTCGCGTCTGCGCCGGTTTCAGTCCGTGGCGCCCGCGCAACGGCCCGTCGATGGCGCCGCGCGGCTGTGACCTGGAAAAAATTAGGGCGCAACCCGGGGGAGCGATCCCCCAGCCCGGCGCCGACGATGAGCACGTCGGGAGCCCCATACGACGGTGACGTCGGCGCTGTTACGACAGTGAAGCCGATCACTCGCGACGCGGCCCGCGGATCAGGATCACCAAGCTGCAGAGCTCCGACTTCGCGACCGTGCCGAAGTGCCGAAGTGCCGAAGTGCCGAAGTGCCGAAGTGCCGAAGTACCGAAGTACCGAAGT
>Ga0105045_10001178_pt1 | contig 21071 bp, 16 predicted proteins | sample MAT02_FD_78089 | JGI IMG/M metagenome (GOLD analysis project Ga0105045, IMG submission 78089) | Freshwater microbial communities from Lake Fryxell liftoff mats and glacier meltwater in Antarctica - MAT-02 (megahit assembly) | ecosystem: Environmental > Aquatic > Freshwater > Ice > Liftoff... | reverse complement strand
TGGCAGTCGTGATGGAATCGATGGAGCTGGCGAAGCGGAATCCGGCCATGTCGTGGCTCGCGGTCGATGCGGAGTCGTTCAGCGGTCGCATGCTCGAGCGCCCGCAGCGCGCCAGCATCCCGATCGCCGCGCAGGAACAGCTGGTCGTCGAGCTCTACTCGAAGTAATCCGGTCTCCTGTCGCCACTCTCGGGTGGCGACAGGTGGATCCGGGCTGCAGTACCTCCAGTCGAGCTCGCTCGGCCGGCGGGTCGTTTGGTCGGGACTCTCATTCCCATACGAGCTTGCCGCGCATGAGAGGCGGGGCAAGGCGTTGTCGGCCACTTGGGCCGGCATGACCTCTTTTCGCATTCAGCACCCCTTATGACAACGATTGATCTCCGCGGTCTTGTTCGCCCGCAGCTCGTCGAAGCGACGAAGCGCGAGGACAACCCGTTCATCGCAGAATTCCGTCTGCAGCCGCTCGAGCGTGGCTTCGGCCACACGCTCGGCAATGCGATGCGTCGCATGCTGCTGTCTTCGCTCCGCGGTGCCGCAGTCTGGGGTTTCCGTATCGATGGCGTGGTGCATGAGCATCAGACCATTCAGGGTGTGGTCGAGGACGTGCACCAGATCATCGGGAACCTGAAGTCGCTCGTGATGGTGCTCGACGACGATCTCGAGCATGCGGTGTTGCGCGTAAACCTCAAGCAGGCGGGTGTATTCACGGCCGGCCAGCTTCAGTTGCCCGCCGGTGTCCGTGTGGTGGATCCGAATCACCACATCTTCACCATGCAGGACGAGCGTGACATCAACGTCGAGCTGTACGTGAACGTCGGACGCGGATATGTCGACGCCGAGCAGCATCCGGTCGAGCGTGGCATGCCGGTGGACCTGGTCCGGATCGATTCGATCTACAATCCGGTGCGTCGCGCGAATTTTACGGTCGCGGAGACCCGCGTCGGGCAGCGCACCGACTACGATCGTCTCACGCTGACGGTCGAGACCGACGGAACGATCGTGCCGGAAGAGGCTGTGAGCTATGCTGCGGCACTGGCACAGGCTCACTTCCAGTACTTCGCCAGCTTCGGATCCAGCTCGGCTGGTGCCGTGACCTCTGGTGATGTGGATGGAAAGGGTATCCTGCTGTCCGAACTCGCCGTTGCCATCGATGCGCTCGGTCTCTCGGTCCGCTCGGTGAACTCGCTCAAGAACAACAACGTCCGCTCGCTCGGTGATCTGACGCGGCAGACGGAATCGCAGATTTTGCAGGTCAAGAACTTCGGCAAGAAGTCACTCGAGGAAGTCGCGGCGCTTCTCGAGAATCGTGGTTTGAACTTTGGGATGCGTTACGAGGAAGCGGGGGACTTCGCACGGGTGCTCGATTGGGGCACACCGCCGTCGAAGGTCGCCGCCAACGCGCCGGACGATCCCGTCGAGTCCTCGCAGGAGTAATCCCAATGCGCCATCGGAAGGCTGGTCGTCAACTCCGCCGCACCAGTGAGCAGCGTCTCGCTCTGCTGCGCAACCTCGCCACCTCGCTCATCGAGCAGGGGGCCATTGAAACCACCGAAGCCAAGGCCAAGGAGCTCCGTCCATTCGTGGAGAAGCTCGTGACCAAGGCCAAGGCAGGCACGGTGCATGCGCGCCGGCTGGCTGGTCGGCACATCCACAAGCGTGGTGCCGCCGACAAGCTCTTTCAGGAATGGGGACCGAAGTTCGCCACGCGTGCGGGCGGCTACACCCGGATCCTGAAGACCGGCCACCGCCTCGGCGACGGCGCGGAAATGGCACGCATCGAATTCGTGGAGAACTGAACCATGGCCATCAATCGCAGCCGCTGTTACGTCTGCAACAAGGGCGTCACCTTCGGCAACAACGTCTCGCACGCGAACAATCGTGTGCGTCGCACCTGGCGCCCGAACCTGCAGGTCATGCGGGTCCTCGACAAGGATGGCAAGATCATCAAGGTCAAGGTCTGTACGTCGTGCATGTCGGCGGGCAAGATTCAGCGCGCACCGCGCGGCGTCCCCGCAGTCGCCTGAGCTGCGCGCTCGTTGACGTGTTTCTGAATGTTGTCAGGCGCGGGGGAGTCCTAACGGGCTCCCCCGCGCTGTTTTTCCTCCCATCGGGCTGAGCATGGCGCGCGTACTCATCACTGGTGTCTCAGGTCAGGACGGTGTGCTGCTCGCCGAGCAGCTGATCGCCCGCGGCGACATCGTCCTCGGGACGACCCGCGGCGACCCGATGGAGGCGCGATCGAGGTTGTCGGCGGCGTCGCAGGCGATGCATCTCCGTGAGCTCGACCTGCGAGACGCGCACGCCGTGGATTCGCTGATCGAGGAGATCGGCCCCGATCAGATTTATCACCTGGCGGCACCTGCGGTGCCGAACCTCGCGTGGAAGTCGCCCGTGGAGGTGACCGATGCGCTCTGCACCGCGCCCGCACGTCTGATCGAGGCAGCGATGCGCCATGTACCGCATGCACATCTCGTCTTCGCTGGTTCGTGCCAGGTGTTTGGTCCCGATTCACACGCACCGCAGAACGAGGAGACGCCATTCTCACCCCGATCTCCCTATGGCGCCGGCAAGGCCTTCAGCGCGATGCTCGTTGCGTCGTTCCGGGAAGGACGGTCGCTGCACGCCAGCACGGCGGTGCTCTTCAACCATGAGAGCGCGCGACGGCAGGCCGATTATGTCACGACGAAGATCTGTCGTGCCGCCGTGCGCATCGCCGCCGGCGATCGCACAGCGTCCCCCTTGTCGCTCGGCGTGCTGGACGTGGTCCGTGATTGGGGACATGCCCGAGATCACATGGACGCCATGGTTCGCATGGCCGACGCCGGCACGCCGGATGATTACGTGATCGGCACCGGGGTCGGACGCAGTGTGGCGGAATTCTGCGGGGCCGCGTTCGCGCGAGTCGGTCTCGATTGGCACGCACATGTCGTCATCGATGGCACCCTGGCGCGAGCCGGCGACGTACCGGCGCTCGTTGCCGATCCGAGCCGCGCGGCTCGGCAGCTGGGCTGGACCGCCACGACATCGTTCGAAGCGCTTCTCGACGAACTGTTGGATGCCGCCCGCGCCGCGCTCGCCGTCATGCCCATGCCGCTGCGATGAAGGCATCGCTGGTTGGCGCAAAGGCGAGCGCGGCTTCAGCCTGGATGAGGCTATATTTGATGGCTGACATCCAGCCACTCGAGTCTCGCCCGTTCTGCGTCCATGCCGAAGCGCACTGACCTGCACCGTATTCTCATCATCGGATCCGGCCCCATCGTCATCGGGCAGGCGGCCGAGTTCGACTATTCGGGCACGCAGGCGACGAAGGCGCTCCGTGAGGAGGGCTACGAAGTCATCCTGGTGAACTCGAATCCGGCCACGATCATGACGGATCCGGAGATGGCAGACCGGACCTACATCGAGCCGGTCACGCCTGAATACGTCGAGAAGGTGATCGCAGCAGAGCGCCCCGATGCGCTGCTGCCGACGATGGGCGGCCAGACGGCGCTGAATGTTGCATTGACGTTGTACGACACGGGCGTGCTGGAGAAGTACGGTGTGCAGCTGATCGGTGCGAATGCGCGCGCGATTCGCGTCGCCGAGGATCGTCAGGAGTTCGCATTAGCAATGGCGCGTATCGGTCTCTCGGTGGCAAAGGGAGGCTTTGCACACACCTGGGACGAAGCACACGCATTGCTCGAGTCGACCGGGTATCCTGCCATCATCCGGCCGTCGTTCACGCTTGGCGGATCGGGTGGCGGCATCGCGTACAATCGCGAGGAATACGAAACGATCGTGCGCCGCGGTCTCGACGAGTCGCCAACCTCGCAGGTGCTGATCGAGCGCAGTCTGCTGGGCTGGAAGGAATTCGAGCTGGAGGTCATGCGCGACTGTGCCGACAACGTCGTCATCGTCTGCACCATCGAGAACCTCGATCCGATGGGTGTGCACACCGGCGACTCGATCACGGTCGCGCCTGCGATGACGCTCACCGACCGCGAATACCAGACGATGCGCGACGCCGCATGCGCCATCATCCGCGAGATCGGTGTCGAGGCAGGCGGCTGCAACATCCAGTTCACGGTCAGCCCGACGACGGGCGAACTGCTGATCATCGAGATGAACCCGCGCGTCTCGCGCTCGTCTGCGCTGGCCTCGAAGGCGACCGGATTCCCGATCGCGCGCATCGGTGCGAAGCTCGCTGTGGGCATGACGCTGGACGAGATCCCGAACGACATCACGAAGACGACGCCCGCGAGCTTCGAGCCGGTGCTGGACTATGTCGTCGTGAAGTGCCCGCGCTTCGCGTTCGAGAAGTTTCCGGCCGCTGATCCGCGTCTCACCACGCAGATGAAGAGCGTTGGTGAGAGCATGGCGATCGGGCGCACGTTCAAGGAGGCGCTGCAGAAGGGCCTGCGCGCGCTGGAGACGGGACGCTCGGGCTGGGAGATCGGCGCACGCCTGATCGATGATCGCCTCGAGGATGCAACGCTGGAGACGCTGCGCGGCATGCTGCGTCAGCCGACACCTGAGCGCATCTTCCAGGTGAAGCGCGCCATGCTGCTCGGCATGAGCGACGCCGAGCTGTTCGAGACGACGGCGATCGATCCCTGGTTCCTGGCGCAGATGCGCGAGCTGCTGGATGCGGAACGTGAGTATGCCGCGTTCGCCGAGGTGACGCCGGCACAGCTGCGCGGCATGAAGCGGATGGGCTTCTCCGATCGCCAGCTCGGTTGCCTGCGCAACGAGACGGAGTTCGACGTTCGCGGGCGTCGGCATGCGCTCGGTATCCGTCCGTCGTACAAGATGGTCGATACCTGCGCGGGGGAGTTTCCCAGCGAGACGCCGTATCTGTATTCGAGCTACGACGAGGAGAGCGAGGCACCGCGCAGCGGTCGCACGTCGGTGATCATCCTCGGCTCCGGCCCGAATCGCATCGGGCAGGGCGTCGAGTTCGACTACTGCTGCGTGCGTGCGGCGATGGCACTGCGCGAGCGGGGCTACGAGACGATCATGATCAACTCGAATCCGGAGACGGTCTCGACGGATTTCGATGTGTCGGACAAGCTGTACTTCGAGCCGCTCACGCTCGAGGACGTGCTCGAGGTGGTGCAGCGCGAGCAGCCGATGGGTGTGATCGTGCAGCTTGGTGGCCAGACGCCGCTGAAGCTCACGCGCGGACTCGAGGCTGCCGGCGTGAAGATTCTCGGCACGTCGCCGGATGCGATCGACGTCGCGGAGGATCGCCGGCGTTTCGACGCGATCGCCCGCGCGATCGGCATCAAGCAGCCCGAGAACGGAACCGCGACGAGCGTCGGCGAAGCGGTCCGGATTGCGGACGGCATCGGGTATCCGGTGCTCGTGCGCCCGAGCTACGTGCTCGGTGGTCGTGCGATGCAGGTGGTGTACGACGACGTCTCGCTGCGGGACTATTTCGAGACTGCCGCGCGTGTCTCCGGGGAGCGCCCGGTGCTCATCGACCGATTCCTCGAGGATGCATTCGAGGCGGACGTGGATGCGATCTCCGATGGTGAGATGGTCGTGATCGGTGGCGTGATGCAGCACATCGAGGATGCCGGCATTCATTCCGGTGATTCGGCCTGCGTGCTGCCGCCCGTGCGCATTCCCGCCGAGTACCAGGATGTGATGCGCATGCATACGGTTGCGCTGGCGAAGGCCCTCGGTGTGGTCGGGTTGATCAACGTGCAGTATGCCATCCGTGATGGCGAGGTCTACGTGCTCGAGGTCAACCCCCGCGCGAGTCGCACGATTCCCTTCGTCTCGAAGGCGATCGGCGTGCCGCTCGCGTCGATTGCGGCCCGTGTGATGTGCGGCGAGACGCTGGCGGAGATCGGTTTCACTGAGGAGATCGTCCCGCCGTTCTTCAGCGTCAAGGAAGCGGTCTTTCCCTTCAAGAAGTTTCGCGAGTTCGACCCGATCCTCGGGCCCGAGATGCGCTCGACGGGTGAGGTCATGGGCATTTCGGAATCGTTCGGTCTCGCATTCGCGAAGGCGCAACTCGCCGCCGAGAATGCGCTGCCCCGTTCCGGCGCGATCTTCGTCACGGTCAACGACCGCGACAAGGTGACCGTCGCCCCCATCGTGAAGCGCTTCCATGCGATGGGGTTCCGCATCATCTCGACCAGCGGTACTGCCGCATTCCTCGCGGAGCAGGGCATTCCGGCGGAGAAGGTCTTCAAGGTGCACGAGGGTCGGCCACACGCGCTGGACCTGATCGTGAATCGCGAGGTGGTGCTGCTCATCAACACGCCGATGGGCAAGCACGCGCAGCGTGACGACTATGCCATCCGCCAGGCCGCCATCGCGAACCGTGTGGCCTACACCACGACGCTCTCGGCCGCGAGTGCCGCCTGCGATGCGATCGAGGCGCTTGCGGCATCGCAGCAACTGAACGTGCGCCCCTTGCAGGAGTGGCACGCGATGCTTGCGGGGAGCCGAGCCTCCCAGCCTGCGTGACACCGTGCTGCCGATTCCTTATTTCACTGACTGCACATGACGCACCCTCCCGTACCGCTGCTGGACCTGAAGGCGCAGCACGCCACGATCAAGGACGAGGTGGCGGCACTCGTCAACGAAGTCATCGACGACCAGGCGTTCATCCTTGGCCCGATCGTGGGTCGACTCGAGTGTGCGGTGGCCGGGCTGTCGAAGACGAAGTTCGCCGTCGGCTGCGCCAACGGCACCGATGCGATTCTGCTCTCGCTGCGCGCGCTGGACATCGGGCGTGACGACGAGGTCGTGACGTCGCCGTTCACGTTCTTCGCGACTGCCGGCACGATCCACAACGTCGGTGCGCGGCCGGTTTTCGCCGACATCGACCCGCTGACCTTCAATCTCGATCCTGCTGCGGCTGGTGCTGCGGTCACCTCACGCACGAAGGCCGTGATTCCGGTCGACCTGTTCGGGCAGATGGCGGCGGTCGAGCAGGTCCGCGCGGCCGTCGGTGGTCTGCCGGTGATCGAGGATGCCGCCCAGTCCATCGGCGCGAGCCGCGTCATCGATGGCCGGACCGTCATGGCCGGCGAGAGTGCGACCTTCGGCACGTTCAGCTTCTTCCCGTCGAAGAACCTGGGTGGTTTCGGCGACGGTGGCATGATCGTCACTCAGGACGAGGCGTTGTCGACGACGCTGCTCAAGCTGCGCACGCACGGTTCCATGAAGACCTACTATCACGAGATCGTCGGCTACAACAGCCGACTCGACGCGCTGCAGGCCGCGGTGCTGCTGGCGAAGCTGCCGCACCTCGAGGCATGGAGCGCGGCACGCCGCACCAATGCCGCCTTCTACGACGAGGCCTTCGCCGACGTCGCGGAGCTGGTCACGCCCTACATCGATCCGGCGAATACATCCATCTACAACCAGTACACCGTGCGCGCGCAGAACCGTGATGGCCTGCTCGCGCATCTCAAGGTGCGCGGCGTCGGCTGCTCGGTCTACTACCCGCTGCCGCTGCACCTGCAGCCCTGCTTCGCCTACCTCGGCTGCCGCGAGGGCCAGTTCCCGGAAACCGAGCGTGCCTCGCAGGAAGTGCTGTCGCTGCCGGTCTTCCCTGAATTGACGTCGTCACAGCGCGATATCGTCGTGGACGCCGTTCGTGCGTTCTACGGCCGCTGAATCACGCGGCTCGCCCTTCCCACACCTTCACGTCAGAATCGCGCAATGTTCAAGTCACAGCTCCTTTCCCGCATCCAGTCGCATGACGCGGTCGTCGCGGTCGTCGGTCTGGGGTACGTCGGCCTTCCGCTCGCCATGGAGTTTGCGGAGGCCGGCTTCACGGTCATCGGCTACGATGTGAGCGAGCGTGTGGTGGCGCTGCTGAACGCGGGCGAGTCGCACATCCAGGACATCAGTCCCGCACTGGTGGCGAAGCATGTCGCCAACGGTCGCTTCATCGCGACCACGGATGCGGCGCGCATGCGCGAATCCGATGCGATCTCGATCGCGGTGCCGACGCCGCTCGGCAAGACGCGCGATCCCGACATGACCTATGTGCATGCGGCGACGCAGGCCGTCGTTGCACAGGCGCATCCGGGCCTGCTGATCGTGCTCGAGAGCACGACATATCCGGGCACCACGCGCGAGGTGCTGCTGCCGGCGATCGAGGCGGCCGGCTTCACCGTCGGCACCGACGTGTTTCTGGCGTTCAGCCCGGAGCGTGTCGATCCGGGCAACCCGGTCTATCACACGAAGAACACGCCGAAGGTCGTTGGTGGCGTGACACCGGCATGCACCGAGGTCGCGACCGCACTGTACGGCGCCGTCATCGATACCGTCGTGCCCGTGTCATCGACCGAGACTGCTGAACTCGTGAAGTTGCTCGAGAATACCTTTCGCTCCGTCAACATCGGCCTCGTGAACGAGATCGCGATCGTCTGCGACAAGCTGGGCGTGAACGTCTGGGAAGTCATCGACGCCGCTGCGACGAAGCCGTTCGGGTACATGAAGTTCACCCCGGGCCCCGGCATCGGCGGGCACTGCATCCCGCTCGATCCGCACTACCTCGCATGGAAGATGCGGACGCTGAACTACAAGACGCGCTTCATCGACCTGGCGAGCGAGATCAACTCCGGCATGCCGGATTACGTGTTCGAGAAGATCTCGCGCGCCCTGAACGACAACCGGAAGGCGGTGCATGGCAGCAAGGTCCTGATTCTCGGCGTGGCCTACAAGCGCGACATCGACGACATGCGCGAGAGCCCGGCGCTGGACATCATGCGCCTGCTGGAGCAGCGTGGCGCGACGGTCACCTTTCACGATCCGCATGTCGCGTCGTTCCGTGAGGATGGCCATGTGTTGCATGGCGTGGAACTGACGGCGGAGGCACTGCGCGAGTCGGATGCCGTGGTCATCGTGACGGATCACACGGCGTACGACTTCCAGTTCGTCGTGGATCACGCGACGCTGGTCGTGGACACGCGGAACGCCACGGGGCGCACGACGCCGTCCACGGCACGGATCGTGAGCCTGGCCGATACGGCGCCGCGGACGATGTGAACCCGGTCTCCGATCCGGGGTCTATACGCTCGTGCATTGCTGTTGCTGTTGCTGTTGCTGTTGGTCTTCGCTGTTTGCGCCCGGCCCGGGCGATTGTCGCGCTTCCTGCTCCCATGCTTCGACTCCTACGCTTGCTCCCACGCCATGCATTCATCCAGACTCCCGCATCGTCCGCTCGGATGGGCGCTCGGGTTCGGATCGCGGGCATGCGTGTTCGCGCCGTGCGCAGCGCGGTGCTCGCCGCGCTGGTCGTGCTGGCCTCGTGCCGAGGTGGTGGCTTCCGGGTCGACCGATACGCGGGTGATTCGGTCGCGTTGTACCAGGCCGGTGTGCGTGAGCTTGGCCTGAAGCACTGGGGGAACGCGATCATTGCGTTCGAGAAGCTCTCGACCGATCTCCCGGCGCGCGATTCGTTGTTGCCCTCGACGCAGTTCCTGCTCGGGCAGGCGCGCAGCAGGAACGAAGAGCATCTGCTGGCGGCCCAGGCCTACAACAAGGTGGCGGAGACGTTCCCCGAGGACACGCTCGCTGACGATGCGATGTTCGAAGGCGCGCACGAGTACCAGAAGCTCTGGCGCTCGCCAGAGCTCGACTCGCAGTACGGCACGACCGCACAGGCGACCTTTCGCACGCTGCTCGCCGTCTATCCGGATTCGCCGCGTCGGAAGGACGCCGAACGCGAGTTGGCTGCGTTGGAGGAGATGTTCGCCACGAAGGAGTATCTGGCCGGCTATTACTACTTCCGGCGGAAGGCGTACGACCCGGCCATTCTGTACTTCAAGACCGTAGTGAGCACCTTCCCCGAGTCGGTGAAGTCGCGCGATGCATACCTCCGCATGATCGAATCGTATCGTGTGATCCGCTATGCGGAGGAAGCGGCGGAGGCCTGCGTCGCGGTCAGGAAGCGTTTCGCGAATGATCCGGACGTCCGGTTGCTCTGTCCACCGGCGCCCGTGCCACGTGACTCGGCAAAGGTCGCGCCGGTGCCTGCCGTCGCGAAGCCCTGACAGTCGATGCGCATCGGGCTCTTCGGCGGCAGTTTCGATCCGCCGCACGTGGGGCATTACCTCGCGGCGGTCGATGCCTTCGAGTCCCTCGCGCTCGACCGGCTCGACTTCATCCCGGCGGCGCGCCAGCCGTTGAAGCCCAAGGGTCATGCGGCGGGTGCTGCGGCGCGCATTGCCCTTCTGCAGGCCATGGTGGCAGATGACCCGCGCTTCTCGGTCAATCAGGTCGAAATCGACCGCGGCGGATTATCTTTTACCGTCGATACGGCGGAGTCCTATCATGCGGCTGGTGACGGGCATACGCTGTTCCTGCTGCTGGGCACGGATGCGGCATCGCAGCTGGCTGGTTGGAAGGAGCCGGAGCGACTGCTACGTCTCGTGCAGTTGGTCGTCTTGACACGCGGTGCGGAGCCATTTGCTCCGGTGGGGCTTGGGCGTGATGCGCTGGTGCTGGCGACGCGACGGGTGGATGTGAGTTCAACCGAAGTGCGCCGCCGCGTGAGCGAGGGTCGCCCATTGCGGGGATTCGTCCTGGACGCCGTGGCGGAGCAGATCCGCCGCATGGCGCTGTACCGATAGGGGAGAGCAATGCTCAAGGATGTGCTGGGGAAGCTGTTTGGCACGCGCCATCAGCGTGAAGCGAAGCGGGTGAAGCCGATCATCGACGAGATCCATCGTCACGAGGCGACGCTGGCGTCGCTCGACGACGCGGCGCTGCAGGCGCAGACGGCCACGTTCCGCGACCTGCTCGCCCAGCGGACGGGCGCACTCGAGGCGCGTGTCGTCGAGTTGCGCGAGGCGAAGAAGTCCGCCGCCGACGTGGCGGAGCGCGACCGGATCGACGACGAGCTCTCAGGCGCCGATGGTCGCAGCGGGGCCGAGGGTGCACTCCGTGTTGCCGTGACGGAAGTCCTCGACGAGCTGCTGCCGGAGGCGTTCGGCACGGTCCGCGAGGCCGCACGCCGCCTGTCCGGCAGCGCGGCGACCGTCACGGGGCATGCGCAGCTGTGGGACATGGTCCCCTACGACGTGCAGCTCGCCGGCGGCATCCAGTTGCACCTCGGCCGCATCGCCGAGATGGCCACCGGAGAAGGCAAGACGCTGGTCGCGACGCTGCCGCTCTACCTGAACGCCCTCGCCGGTCGCGGCGCGCACCTGGTGACGGTGAACTCGTATCTCGCGCGGCGCGACTCGCAGTGGATGGGCCACCTGTTCTCGTGGCTCGGGCTGACCGTGGCCTGCCTCGATGATACCGAGCCCGGCTCCATGGACCGGCGTGCCGCCTACAACGCCGACATCACCTACGGCACGAACAACGAGTTCGGCTTCGACTACCTGCGCGACAACATGGTCCACTCGCTGGACCAGCGCGTGCAGCGCAAGCATTACTACGCCATCGTCGACGAAGTCGACTCCGTCCTGGTCGACGAAGCCCGTACGCCGCTGATCATCTCGGGCCCGGTGGGCAACGAGAACGACTCGATGTATCAGGCGCACAACTCGTCGGTGGCGCAGTTGATCCGCGAGCAGGACTCGCTCGTCAACCAGCTCGTCGCCGAAGGCGAGCGCCTGATGGCCGCAGATGCCGAGGGTGCGAGCCTGCTGTTCTACAAGGCGCAGCTCGGTGGTCCGAAGAACAAGAAGTTGTTCAAGGTGCTCGGCGAAACGGGCGTCAAGCAGCTGGTGCAGAAGCGTGAGCTCGAACACCTCGCGGATCGCAAGCTGCCGCCAGGCAAGCAGCAGTACAGCGACATCGAGGACGAGCTCCATTTCGTGCTCGACGAGCGTGGCCACACGGTACACCTCACGGATCGTGGCGTGGACCTGATGTCGAAGTCCACCGGCGAGGACTTTCTCCTGCCGGACATCTCGCTCGAGATCGGTCGCCTCGATGCCGCGACGGAAATGGAGCCGCAGGAGAAGCTCGAGCAGCGCGCAGTGCTCCAGCGCGAGTATGCGATGCGCAGCGAGCGGCTGAACATCGTGCATCAGCTGCTGCGCGCGTACGCGCTGTATGAGAAGGACGTGAACTACGTCGTGCAGGATTCGCAGGTGCTGATCGTCGATGAATTCACCGGCCGCACGATGCCGGGTCGTCGCTGGTCGGAAGGACTGCACCAGGCGGTCGAGGCCAAGGAGGGCGTGCAGGTCAAGGGCGAGACCCAGACCATGGCCACGATCACGATCCAGAACTACTTCCGCATGTACGAGAAGCTCGGCGGCATGACCGGTACCGCCGAGACTGAAGAGACGGAGTTTCATCAGATCTACCAGCTCGAGGTGTCGGTCATCCCGACCAACCGGCCGATCATCCGCGATGATCGACAGGATCTCGTGTTCAAGACGCGGCGCGAGAAGTACAACGCGATCGTCGAGGAAGTGAAGCGCCTGCACGGTCTCGGATTTCCGATCCTGGTCGGCACGGTGAACGTCGAGGTGTCGGAGACGATCGCGCGACTCATCCAGCGAGCGGGCCTGAAGTGCAGCGTGCTGAATGCAAAATACCACCAGCGCGAAGCCGAGATCGTGGCGGAGGCCGGTCAGCCAGGCGCAATCACGATCGCGACGAACATGGCAGGCCGCGGCACCGACATCAAACTCGGCGCCGGTGTCACCGGCGGCATGCCGTCGCAGGTGCACGACGCCGACGGGAAGCTGGTCGATGTCACCGAGATCGGCGGCCTTCACATCATCGGCAGCGAACGTCACGAGTCACGTCGGATCGACCGCCAGCTGCGCGGCCGCGCTGGACGTCAGGGCGATCCGGGCTCGAGCCAATTCTTTCTGTCGCTCGAAGATGACCTGATGCGGCTCTTCGGCTCCGAGCGCATCGCGAAGCTGATGGACCGGCTCGGCGCGCAGGAAGGCGAGATGCTGACCCACCCGTTGATCACGCGCAGCATCGAGCAGGCGCAGAAGCGCGTGGAGCTGCAGAACTTCCAGGCCCGCAAGCGACTGCTGGAGTACGACGATGTCATGAATCAGCAGCGCGAGGTCGTGTACTCGCTGCGCTCGTTCGCGCTCGAGGGTGGTGAGGAGCTTCGAGGCGAGTCGCGCAAGATGGTCGAGAAGGCCGTCGGCCGCCGCGTGGAACTCGGGCTCGCCGATTACGAATCGCCGGAACAGTGGGACCTCGCTGCGCTGCAGCAGGACCTGCTGATCCAGTATCTGCTGATGGTGCCGGCGTTCGCGGACGACGCGCAGCGTCCCGGCGATGTCGCTGCGGCGCAGGCTGCCTCCGTCGATGCCGCAACCGAGGCGTTCGACGCAAAGCTCGTGGAGCTCGACACCGTGCAGGACGATGCCGGTATCGGATTCTCCGGGCGCATGCTGTCGCTCGTCATGCTGAACGTGCTGGACGAGAAGTGGAAGGACCACCTCTACGATCTCGACCAGCTCCGCAACGCGATTCATTACCGGTCCTGGGGCCAGAAGGACCCGCTCATCGAGTACAAGCAGGAGGCCTACACCATGTTCGTGGACCTCATGCACGACGTGTATCACACGTTTTCGGAACGTTTCATGAAGGCGCAGCTGCTGTTGAACGAACCGGAGCCGGAGCCGTTCGCCGACCTGACGGCGTTCATTCCGTCGGAGCCGGCAAAGGCGCTGCAGAACGGTGGCCCGCCGACCAAGCGCTACAACGCCTTCGGCATCCTGGAAGACATACCGCCCGAGGAGCTCGTGCCGAAAGCCGCCGAAGAGCCGAAGCCGCGCGACCGGAAGGACCGCAAGAAGAAGTCGCGCTGAGGGTGACTGGTCGTCGTGCGTCTCGTCGCACGACGCTGACGAAGCAGAGACGGGGCATCACTGCTGCAGTGATGCCCCGTCTCGTGGTTCCACCATCACGTCATGGCTTGCCGAGTCGCAGCAGGGTGCTCACGCCGATACGCGCGCCGACGTCGAACACCCGTTCTCCCCGTACGAGGTTCGCCACCAGGTCGCCACGCAGTTGCAGGTCACGGGTGAGCGCGATTCGTGCGCCCGCGACGCTGGAGACACCCCAATGGTCGATGTACTCGTAGGAACTGCGCAATGGTCCGAGTCCAGCGAGCAGCGAGTAGCGTGATCCGATCGGGATGGAGTGGGTGTAGCGCATTGCGAACGTCGTCACGCGGTAGCTGTCGCCGCCGCGCATCGGGAAGCCCGTCGACGAGCGCCGACCATCGGTAAGGACATCCTGCCTGCCGTAGGTCGATTCGACTTCGAGCGCCGAGCGCGAGGTGACGAAGGTGCCCACGCGCATTCCGAGTGCCAAACCGTTTTCGAGGTTCCAGACTGGATTGAGCTTCCATTGCTGCGCGAACAGGCCGAATTCGATACTGCCAGGCTCCTGCATCGTGAGTCGGCCGCGTGCACGATCCGTCGTCGTAGGGCCGTCGAACGGACCAACGACCCACTGCAGACCGGTGCGCAAGCCGAGTTCGCGGGCGCCACTCGTCGGCAGGTAGTTGAAGATCACGTCGGAGCGGAGCGCATACCGGCCGCTGATCACCGTCCGCACTCCCACGAGGGCGCTGGCACCGAAGTTATACGTGACTTCGTAATCGGACCGCGCGATCCCGCCTCCCAGCATCAGTCCGGAGAAGTCGCTCAGCGGCACGGTGTAGGTGCCCCGGGCGACGAGCTGGTTGTAGCGACGACGTAGCGGGTCGCCGGCACCGTCGACCACGCCGGTCGAAGCCTCCAACTCGATGCCGACCAGCCTGCTCAGGTTCATACGGCCCCGCACGCCAAGGCCGAGCGGTGTCCGCGTCTCGAATCGCGCCTGTTCCGGCTGCACTCCCGTGACCTGACCGTAGGCGCCGAGCTCGATGCTGCCGGCCGCCTGCCCCCACGAGAGTGCCGGCGAGGCGAGCAGGCCGGCAATGGCGAGGATGGAGGGACCGGAGACGCGCATGCAGGCAAGGTTCGCTGAAGACGTGGCGCAGCACAGGCTAGCAGCGCGCATTAGTGACCGCGAACGATACGCACGCATGGGTCTGCATCGCGAGGGGACCTGCTGCAGTGGATGGATACCCAACCTGCGGCACGGAGCGGGCATCATGACGGACCTTCGTTCATCCGCGACACACAGGGGTCCCATGCCTTCCGGTACTGCCCGCAACCGTTCCACCCATTCCAGCCGCACGACTACCGCCAGCGACCCGGCTCCGCTAATACCCATACAGCGGCTCGCGCTTGCCGAACGGCCCCGAGAGCGTCTGCGGTCCCTTGGCGTCCGGTCGCTCGGCGCGGCGGAATTGCTGGCCGTGATCCTTGGCAGCGGGAATCGGGGTCGGTCGTCATTGACCATCGCACATGATGTGCTGGCGCAGGTCGGCGGGTCACTTCGCGTGCTCGCGACGCGGCCCGTCGCGACCATCGGCGGCATCAGTGGAATTGGACCAGCGCGTGCGATGGGCATCGTCGCCGCTATGGAATTGGGACGGCGGGCCGCAGCGGAGCCGCATGGCGAACGCATCGTCGTGCACTCCCCGCAGGATGTCGTCGCAGCGTTTGCTCCGCACCTGGAGGCATTGCCGGTCGAGGAGTTCCATGTCGCGATTCTCGATGCACAGCACCACCTCGAGCGCGACGTGCTCGTGACGCGCGGTATCCTCGATTCATCGCTGGTGCATCCGAGGGAAGTGTTTCGGGAAGCGATCGCTGAACGCGCGGCGTCGATCATCCTGGTGCACAACCATCCGAGCGGCGATCCAACGCCGTCGGCAGAAGACAGGATGGTGACGTCGCAGCTCGTTGCGGCGGGAACGCTGCTGGGTATTCCGGTGCGCGACCATGTGGTGATCGGGCGGGGACGGTACGTGAGCTTTGCGGAGGCTGGGTGGCTATCGACAGTACGGTAAAGCAGGCCGACGAAGTCTTCCCGGGATGGGGTGCTGGCAGCCCGCTGCCGGCCAGGCTCGATCGCGAGCTGCTCATGCGCGCCTACCGCTACAGCGCGCGAGCCCATGCGGGCCAGAAGCGGCGCTCGGGCGAGGACTACGTCGTCCATTGTGTGCAGGTGGCGCGCATCCTGGCCGACCTCCAACTCGACTCGACGACCATTGCTGCCGGACTGATTCATGACGTCGTGGAGGACACGGCGATCACCGTGCCCGATGTCGAGCGCGAGTTCGGTCCCGAGATCGCGCAGATCGTCGACGGGCTGACGAAGATCGGCAACCTGCCCTTCACCTCGAAGGAGGAGCGGCAAGCCGAGACCTATCGAAAGTTGCTCCTGTCGGTCGCGCGGGACGCACGCGTGATCATCATCAAGCTGGCCGACCGTCTGCACAACATGCGGACGCTCGACTGGATGCCCGACGAGAAGAAGCGCGTCATCGCACAGGAGACACGCGACATCTATGCGCCGCTCGCACACCGCTTCGGCATGGCGCGCGTGCGGTGGGAGCTCGAGGACCTCGCGTTCAAGTACCTGGAGACGGAGGACTATCGCACGCTCGCACGGCAGGTCACCACCCGTCGCGGCGAGCGCGAGGAGTTGATCGCGCAGATGGCGCTCCCGCTCAAGGAGCGCTTCGATCTGGCGGGGTTGAATGAGGCGGATGTCTCGGGTCGACCAAAGCACCTCTGGTCGATCTGGAAGAAGATGCAGAAGCGGAACAAGCCGTACGAGGAGATCTTCGATCTGCTGGCGATCCGCGTCCTCGTCGATTCGATCCCCGACTGCTATCATGCGCTGGGCGTGATCCACGAGCGGTGGAAGCCGGTGCAGGAGCGCATCAAGGACTACATCGCGCAGCCGAAATCGAACGGCTACCAGTCGCTGCATACGACGGTGTTTGGTCCGAGCAAGCAGCTGTTCGAGATCCAGATCCGCACGCGCGAGATGCACCAGACGGCCGACTACGGTATCGCCGCGCACTGGCTTTACAAGGAAGGCTCGAAGGAGCACGGCGACCTCGATCGTCACCTGGCCTGGTTTCGCCAGGTGCTGGAATTCCAGCTCGACACGAAGTCGCCGGACGAATTCCTCGAGTTCCTGAAGCTCGATCTCTATCAGGACGAGATCTTCGTCTTCACGCCGACGGGCGACGTGGTGCAGCTGCCGAAGGGCGCGACACCGATCGACTTCGCGTTTGCCGTGCACACGGCCGTCGGCCTGCGGTGCCAGGGCGCCAAGGTGAACGGGCGCATCACGCCGCTCTCGCGGCCGCTGAAGAACTCGGAGACGGTGGAGATACTCACCTCGCCCTCTGCCAAGCCGAGCCGTGACTGGCTCGCGCATGTGCGCACGAGTCGCGCTCGATCGAAGATCAGGCAGCAGCTGCGGCAGGACGAGCAGGTCACGAGCCAGAAGCTCGGTCGCGAGATCCTGGAGCGCGAACTGCGGCGTCGCCGACTCGGCAAGGTGACGGATGATCAGCTGAACACGGCAGGCAAGGCGCTGAGCCTGACGGATGGCGTGCACCTGCTGGCCGCGATCGGGCAGGGCGAGGTGCAGACGCTGAACGTGCTCAAGCAGCTGCACCCGTCGATCGATGAGACGGCAGACGCAACGAAGCCGAACGTGATCGAGCGGCTCGTCGATAGGGTGCGCGGCACGGAGAATGATCGTGGCGTGAAGATTCATGGCGTCGACGGCGTCATGGTGCGCTATGCCCAGTGCTGCCAGCCGGTGCCTGGCGACGAGGTCGTGGGCTACGTCACGCGTGGCCGCGGCGTCAGCATTCATCGCGCCGACTGCCCGAACCTGCTCCCGCTCGCGCACGAGCCGGAGCGACGGCTCGAGATCGACTGGCAGGAAAAGTTCGGCGAGCGGTTCCTGGTGCGGCTTGCCCTCGAGGGGACCGATCGGCGCGGGCTCTACGCCGACGTGGCGAGTGCGGTGAGCTCCACCGGCACCGACATCCGGCAGATGGAGCTGAAGGCCATCGATGGGCGCGCGATCGGTGCGGTGCTGGTCGAGGTGGAGAACCTGACGCACCTGCAGCAGATCCTGAAGGCGGTCCGGCGCGTGAAGGGAATCAGTGACGTGGAGCGACGCGAGCGGATCTCGACGGAGGAGTAGCGGTGCGCGAGCACTCCCCGAAGAAACACCGTCAGCATATCTTTCGGCATGAGCCGATCGCTGTTCGACCTTCAGGCGCCGTACCAGCCGGCCGGCGATCAGCCGCGCGCCATCGCCGAGTTGTCCGCCGGCCTGGAGCGGGGCGACCGCTACCAGACGCTGCTCGGCGTGACGGGCTCCGGGAAGACGATGACGGTCGCCAGCGTCATTGCGAAGTGGGGCCGGCCGACGCTCGTGCTGTCGCACAACAAGACGCTGGCCGCGCAGCTCTACGGTGAGCTGAAGGGCTTCTTCCCGAAGAACGCGGTCGAGTACTTCATCTCGTACTACGACTATTACCAGCCCGAGGCGTACGTCCCCTCGAGCGACACGTACATCGAGAAGGATGCCTCGATCAACGAGGACATCGATCGCCTGCGTCTGCGCGCGACCTCGAGCCTGATGGAGCGCGAGGATGTCGTGATCGTGTCCACGGTTTCGGCGATCTACGGCCTCGGTGATCCGGTGTCGTATCGCGAGCGCATGATCAGCGTGGACCAGGGCGAAGATCGCGCGTGATGACCTGTTGCGGCTGCTCGTCGGCATCCAGTACCAGCGCAACGACGTCGCATTCGACCGCGGCACGTTCCGTGTGCGCGGCGACACCGTGGAGATTTTTCCGGCCTACGAGGAGCAGGCGGTCCGCGTCGAGTTCTGGGGCGACGAGGTGGAGCGGATCACCAAGATCGACCCGATCACCGGTGATCTCATTGCCTCGCTCAATCGCGCCGCGGTCTACCCGGCGAAGCATTTCATCACCAGTCGTCCCTCACTGGAACGCGCGGCGAAGGCGATCCGGGAGGAACTCGCCGATCGGTTGATGATGCTGCGCAACGAGGGCAAGCTGCTCGAGGCGCAGCGCCTCGAGGGACGGACGAATTTCGATCTCGAGATGATGGCGGAGATCGGCACATGCGCCGGCATCGAGAACTATTCGCGCCATCTCTCCGGACGCACGAGCGGTGACCGGCCCGCCTGCCTCTTCGACTACTTCCCCGACGATTTCGTCGTCGTGGTGGACGAGTCGCATGTCACGCTGCCGCAGATCCGCGGCATGTACAACGGTGACCGTGCGCGCAAGCTGACACTCGTCGATTACGGCTTTCGCCTGCCGAGCGCGCTCGACAACCGCCCGCTGGTGTTCGACGAATTCCTGTCGCTTGCGCCGACGCTGATCAACGTGTCCGCGACACCAGGCCTGATCGAACTCGAACTGAGCGAAGGCGTGGTGGTGGAGCAGGTGATTCGGCCGACGGGACTCGTCGATCCGATCATCGAAATCCGTCCAGTGCTCGGGCAGGTGGACGATCTGCTGCACGAGATCCGCATCCGCGAGCGCAAGGACGAGCGGGTGCTGGTGACGGTGCTCACGAAGCGCATGGCGGAAGACCTGAGCGACTACCTGCAGCAGGTCGGTGTGCGTGTGCGCTACATGCATGCCGACATCGATGCCATCGAGCGCATGGAGATCGTGCGCGGGCTGCGGCTCGGCGAGTTCGACGTGCTGATCGGCATCAACCTGCTGCGTGAGGGACTCGACATGCCCGAGGTCTCGCTGGTCGCGATCCTCGACGCCGACACCGAAGGCTTCCTTCGCAGCGATCGCTCGCTGATCCAGACCGTCGGGCGCGCGGCGCGACATCTCGAAGGGCGTGCCATCCTGTACGCGAACCGGATCACCGATTCCATGCGGCGCTGCATCGACGAGACGGATCGTCGCCGCGCGATCCAGGTCGAGCACAACACGGCGAATGGCATCACGCCGCGCGGTGTGCGAAAGAGCATCGAACAGGTGCGCTTCAGCACGCGTGTCGCGGATGCACGGATGGAGGAAGCGGTGGAGGGCGACGGCGCACCGCTCGCCGCGTACGGGCAGAAGAAGGTGGCCGAGCCGGCGGGTGGCTATAACGTGGCCGACGTGCCCGCGCTGATCGCGCAGCTGGAGAAGGAGATGCAGGTCGCCGCGAAGGAGCTCGACTTCGAGGCGGCTGCCCGCCTGCGCGATCAGCTCTTCGAGTTGCGTGTCCGCTCGGGCGACAGTGCAGGGGCGCGCACCGGCGTGTCGTCGCTCGCGGCCGATGCTGGTGGGAAGGGTGGGCGCGGCGGACGTGGCGGACGGCCTGGAGGCAGAAAGCCCCGTGGCCGCTGAGGCGCCTACCAGCTCCAGTGTCGATACCCGCACCACGACGCTCGCGCTCGACGCGCTGAACGCGCATGGTGAGGCGATCGGACGCGCGCTGCGGGCGCCTGCGCTCGTGACACTCACTGGTGACCTCGGCGCCGGGAAGACCACGCTGACGCAGGCCATCTGTCGCGGTCTTGGTGTGACGGCGCCGGTCACGAGCCCGACCTTTTCGCTGATCCACGAGTACGGCGCACTGGCCGCACGCGTGGTGCACTGCGATCTGTACCGCCTCGAGTCTGTACGCGCCGTCGCATCACTTGGCCTCGACGACATGCTTGCTGATCCGACCACGATCATGATCATCGAATGGCCCGAGCGCGCCGGCGCACTGCTGCCGCCCGCCTCGCTGCAGGTGACGCTGGAGCACGTCGCGTCGCTTCCGGACGTGAGGGTGTGCACCGAGGTGTGGGCTCGATGACGCCACGGGTTCAGCTCGCGCTCGATGCCAGCGCGGGTCCCGCGTCGGTCGCACTCTTCGTCGACGGGCGGCTCGTCGAAGGACGTCGCATCGACCGCAAGGGCTCGGCGGAATTGCTGGCGCCGACCATCGCCGAGCTGCTCGCCGCACACGGGACGCACGCGCGGGAACTGACCGACATCATCGTCGGCGCAGGTCCGGGGAGTTTCACGGGGCTGCGTGTCGCGGCGGCCTTGGGCAAGGGACTCGCCCGCGGCGCGGGTGCGGCGCTGCATGCGGTGCCATCACTGCCGCTGATCGCCGCCGCAGATGCCGCGCGTCCGCCAGCGCGATACCTGAGCGTGCTCGATGCGCTGCGGGGAGAGTGGTTCGTGCAGCAGTCCACGCGACACCCTGACGGCCGTTGGAC
>Ga0105045_10001177_pt1 | contig 21073 bp, 16 predicted proteins | sample MAT02_FD_78089 | JGI IMG/M metagenome (GOLD analysis project Ga0105045, IMG submission 78089) | Freshwater microbial communities from Lake Fryxell liftoff mats and glacier meltwater in Antarctica - MAT-02 (megahit assembly) | ecosystem: Environmental > Aquatic > Freshwater > Ice > Liftoff... | reverse complement strand
GGGTTGGTGTCGTCGTCGCGGCCGTTGTCGGGCATGGCGACCAGCGGGGCGTCGGCCACGGACTCGACGCTCGGGCCGGGCTCGGCGGGGGTCACGGGCTCGCGGCGCTCGGCGTCAAGGCCATCGCCAGGGTCACCGGCGGGGCTCGAAGAGCTGGCGTCCTGGGAGGACGAGGGGGTGGAAGCGGACTCAAGCCCGGCGGGGCTCGAAGACGTGGGATCTCGGTCCGGCGAGTCGCCAGACGAGGAATGAACGGACATGGTGGCGGATCCTAAAGCGCAAGGAGCTCCTGGCGTGCGTCAGCGTGGTGGCGTGACCGATCGTCATAATCACCGTGGAGGGCCTCGATCCGGGCCAGCTTGCGCAGGGTTTCGGGATCGGTGCCCGCGCATATCGCCCGGGTCTCGCGGAGGAGGTTGGAGAACTTGGCCCCGGCCGTCGCATTGAAGCGGTCGGGAGCCTGGGAAAGGAGTGTGTTTAGCCGATCGCGGACGAGTTCGACCCGGTACTCGCAGACCACGGTCGCCGGTCGGCGAGCAAGGTCCTGGTGGGCGAGCCCCGTGAAGATCCCGATCGTCGCCCAAAGAATGGAGACAACCGCAGTTGCCACCCGGGTCACCGTGGTGATCCGCTCGCGACGTGTTGAGACGGGCCGAGACAGTGGCCGCGAGTCTCCCAGGTTCGCCCCGGGTGGTCAACCCCGCGAGTTCACTGGGTTGACCGTAATTTAGGGGGGTGATGCCCCCGGCTTGCGAGCGCCTGACGGTGAGGATGATGATCATTGGCTCGCCGGGACCCGGGTCAGGTACTTGACGTACTGCTCCTGGGTCGGCGAGAGCCCGGCCTTGCTCGGGCGCAGGCGGCGGATCTCACAGCCGCGGCTGAGGGCGCCGTGGCAGGTGTCGAGGCGGTTGAGGTCGAGGTCGGGGTAGCCGGCGATCGGCACCCAGCCGGCCAGGTCGAGCGGCACGGCGACGCTGCTGCGATCGAAGTTGTCGAGCTCAATGGTCACCAGGGTGCCGGGCTCCATCACGATCGGCGCGGCGAGCTCGGCGATCGGGATCGGGCCGGAGCTGTCGACCAGGTCGGAGCCCTCGCGGAGGTCGAGCACGCTGATCTTCGCCGGGCCGCCCGGGCTGCCGGTCTGCGGCACCGCGGTGATGAGGTAGACGCCGGGGTTGACCGGGAGGACGAAGTCACAGCGCGGGCTGCCGGGGATCGTGCGCGCCGTATAGAAGTGGGGACCGGGCGCGGTGGCGGGGTCCTCGTCGGGCAAGCGCAGACGCTCGGCCATGATCTCGGCGTTGAGGGGGCAGCCGCTCGTCGGGTCCTTCTCGTCGTCGGCGGCGGGGACCAGGCTGGGGTCGAGCTCGACGCGGCCGCGCAGCAGCACGCGGTAGGCCAGCGGCGGGGCGACGACGGTGGGGGTCCCGGCGTCGACGACCTGCGGGGGCAGGATCGTCGAGCGGATCAGCGAGCCCACCGGGGGTTCGACGCGGAGCAGGTACTCGAGGCCCTGGCTGCCGGGCGACAGCGAGATCGTGCATTCGGTGCCGTCCTGGGCGCAGGACGGGAAGGGGCCGTAGGTGACCCGCTGCGCGCCCTCGGGCACCAGCGGGTCGGGGCGGTCGAGCTCCATGCAACTGTTCGCCTTCCAGGTCACCGGGTCGGGGGTGAACAGGGTGCTGGCGGTGACGACGGCGACCAGCGGGCAGGTCGCGGGGGCGGTCGGAGGGGTCTTAACCTCGCTGTCGAGGCAGGCCGGTGAGCAGCAGGTCCACGGCAGGCCGTCGGCGCCGGTGTAGAGCACCTGCGGGTCGCTGGTCAGGTTGAAGCCGACCGGCTGCATCGGCGCCCAGTCGGGCAGGCAGACCTGCTTGGGATCCGCCGGCGGGAGCGTGCCGTTACCCCACAGGAAGTCGATCTGGGTGCGGTAGGCGAGCGAGGGCACGGGCGCGTCCTTGCCGCGCGGCGTGGCGGTGACGACGAAGTCGAGCTCGCGGTCGGCCTCGATGTCGTCGTCGCAGTGGGTGTAAACCCAGGCGTCGTAGGCGTTGGTGTCGTCGATGGTCTTGTCGCGCGCGGCGACCAGGCCGCCGAGGTCGAGGGCGCAGCGCTTGCTGTTGGTCTCGCAGATCTGGCCCGATGGACACTCGCTGTCCCTGTTGCAGCCGCAGCGCTTGCTGCCGTCGTCGGCGTCGGTCGCGTGGCAGCCGTAGGGGGCCGGGCAGTCGTTGACGGAGATGCACTCGGGGAGGCCGTCGAGGGTGACGACGGTCGTCGGGGAGCACAGCGCGGGCGGGATGTTGGGCGCGGGCGGGATGGCGGGCTCGGGCTCACACAAGTTGCCGTCGTCGGTCGCGTGGCGGGCGTGCTTGAACTCGAGGTCGACCGAGCTGACCGGGAGCTTGGTGGCGCCGATGATGACGATGCCGCGGATCAAGCGGTGACACTCGCGACGGGTGTTGATCGTGAAGGCGTGCAGGCCGACGCCGCCGAGCTGCGGGCGGACCAGTTGGCGGTAGACGGGGCCGCGGTGCACGTCGACCTTGGAGACCTCGTCGATGCCGTCGTCGGCATTGACGGTGAGCACGAGCGGGATGTCCTGGCCGAGCGGGTCGCGGTCGTAGCGGGCCCACGGCAGCACCAGCTTGGCGTCCTCGATCGGCTCACCCATGCCGTCGACGAGGTCGATACGCCGGCCGGTGATCGTGACGGCTTCGCGTCCGAGCCGCGAGGCCTGGCTAAACGTCAGCACCCCGGCGAGCGGGATCGTGGTTTCGGTCGCGCCGCTGGCGTAGGTCTCCCTCAGGGCGATCTGCAGCTTGTCGCGGACCCCGGGGGTCTGCTTGCGATCGTCGAGGCTGACGCTGTAGCGGATCGGCGAGCGATCGATGCGCAGCACCGCCGAGTCCTCGCCGTGCAGCTCGACGCGGAAGTTGGTCGCCAGCCCGGCGCCGAGCACGTCGAGGCCGATGTGGCTGCGCGGCGGGAGCTTGCCCGCGTAGCAGATGCCGGCGCCGCACACGAACCCGGCGTCCTGACAGTCGGCGTCGACGACACAGCCTTGCGGGGTCTCGACCGGGTAGAGCGACGAGCAGCCGAGCGAGGCGCCGGTGAGCAGACCCGCGATCGCAGCGTACGAGCGAGGGATCACACCGGCGGTGGCTGGCACTGGTCCTCGCAGTAGTCGTCGGTCTCGTCGCCGCAGTGGAAGGTGTACGTGAGGGTGTCGTAGGTCGCGCCCTCGGCGAGGTTGGGGACGCCGAACTGCTGGACCTGCTGCTCGCCGTCGCCGGTGGGGGTGAACCACGGGGAGTCGGTGACGATGATGCGCAGGGTGTGAAAGCCGCGGGTCAGCGGCAGCGTGCCGGCGCCGTTGCACAGGTCGATGCGGTCCTGCGCGATGCCGAGGTTGAGCTCGCGCAGCTTGCGGCCCGCGGCCTCGTTGGGGCGGCGGGGCGGCGCGTACTCGAGGCCGTCGGGCTCCTTGAGCGCGGCGCTCGGGTCGACATAGCTGGTGTATTCGACCGTCTTCTGCGGCTCGCTCTCGTCGGGTCGCAGGTCGAGCTGGAGGGCGGCGTAGATCGGGCCGAGGCCGTCGTCGGCGACGTTGGCGCGGTCCTCGACGTAGAAGGTCGCGGCCGGCAAGGGGAGGTTGTCCGACTTGGGCGGATAGCAGGCGCAGAAGCGGTAGGGGAACACGCCGTTGTCGTCCTGAAACTCGGGGTCGAGGAAGTGCGGCAGGTTCGTGGTCGGGTCGCCGGGCTGACAGGCCTTGGTCGGCATCTTCAAATCCTCGAGCACCATGAGGCACAGGTTAGCGGCCTCGTTGGTGAGCGGCGTCGGCTCGACGAAGCGGACCGGGTGCTTGTTTTGCACGTCCTCGTCGATGATCATGATGCCGCGATCGGGCAGCACGCAGGCGAGGACGAGCGTGGCGAGGCCGGCGAGCGTGCGCACCATGGATGGTCGGCTCACTTCTTCTCCTCTTTTTCCAGGTGGCGAAAGATCGTGCGGGGGTCGACGCCGAGGTCGCGGGCGGTCTTGGTGCGGTTGCCGGCGTTGAGCGCGAGGACCTGGTTGATGTAGTCGCGTTGCCACAGCTCGCGGGCCTCTGCCAGGGGCAGGATCTGCTCCGCGGCCGCGATCGCGATCGGGGTGCCGGCGCTGCCGGGCATGTCGATCTCGAGGTCGAGGTCACGCGCGGTCAGTGCGGGCCCGTCGGCGAGCACGAGCGCCTTCTTGATGTGATTCTCGAGCTGGCGGATGTTGCCGGGCCAGTTGAAGCGCAGCAGGGCCCGCTCGCCGCTGGGGTCGAAGGGGTGTTTGGCGTCGATCTTGGCCCCGTACTCGCGGGCGTAGCGGGTCACGAAGTAGCGGGCGATCAGCGCGACGTCGTTGCCGCGCTCGCGCAGCGGCGGGAGGTGGATGTCGATGACGTTGAGGCGGTGATAGAGGTCCTCGCGGAAGCGGCCGGCGGCGACATCCTTGGCGAGGTCGCGGTTGGTGGCCGCGACCACGCGGACGTCGATCGGGAAGGTCTTGGTCTCGCCGACGCGCTGGATCTGGCGCTCTTGCAGCACGCGCAGGAACTTGACCTGGAGCTGGAGCGGCAGCTCGCCGACCTCGTCGAGGAAGATCGTCCCCTTCTCGGCGGCCTGGAACTTGCCGATCTGATTGCCTACGGCGCCGGTGAAGGCGCCCTTGACGTGGCCGAACAGCTCCGACTCGATCAGGTTCTCGGGGATGGCGCCGCAGTTGACGGTGACCAGCGGCCCCTTGGCGCGCGGCGAACGGCTGTGGATCTCCTGGGCGATGAGCTCCTTGCCGGTGCCGGTCTCGCCGGTGACGAGCACGCTGATGTCGGTGCCGGCGACCTTCTCGACCCGCTTGTAGACGTCGATCATCTGCGGACACGAGCCGATGATCTGGCCGAACTTGACGTCGTCGAGGCGCTTCTGCAGGCCGACGGCGTCGCTGCGCAGCTCGTTGACGAGCTTGGCGTTCTTGATGAACAGCGCGGCCTGGGCGGCGTAGACCCGCAGGGTCTCGAGCTGGCTCTGCTTGAACAGGTTCACGACGCTGTTGTTGCCGACGTAGATCAGGCCGAGCAGCTCGCCGCGCACGATGAGCGGCACGCACATCACGCTCGAGAGCTTGAGGTTGATCACCGACATGCTGTTTTGAAAGCGCGTGTCGTGATAGGCGTCCGAGATGATCTGCGGCTCGCGCGAGGTGATGACCTCGCGGATGATCTTGTCGGACAACAGTTGCTCGGGGTCGTCGACCGGCTGGCGGTCGAGGCCGCGGGCGACGCGGACCTCGTAGCGGTCGCCCTCCGCGAGCACCAGGAAGCCCTTGCTCGCGCTGGTCAGCGAGACGACCTGGTCGATCAGCTCGTCCAATAGACCATCGAGGGAGCTCTCGGCGCGCAGCAGCAGCTCGGAGAAGCGCTGGAGCTGGCGCATGGCCTCGATCTGGACCTTGGCGGCGCTCTCGGGGTCGTTGGCGGCGGGCTGGGGGTCGATCGCGGCGAAGGTGAGCTCGACCGGGCCGACCACGAACACGTCGCCGTGGCGCAGGTTGTGCTCGCGAAGTTTCTTGCCGGCGACGAAGAACGGCGCGCTGCGGCTGGCCGACTCGACCTTGAAGTTGCCGGCCTCGTGCTCGATCGTGCAGTGCGTGGCGGCGACCTCTGGGCCGCTGATCACGACGTCGCACTCGCGCGAGCTGCCGATCGAGGTCAGGCGGCGGAGGAGCTTGAAGCGGACGGTCGCGCCGTCAGGGCCCAGGTATTGCAGATGAGGCATGAGAGGGCAGAGAGGGCAGAGCGGGCAGAGCGGGCAGAGCGGGCAGAGCGGGCAGAGCGGGCAGAGGGCAGGCAGGGCAGGCAGGGCAGAGATTAGAAACGGAGCGTGAGGCCGAGACCGCCGCCGCCGGGGATGTAGGCCGGCGCGGGCGCGGCTTGCAGGATATCACGAGTGCGCGTGCGGCTGCGCGGGCGCGGCTCCTTGGCCTGGCCCGGGCGCAGGCCGCGGCGCTTCTCGGCGTCGGTGTCGGTCTCGAGGTCCTGTCGTCGCACGCGCGTCGACTTCACGGTGAGATAGGGGCGGAAGGTGACCTGCGCGAGCACGATGTCGAGGGCGACGGCGCCGAGGAAGAACAGGCCCATCGCCTGTTCGGCGTCGCGGCGGGCGACGACGGCGTCGCCGTTGCCGCTGCCCTTGCACTCGAGCGAGCCGAACTGGAAGCCCCGGGTTCGGGTGCAGTTGAAGCTGCGGGCGATGAAGAGGCCGAGCGCGACGCCGCCGAACACCAGCTCGCCCGACAGGAAGGCCGCGCCGAGGCCCCTGCGGCCGTTGTAGAAGTGGCCGACGCCGAATGGGATCAACGCGACGGCCCGGTTGCGGGCGACCTTCTCAAGGACCTCGACCTCCTGCTCGCCGAAGGCCTTGCGCAGCGCGGCGTGGTCGTTTTGCAGGCGGGTGAGCTGGGCCTTCTGCTCGGCGAGGTCGGCCTCGCAGGACGAGCGCTCGCCGAAGCACTCGCGGAACTGAGCCCGGTCGCGCTGCTCTCGCAGGCCGTTGTACAGGGTGTAGAACTGGCGGCTGTGGATGTCGGCGGGCGGCTGCCAGTCGGGCGAGCTGGCGAGCAGACGCTGAATGTAGCCAGTCGCAAGCTCCTGGCGGATCTGGGCGTCGAGGGTCGCCTCGTCCTGCAGCGTGGCGTCGGCGAGGTGGCGCAGGGCCGTCTCGTTGAGCGTGGCCTCGGCGAGGTTGCGGTCGCCCTGCACGAGCGGCTCGAGCAGCGTGCGCACGCGGGTCCAGTCGCCGTCCGACCACGCGCGGATGGCCGCCTCGACCTTCTCATTCTCGGTGGTCGGCTCGGCCGGGGCTGCGCGTGGAGCCGGTGGGCGGGCGCCTGCCGGCCCCGTGGCCGTGACCAGCGCGAGCGCGATGAGACAGGTGGACAGCCAGCGCATGCGGGACGAGGGGCCGGAGGGCGGGCGATGCTAGCCCGAATCGCGGGGCCCGTCACCTGCGGGGCCACGGGGCCACGGGGCACGGATCCAGGCCAGCGTGGCGGGCAACGAGCGGCTGCGTCGGGGATGCGCGCCCCGGCGCGTCGACAGGTCCGCGCGACTAGTTCGCGGTCAGCGTGACGGCGTGGGTGTTGTTGCCGGGATGGATCCGGATCTTCTTGACCTCGCTACGGTAGCCGGTGGCCTTGATCTCGACGCTGATCTCGATCTCGTGCTCGGTCATGGGGATCGGCGGTAGGGGGTCGCTGTCGAGTCGGTGGGCGGAGTTGTCGAGGCAGGGGCCCGCGGTACACCGGACCGTGGTCTCCGGCGGGGCCCCGCTGAAGGTCACGGTCGCGGGGCGCGGGCGGGCGATCAGCTCGACGATCGCGCCGGGGTAGCACTCCTTGCGCTCGACCCGGCGCAGGCCGCTGTACATGTTACCGCTGAGTTGGACCTGCACGCTGTCACCCTCGAGCGGCAGGTCGACCAGTTGGGTCTCGAGGCGCCGCCCCTGCGTCCCGATCTTGAGGGTGTGGGTCCCGCCGGTGGCGACGCTGTAGGCCATGCCCTCGATCTTCAGCTTGCAGTTCGTCGCCGTCGACTTGCCGGCCTTGGTCGGCGGATCGATCGGCCGGGTCCCGAGCGCCTTGCGCGGCTGCGGATCGTCCGGGCCGGCGGCGCCGGTGCTGCCGGTGCCGCTCGCCTCGCCGACGGCGGTCGTGCGAGCCGCGTTCTTGGCCGGCGTGAACGGGGTCGGCCGCAGCTCCGAGACGCTGCGCTCGTGGACCTCGGGCAGGTTCTCGATGTCGGGCGGCGTCATGTACCACAGCACGCTCGCGCCGCTGCCGAGGGCCGTCAGCCCGAGCGCGGCGGCCCCGACCATCAAGCGCTTGACGGTGCGCTCGCGGGTCCGCAGCCGCGAAAGCATGCTCTTGGCCTGCTTCTGGTCCTTCTCCAGCTCGAGCACGCGGCCGAGCAAGCGGATCGCGCGGGCGCTGTGACCGGCGCGCGCGGCCGTCTCGGCCCGCGTCATCAGGGCCGTACACACGCGCTTGTCGAGCAGGTCGACGTAGCGGTCGCAGTCGACGAAGTATTCGATGACCTCCTGCTGCGAGGCCGGGATCCCGACCTCCTCGAGGTAGCGCTCGAGCTCGCGGGCGAAGTCCTCCGCGCTCTGGTAGCGAAGGTCGGGCTCGCGGGAGAGGGCCTTGGCGATGATGCTCTCGAGCTCGTCATCCACCAGCGGACAGATCGTGCACGCCTTCGGGTACTCGGCGTCGGCGATCCGGCTCAGGACCTCGTGCGGGTTGCGACCCGAGAAGGGCAGGGCGCCGGTCGCCAACTGGTAGAGCATGATGCCGACCGCGAACAGGTCGGTGCGCGCGTCGATCGGCTTGCCGCTGATCAGCTCCGGCGCCATGTAGGCCGGGCTGCCGAGCAACTGCCCGGTCATCGTCAGCTTCTCGTGATCGATGATCTGGGCGATGCCGAAGTCCATCAGCTTCAGGCAGCCGTCGCTCCGGATCATCACGTTCTCGGGCTTGATGTCGCGGTGGACGATGCCGATCTTGTGCGCGTGTCCGAGCGCGACACACAGCCGGTGCACGACCATCGCCGCCAGCGCAGGACGCGGACGCCAGCGGGTGTCGAGCCACTCGCGCAGCGTCATGCCGTGGATGAACTCGGTGACGAGGAAGCTCTCGACCGCGTTCTCACCCGAATAATCGTAGATCTCGAGGATGTTCTCGTGGCGCAACCGGGCGACGGTCAAGGCCTCGCGTCGCAGCCTTGCCCGCGACTCCTCGCGGGCTGCCATGTGCGGGTGCAGGACCTTGACCGCGACCTCGCGGTTGAGAACCGTGTCGAGACCGCGGTAGACGACCGCCATACCGCCGTGGCCGACCTCGCTTTGGATCTCGTACTTGTCGAGCTTGGTTCCGACGAGGCTCATCGCAGGCGCCCTCTTCCTCTACTACAAATCACCGGCCACCGGCGGCCCTGTCGGCCGACCACAGCCACAGACGCCGGAGGTAGACACCGGATCCTCGCCCACTTTCTTGAACGACCGCGTGCGCGGCCGCGCCTGCCGAGTCCGGCAGCGGGCGGCCGCCCTCGCGGCCAACGGGCCTTCGTGGTACTGCGAACAGGCGTCCATGGCCCCTGTCGCATTCGTGCCCGCCCCGGCCGAGGGGTTAAACCACCCTAATGTGATCCAACTGTTCGCTGCGCGCGCCAAGCGCACGCCGGATCTCCCGGCGTTGCGCTTCAAGCGACAGGGGATCTGGCGGGCGTTGACCTGGCGAGATTGGTTTCAGGCCAGCGAGGCGGTCGCGGCCGGGTTGCTGGGTCTCGGGGTCGAGCGCGGCCAGCGGGTCGCCATCATGGCCCCGTCCTGCGTCGAGTGGGCCGTGTGCGACCTGGCGATCGCGCTGGCCGGGGCGGTCAGCGTCCCGATCTATCCGTCCGTGACCGCGGAGCAGGCGGCGTACATCTTGCGCGACAGCGGGGCCGTGGCGGCGATCGTCGGCGATCTCGCGGATGCCGAGCGCCTGCGTGGCGCTGGCGTGGCGGTTCACTTCGTGATCATCGAGGGCGTTGGGCCGGGCAGCCTCGACGCGCTGCAAGCTGTGGGCGAGGCGGCGCTCGTCGAGTTCCGGCCGACGCTGGCGACCGTCGCGGCCGAGACGACCCTGGCCGAGCCCTTCACCTTCGTCTACACGTCCGGCACCACCGGCGTGCCGAAGGGGGTCGTCTTGACCCACAAGAACGTGGTCTACGAGGCCTGGGCGATCAAAAACGTGGTCGCGGCCGACCAAGCCGATGAGCAATTGATGGTGCTGCCGCTGGCCCACGTGTTCGCCCGCCACCTGTTGTGGGGCGCGGTGGAGCAGGGGGCGGTCACCGCCTTCGCACCGCCGGCCACCCGCGAGGGCTCGCAGACCGCCGCGCTGGCGCTCGCCTTCCAGGAGGTCGGACCGACGTACATGTGCGCGGTCCCGCGGGTTTACGAGAAGTTCTATAACCAGATCCTCGGTGAGATCCAGGCCGAGGGAGCGCTGGTCCGGCTGGGCTTCGAGCAGGCGCTGGAGGTCGGTCGCAAGGTCAGTATGTGTCGTCAGCGCGGGCAGGCCTTGCCGGGCACCCTGGCGCTCAAAATGAACCTCGCGGATCGCTTGTTTTTCACGAAGATCAAACAGAAATTCGGCGGCCGTCTGCGCTTCTTCGTGTCCGGCGGGGCGCCGCTTAGGCGCGAGGTGGCCGAGTTCTTCCACGCCATCGGCGTGCTGATCCTCGAGGGCTACGGCCTGACCGAGACCACCGGCGCGACCAACGTCAACCGCCCGGACCGGTTTCGCTTCGGCACGGTCGGACCAGCGATGCCGGGCTGTGAACTTCGCATCGCCGAGGATGGCGAGGTGCTGGTCCGCGGCTCGGGGGTGATGCTCGGCTACCACGGCATGCCCGAGGAGACCGCGGCGGCGCTCGACGAGCAGGGCTGGCTGCACACCGGCGACATCGGCGAGCTGCGCGACGGCTTCCTGGCGATCACGGACCGCAAGAAGGACCTCATTGTCACCTCGAACGGCAAGAACGTGGCCCCGCTGCCGCTCGAGGGCCGGCTCGAGCTGTTCGCGGGCATCGCCCACGCGCTGGTGGTCGGCGACGCCCGCCCGCACCTCGCCGCGTTGATCGCCCTCGATGTCCCGACGATGCTGGCGCTGGCCCGCCGCGAGGGCCTGGGCTGCCGCGACGCCGCCGAGCTGGCCCGGCATCCGCGGGTCCGTCAAGTCATTCAGGGCCACATCGACGTGATGAACGCTGATCTGGCCAACTTCGAGGCGATCCGGCGGTTTGCGATCGCCGACCGCGAGTTTAGCGAGGCGAACGGTGAGCTGACGCCGACGCACAAGCTGCGCCGCCGCGAGGTGCTGGCGAAGTACGCCGCGGTGATCGAGACCCTGTACCCGGGCCGCTGAGCACACTAAGGTCGTGCGTCACGCCGAGCGACGCGTGCCGGAGCGACCTGCTGTGGCCGCGACCGCGATACGGCGGCGAGCCTCCGCTCGAGCTCGCGGTGTCGCGTACGACCTCCCGCTGCCGACCACCGGCCGTCCGCGCCCGTCGTCCGCACCCGAGATCAGCGGGCAATCTCACGCGCCATTTCGGCCGTGATCGGGCTTGACCCGCGCCCGCCTCACGGGTATCTATGCCGCCCCTCGCAACGCAAGGCGCGAGGCACCACGCAGGACTGTAGCTCAGTGGTAGAGCACTACCTTGACACGGTAGGGGTCAGGGGTTCGAAACCCCTCAGTCCTACTCCGAAGCAGGCATCGAAGTAAGAAGACCCGCCCGGCCCAGCCGCGGCGGGTCTTCCTATTTGTTGCACCTCGTAAGATCTCGTAGCGACGCGTCGCGTGTCGTCGGGTCGCGGCCTCGTGTACCCTTCGGGCCGCCATGGCCGACGAACATACGCAAGAGATCCAGCACATGATCGACCCGTCCGTCCCGGACCTGTCGCCTCTGGAGACGCTGCGCCACAGCGCCGCGCACATCATGGCTGCCGCGATCAAGAAGCTGTGGCCGGAGGCCAAGCTCGCGTTCGGCCCGCACACTGAGGAAGGCTTTTACTACGACATCGACATGCCGCATCGCCTGGTGCCGGAGGACTTCGAGCGCATCGAGGCTGGCATGCAGGCCGAGGTCGACGGCAAGCACCCCTTCGTGAAGGAGGAGGTCACCCGCGAGGCGGCGATCGAGATGTTCACGCGATGGGGCGAGACCCTCAAGGTCGAGGCGATCGCGGCGATCCCGGGCGACGCGACGCTGACGCTGTACCGCAGCGGTGACTTCGTCGACCTGTGCCGCGGACCCCACGTCACAAACACTGCGCAGGTGCGTGCGTACAAGATCATGAGCATCGCCGGCGCCTACTGGCGCGGCGACGAGACCCGTCCGCAGTTGCAGCGCGTGTACGGCACCGCCTTCACCGACCGCAAGGAGCTCAAGGAGTACCTGCGCATGTTGGAGGAGGCCAAGGCCCGCGATCATCGCAAGCTCGGCAAGGAGCTGGGGCTATTTCACTTCGACCCGATCGCGCCGGCCAGCCCGTTTTTCACCGGCCGCGGCACCGTCGTCTACAACGCGCTGCAGGCCTACGTGCGCCAGCTCTACCGCAAGCACGGCTACGAGGAGATCATCACCCCGCAGATCTTCGACATGGAGCTTTTCAAGACCTCCGGTCACTACGATCACTACAAGGACAACATGTTCTCGTGCACGATCGACGAGCGGGAATTCGGGGTCAAGCCCATGAACTGCCCCGGTCACTGCATCCTGTTTCGCCAGACCCGCCGCAGCTACCGCGACCTCCCGGTCCGCTTCGCCGACTTCGGCCGTCTGCACCGCTACGAGCGCGCCGGTGTGACCCATGGTCTGACGCGCGTCCGCAGCTTCGCGCAAGACGACGCCCATGTGTTCTGCATGGCGGACCAGGTCGGCGACGAGATCGCCAAGGTCACCGCGATGATCCTCGAGTGCTACAAGACCTTCGGCTTCGACCAGCCCGAGGTCGAGGTCAGCACCAGGCCCGAGGCGTTCCTCGGCGAGCGCGAGACCTGGGACCGCGCCGAGGCGGCGCTGATGGCCTCGCTCGACGCCGCCGGCCTCGCATACAAGATCAACGTCGGCGACGGCGCCTTCTACGGCCCGAAGATCGACTTCAAGGTCCGCGACGCCCTGCGCCGCTCCTGGCAGCTCGGCACCGTGCAGCTCGACTACCAATTGCCGGAGCGCTTCGGCCTCGAGTTCGTCGCCCCCGACGACAGCCGCGGCCGCCCCGTGATGATCCACCGCGCCATGCTCGGCTCGCTCGAGCGCTTCTTCGGCGTCTATCTCGAGCACGTCGCCGGCCGCTTCCCGACCTGGATCGCCCCGGTACAGGTGGCGGTCCTGCCGATCACCGACGCCCACCACGACTGGACCCACGAGGTCGCCGCGGCGCTGCAGGCCGCCGGTCTGCGCGTCGAGACCGACCTGCGCAGCGAGAAGCTCGGCCTCAAGATCCGCGAGGCGACCCTCCTGCGCGTCCCGTACATGCTCGTGCTCGGCGACAAGGAGGTCGAGGCCTGCGGCGTCGCCCCGCGCAGCCGCGACGGCAAGACTGGAGCGCTCGAGCCGCTCGCCGAGTTCGTCCAGCGCCTCGCCGACGAGGCCCGCGTCCCCGGTTGATCGATCGCCTCCGCCACCGGCGGAGGCGCCCACACGTGACCCGCAAACCCCCGGTTTCGTGCGGCAGATCTGCTCCCGGAAGTCCGCGAGCCCCGGACCGCCAGACGCCCGGATCCCGCGCAATTGCCGTCGCACACGCATAAAACCTCGCCGGGGGCCGCGATGGCCGCTTGACGCGCGGCCGCGATCGCTCGCACACTGTCGCCCCGTCCGGCGGCTCTTCGCACCACTAGCGATCTCGTCTGGGCGCATTACTCTCGCAGGAGCACGACCATCGGCCGCAGACAATCCAAACCCAAGCCGCGCGTAGAGACCCATCGCGTCGGTCGCCGCATCCGAGTCAAGGAAGTGCGCGTCATCGACGATAAGGGTGAGCAGCTTGGCATCATGACCACCCAGGAAGCCATGTCCCGCGCCGATGAGCTCGGTCTTCAGTTGGTTGAAGTCAACCCGAAGACCGTACCTCCCGTGTGCAAGATCATGGACTACGGGAAGTTCAAGTACGAGACGGCCAAGCGTGACCGCGAGGCCAAGAAGCACCAGAAGACCACCGAGCTCAAGGAAGTCAAGTTCCGGCCGAAGACCCACGACCACGACTTCGGCTTCAAGACCCGGCACATCCGGCGCTTCATCGAGGAGGGCGACAAGGTCAAGCTCGTCGTCCAGTTCCGTGGCCGCGAGATCACCCACCCCGAGACCGGTCGCAAGATCCTCGAGAAGGTGATCACCGAGCTCGCCGACGTGACCCTCATCCTGCAAATGGCGCAGATGGAGGGTAACCGCATGAACATGGTCCTGGGTCCCAAACCCAAGCGTGACATGCCCAAGGGCCAGGCCGTCAAGCCCACCGGTCCCTCTGGACCCGCCGCGCCGCGCCCGATCCAGCCGCCGCACCCGGCAGCCATCGCAGCCGCCGCCGCCAAGGCAGCAGCCGCAGCCGCCGTAGCAGCCGCCGCGGCCGCCGCCGCCGCAGCAGCCCCTCCCGCCGCCGATGCACCCTCCGACGAGGACGACGACGAGGACTACGACGACGACCTGATCGACGACACCACCGGCCTCGACGACATCGACGACGCCGAAACGCCGACCAGCGAGTAACCCGAGTCGCCCCTCACGGGGCGCTCACCCGTTTTCATCCCGGTTCATCCGCCCCGGCGTGTGAGCCAACCCAACAAGCCCTCGCCACGTTACCTCCTGGAATGTCCCGTACCCACCATGGTACGGGGCACCCAGGCTCTTGCCTGCCTCAGTTGCCTGGGGTACATACGCCACCCCTTCGGACAAGCCATGCCAAAGATGAAGTCCCATTCGGGCGCGAAGAAGCGCTTTCGCTTTACCTCGACAGGTAAAGTGAAGAGCAAGCACTCGCACAAGAACCACATCCTGACGAAGAAGAAGTCGGACCGCATCCGTAAGCTCAAGGGGACCCGCGTCGTCTCCGAGCCCGACCGGATCCGCATTCACACCATGCTTCCGAATGGGAGGCCGTAAGCCATGCCTCGCGCAAAACGTGGATTCAAAGCCCGCCGCCGTCGTAACCGCATCCTGAAGGCCGCCAAGGGCTTCCGGGGCGGTCGCTCCAAGATGTTCCGCCGCGCCCTGGAAGCAGTGCACCACGCGTGGATGCACATGTACACCAGCCGCAAGGGCCTCAAGCGCATCATGCGTCGCCTGTGGATCGTCCGCCTCAACGCGGCGGCTCGCATCGAGGGGCTCAGCTATAGCCGGCTCATCGAAGGCATCGGCAAGGCTGGCATCGCGCTCGACCGTAAGGTGCTCTCGGACCTCGCCATCTTCGATCCGCCGGGCTTCGGTAAGGTCGTTGCGGCGGCTCGGGCTGCCCTCTAGCTGCCCTCGGCGCTCTTCGGCGCGTTCACCGACGCTGGCTCTCGGGCTTGCGTCGGTTGCTTCGTTTTGGCCGTGAACGGGGACGCGGGGCGTGCAGGGATATGTGCGGAGAGGGGCCGCCGTCGGGTTAGGGACCCGCCGCCAGCGGCCCCTCCGCCGAAAGCCTTCGCCGAGGCCCTTCGCCGCAAGGGCAGAGATAGAGCACACTGCGAGCCCGCCAGAACGGCCGCCCAAAGCCCACCCAAAGCGCCCACCGTAGGCCGACAGAAGCCGCAAGAAGGAGACGCAAGTGCCGCAGCGCCTCGCCGACCAGATCGATCAATTCAAGGCCGCCCTCGAGCAAGTGAACACCGAGGAAGCTCTGTATGAGCTGCAGGTCGCTTATCTCGGCAAGAAGGGCGGCGTCACGCTGCTCAAGGGCGAGATGGGCAAGTTGCCGCCGGCGGACCGCAAGGCGTTTGGTGCCGCGTGGAACGCCAGCCGTGACGAGATCGAGGGGTTGCTCGAGCAGCGGCGCGCGTACTTGAAGGGTGAGGCCCGGCGCCGCGATCTCGAGCGGGTCGAGGACCTGACGATGCCGCCGTTGCGGCCGGTCGCGGGCAGCTTGCACCCGCTGACGCAGACGCGGCGGCGGCTGTCGGAGGCGTTCATTCGCCTGGGTTTTGACATCGCCGTGGGTCCGCACGTCGAGGGTGAGCAGTTCAACTTCGACGACCTCAATATCCCGCGCGATCATCCGGCGCGCGACATGGCGGACACCTTCTTCGTCGAGCCGCGCACGCTGATCGGGTTTCACCCGGACGCCGGGGCCGTGCAGGAGCTGGTGCTGCGCACGCACACCTCGCCGGTGCAGATCCGGACCATGCGCACGCGCAAGCCGCCGATCCGGATCGTCGCGCCGGGGGCGACCTTTCGGCGCGACGACGACGCGACCCACAGCCCGATGTTCCATCAGGTCGAGGGGCTGCACATCGACGAGGGGGTCAGCCTCGCCGACCTCAAGGCCACGCTGATGGCCTTCACCGAGGACTTCTTCGGGCAGCGCCTCGCGGTCCGGTTTCGGCCGTCGTTCTTCCCCTTCGTCGAGCCCGGCGCCGAGTTCGACCTCGGCTGTCCGTTCTGCTCGGCGAGCGGCTGCAACTTATGCAAGCACACCGGCTGGATCGAGATCGGCGGGTGCGGCATGGTCCACCCGGCGGTGCTCTCGGCCTGCGGGATCGCCCCCGAGATCTATACCGGCTGGGCCTTCGGCTTCGGCATCGATCGCATGACGATGATGCTGCATCAGATCCCTCACCTGCGCCTCATGTTCGAGGGCGACGTCCGCTTCTTGGAGCAGTTCCCATGCTGATCTCCCACGCCTGGCTCATCAGCCTGCTCGACCTGCGTGGCCCCGCGCCAGGGCCGGACGAGCTCGCCAAGCTCCTCACCAACCTCGGCCTCGAGGTCGAGGGGATCCATCACCACGGCGCCGGCCTCGAGACGATCGTCGTCGGCGAGATCCGCGGCAAGACCCCGCACCCGCAGGCCAGCAAGCTGACCGTCGTCGATCTCTTCGATGGCGAGCAGACGCTGTCGGTCGTGTGCGGCGCGAGCAACTTGCCGCCGGTCGGCGGCAAAGTGGCGTTCGCACCGGTCGGTACGCGGCTCCCCGGCGGTCTGGAGATCGCGCCGAGAGAGCTGCGGGGCGTCGCCTCGCAGGGGATGATCTGCTCGGAGACCGAGCTGGAGATCGGCGTCGAGGGCGACGGGATCCTGATCCTGCCCGATGACTTCGCCGCTGGCGCTGCGCTGCACACCCTGGTGCCGGGGATCGTCGACACGATCCTCGAGCTCGGCGTGACGCCCAACCGGCCCGATGCGCTCGGGCATGTCGGCGTCGCCCGCGACGTCGCGGCCCAGCTCAGCTCGCGAGCGACGTCCGGCGGCGGCCTCAAGCGCGTGCGCCTGCGGGCGACCGTCGCCACCACGGACCCCCAATTGGTCACGATCGAGGCGCCCGACGGCTGCGGTCGCTACCTCGGCTACGCGATCGAAGGCGTGCGCGTCGGACCCTCGCCGCTGTGGCTGCGGGTCCGTCTGCATCGCCTCGGTCTCCGGCCGATCTCCAACGTCGTCGATATCACCAACCTCGTGCTGATGGAGTACGGGCAGCCGCTGCACGCCTTCGACCGCGACCGACTGGTCGGGGGCAGGGTGGTGGTTCGGCGCGCGCGTCACGGCGAGGGCCTGCGCACCCTCGACGCCGTCGAGCGGGCGCTCGACGCCCGTGACCTCGTCATCGCCGACGCCGAGGACGCCCAGGCGATCGCCGGCGTCATGGGCGGCGCGACCTCGATGGTGCACGCCGGCACCACCCAGATCCTGCTCGAGGCCGCATGGTTCGCGCCCGCCGGGATCCGCGCGAGCGCGCGGCGGCACGGGCTCGGCACCGACGCCTCGTATCGCTTCGAGCGGGGCGTCGACCACGGCGTGGGCCTCGAGCACGCGGCCCTGCGCGCCTTGAACCTGCTCGAGGAGCTCGGCGGGGGCCGCTGCGTCGCCCGCCACGAGGCGATCGGCGTCCGCCCGCCGCGGGCGAAGATCAGCCTGCGACCCGCCCGCGCCGCGCAGTTGCTCGGCGTCGCCGTGCCCGTGGGCGAGGCCCGGGCCGTGCTGCGCGGCCTCGAGGTCGAGGTCGACGAGCGCGACCCGGACCATTGGGCCTGCCTGGCGCCGACGCACCGGCCAGACCTCCAGCGCGAGGTCGACCTCATCGACGAGCTGCTGCGCCACCACGGCCTCGACCACGTGCCGGCCCAGGCCTGCGTCCCGCGCGAGGCGAGGCCGGCCGCGTCGGCGGACCCGATGAGCGTGCGCTGCGATCACGTCGCCGACGGGCTGCGCGAGGCGGGTCTGCAGGAGATCGTGTCGCTGGCCTTCGTCGCCGAGGACAAGCTGCGCCACTTCGAGGCCGAGGTCCCGGAGGACCGCTACGTGCGCGTCGCCAACCCGATGCGCGGCGCGGGGGTCATGCGCACGCACATGCTGCCGGGCCTGCTCGACGCCCTCGCCCACAACGTCGCCCGCCACGGCCGTGCGGTCCGGCTGTTCGAGATCGGCCGCGTCTACGCCTGGCCCGAAGGACAGGTCGATGCGGCCCGCTTCGCCGCGGGCACGCAGTCGGTCGACGTGCAGTTGCCGGTCGAGTGCACGCGCGCCGGGGTCTTGCTGTACGCGGGCACCCGGGGCCACGCCGATCCGCGGACCGTCACCGGCGCCGTCGCGCACGTGCTCGGGCGCCTCGGCCACCGCATGCACCTGTCCCGAGGGACAGGTGGCCGCGGGTACCTGCACCCGGGCGTCCAGGTCGAGCTGGCGATCGCCACCGACACGACCGACACGACTGACACGACCGACACGACTGACACGACTGACACGACCGACGCCGTGGTCGGCTTCGTGGGTGAGCTGCACCCCGAGCTTTTGGCCGCGTGGGGTCTGCCGGACGGCGCGCGCGTGGTCTACGGCGAGCTCGACCTCGAGGTCCTGCCGGACGCAGCGGTCGCCACGGCGCGCGAGATCCCGCGCTTCCCGGGCACCAGTCGCGACCTGTCGCTCGAGATCCCGGTCGCCTTGCCGGCGGCCGAGGTCGTCGCGGCGCTGCGAGACGCCGCCCGCACGCGTGTGAGTATTGGCGAGGATCCGGCCCGGCTCCAAGGCAGCGGGGAGGGCGGGGTCGAGGTCCTCGAGGACTACCGCGGCGCCGGTGTGCCGGACGCCCACCGCGCGCTGTTGTTGCGCATGCACTACGCCGCGGGCGGCCGATCGGTCACCGACGCGGAGGTCCAGGCGCTGCACGCCGCGATCGTCGAGCACGCCTGCGCCCACCTGCGCGGTCAGGCCCCGAGCCTGCGGCCCCGCTAGCGCCCGCATCACTTGCGTCCCATGGCGAACTTGCATCCCATGGCGAACTAAGGGAAAGATCGCGCTGCGATGACCAAGGCCGACATCATAGACAAGGTCTGCGAGGAGGTCGGCGGGTTCTCCAAGAAGGAGGCCGCGGATGTCGTCGAGGCGGTGTTCGAGCTGATGAAGAACACCCTCGCCGAGGGCGAGAAGATCAAGATCTCCGGCTTCGGTAACTTCGTCGTGCGCACCAAGCAGCCGCGTCCCGGTCGCAACCCGCAGACCGGCGAAGAGATCGTGATCGAGGCGCGCCGCGTCCTCACTTTCAAGCCCAGCAACGTGCTCAAGACGGCGCTCAATGACGAGTAGTAGTGCCCGATGACGCAACCCAGCGACGACGACGAGCTGTTCATCGCCGAGATCGGCCCGGCCTACGCCGGTGAGCCCGAGGCGTCGGATCCGGGGCGCGAGGCGCCGCGCACCCGCACCGCGGCCAAGAAGGTCCGCAAGCGCACCGCTGCCAGCGAGCCGACCGTCGACCTCGGCTCCGAGAAGCTCTACTTCAAGATCGGCGAGGTCGCGCAGATCGTCGGCGTGCCGGCGTACGTGCTGCGCTACTGGGAGACCGAGTTCAAGGTCATCAAGCCGCAGAAGTCGCGGGCCCAGCAGCGCGTGTATCGACGTCGCGACGTCGAGACCCTGCTGAAGATCAAGCACCTCCTCTACGCCAAGAAGTTCACGATCGCCGGCGCCCGCCAGCAACTGCGGCAGGGCGGCGACGAGGTCGAGATGGCGGCGCCCGCCAGCAATTACCTCGCCGCGCAGTCGCTGGCCGTGGTGCGCACGGAGCTGGAGGAGCTCATCGCCTGGGTCACCGCCGCGGAGGAGCAGCAGGGCAGCCTCGCCGCCGACCCGGCCGCCTATATTCAGGCGATGGGCGGCGCGCGGGCCATGGTCGACCAGGCCGCGGCCACTGGCGCAGCCCAGCCCTTGCTCGGCCGCCCGCCCCGCGAAGCCCTCTAAAAAACGAGGCGCTGCCTGAAAGTTAGGGGCTTGCGGCCGCCGGGCCAAGCGGGTATATCGGCGGCTCGTTTCGGGGCGTAGCGCAGCCTGGTAGCGCACTTGACTGGGGGTCAAGGGGTCGGAGGTTCGAATCCTCTCGCCCCGACAACGCAGGCCGGCGAGGTCCAAAGCCTCCCGGCCTTTTTCTATTGGTTCGCGCCCTGTGCGACGGCACGACCCGCGCCGGGGCCTGTGATAGACATCGGCCGTGTCCCGGCCCCTGATCCTCGTGACCAACGACGACGGCATCCTCGCGCCCGGGCTCGCGGCGCTGGCGGAGGCCGTGGGCGAGCTCGGCGACGTGCTGGTGTGCGCCCCGGAGACCGAGCGCAGTGGTTCGAGCCACGCGATCACTCTGCACTCGCACCTGCGCGTCGACGAGATCCGTCCGGGATGGTTTCGCGTCAACGGCACCCCGGTCGACTGCGTCTACCTCGCCGCGCTGCACCTGTGCCCGCGTCGCCCCGACCTCGTGGTCTCCGGCGTCAATCCCGGGTTCAACCTCGGCTCCGACGTCTTCTACTCGGGCACCGTCGGCGGCGCGGCCGAGGGCTACATCCGCGGCGCCTCCGCGATCGCCGTATCGGTACACGCCCGCGAGTCGCCGCGCGTGGCGATCCCGGTGGTGCGCACGCTGGCGCAGGTCCTGCTCGGCCAGGCGCGTCGCAGCCTGCTCAACGTCAACATCCCCTGGCTCTCGAAGGACGCGCCGGCGCCCGAGCGCGCCCCGGAGACGCTCGCCGACGGTCTGCCGTTGCACGTCACGCGGCTCGGCGCGCGCCCTTACGTCGAGCAGGTCGAGCGCCGCCAGGACCCGCGCGGCCAGGCCTACTTCTGGATCGGCGGCCGCCGCACGACACCGACGAGCACCCCGGCGAGGACACCTGGGTCGTCAAGCAGGGCCAGATCTCGGTCACGCCGCTGGTCCTCGACATCACCGCCCCCGACCTCGGCCCGTGGCAACAACTGTTCGCCGGGGTGACCGTCACCGTCCCGCCGCGCGAGCCCTGATCGGAAGCC
>Ga0105045_10001176_pt1 | contig 21082 bp, 21 predicted proteins | sample MAT02_FD_78089 | JGI IMG/M metagenome (GOLD analysis project Ga0105045, IMG submission 78089) | Freshwater microbial communities from Lake Fryxell liftoff mats and glacier meltwater in Antarctica - MAT-02 (megahit assembly) | ecosystem: Environmental > Aquatic > Freshwater > Ice > Liftoff... | reverse complement strand
TTTAGTAAAAAGTCTCATGGTGTAGAAAATGGCGGCGAGCATTAGAGTAATCCCTAAGCACTCTAAAAAAGTAGGCACTCTTTCTTCATAAATGTAAACAAACATCAAACCAAATAATGTTTCAAAGATTGTCAACTGCCCGCCAAAAGCGACCGGCAACTTAAGGGAACCTGAATTCCATAAAAAAGATCCAAGCCAGGAACAAAAAAATCCAAGAATGGCTGTGGCAATTAAAAACAATTGCATTTCGCTTGAAAGCTGAGAATATCTTGCTAAGTCGATCTCGTTCCAAACAAAAAGTCTTAAAAAGAGGATGGTTAAAGTGACCACACCAAAAGTTGTGACACCAATCATTGTTGACCATTCAAAAAAAGCAATCGATGGGTTGTTTATTAAAAAACGATTATTTGAGACAACAAACCAAGTCCAAAAAGCCAAGGCTAAAAAAGAGCAAAAAATGCCAATCAGATGATCGAAAGAAAACGCATCTGCACCATTTTCAGCAAGAACCTGAATTCTAATAATCACAAGACCAATCGCAATTAATATTGACGGGATGAGTAATTGCGAAAAGCGGCATTCTCTTTGTTTAAAATTTCCGTAAAATGCAATTGAAACAGGTCCAATACCTGCAACTAATGCTGTAATGCCGGGGCTTGAATATTTAATAGCCACAACAGTTGCAATATAATAGAAGATATTGGCAACCAAGCCAAAAGTAAGGGCTTTTCCCCAAAATTTTAAAGGATAACCAATAAGTTTTCTAAAGCAAAAGCTACCAAAAATAAACATGGAAATGGAACCGAAGAAAAAATATCTACCAAGAGTAATTTCTAAAGAGGTAAAACCTGTCAATAGCAAAGGAATGACAAAGATGAATCCCCAAATAAAGCAAGCGCACAATGTAAGAATAATTCCTTTAAACATTAAAAACTCCTTTCAGCTCCTATTTTTCACCACAGAGGACACGAGAAATATTTGATTTTTTACCAATGAGACAATGAGAAAGAGATGAGGACAGAGAGGGGTTAAGATTTCAAAGCCCCTCACTGTTTTCTCACTGCCTCACTGTAAAAAAATCTGAAACTTTTCGCTCTCCAGCAGCAATGCAAACTTAGCTTCTCCTCAGTGCTAAAAAATCGTCGATCTTCTATAACCGGACGCTAACAAAAAAACACTCCTGTTGCAACACTTATTAAAAAAAACAAACACAATAAATAGTTTTACATATTAAACAGAATCAATTAATGTGAAATTAGATGCAGGAGGGCTATTATATGGATACAATGATGATTATTTTTCTAGTTATTATAGGTGTTGCCGTACTTGGACTCTTATGGTTAATGGGAGTTTATAACAAGTTGATCACCTTAAGAAACCAAGTAAAAAATTCTTGGAGCCAAATTGACGTTCAGTTGCAGCGTCGTTACGATCTAATACCGAATCTTATAGAAACGGTAAAAGGTTATATGAATTTTGAAAAAGGAACCTTAGAAGCTGTGATCAGCGCACGTAACCAAGGTGCAGCAGCCAGAGAATCCATTCAAAAAAGTGGGGGTACACCAACTCCTGAAGCGATGCAACAAATCGTTGGTGCAGAAGCTGCACTTCGAGGATCCATTCCTCAAATCTTTGCTCTTGCTGAAAATTATCCGCAATTGAAAGCTTCGGAAAATATGAAAATTCTTCAAGAAGAACTTTCTAGCACAGAAAATCGAATTGCTTTTGCAAGACAGGCTTATAATGATCAAGCCATGTATTATAATACTGCTCAACAAGAATTTCCGACAACATTAGTTGCCGCTATGTTTGGGCATCAGCCAAGCGAACTTTACCAAGTTCAAGATGAGGAAGCTAAAAAGGCCGTTAAAGTCAGCTTTTAAATTAAAGACAGGTTGTAACTATGGCTATGAATTTTTGGGAAGCTCAAAGAAAAGCAAAATCACGTACTTCATTGTACGTGACGCTTTTCATCGTTTTAACTATAGCTGTTGCAATTGGAACAGAGATGGTTTTAAGAGTGTTCACAGAAACAAATTATAACCCAACCATTCCTTGGGTGGGTTTAATTTTCATTTTTGCAACCTTTACTGTAGCAGGCTACCAATACACTTGCTTTCAGCTTCAGGGTGGTAAATATTTAGCCGAGTACCTAGGTGCCGAGCTTGCCAATCCAAAAAGTAGAAATTTAAAAGATACGCAATTAATAAATATCGTAAATGAAATGGCGATTGCAGCCTCACTACCCGTACCTCCGATTTATATTCTTGAAGTAAACGACATAAACGCCTTTGCTGCAGGATTAGGATCAAAAGACGCTATTGTCGCAGTGACAAGAGGTGCACTTAATCTTCTGTCACGCGATGAGCTGCAAGGTGTCATTGCACACGAACTTGGTCATATTTATAACGAGGATATGAAAATCAGCATGCGTCTTGGGGCGATGGTGATGGGATTTTATATTATTTTTGTCTTAGCGCTAAGACTTTTTCAAGTTTCCCCTTCACGCAACCGCGACGAAAAAAGCCCAAATCTATATATTATTGCTTTGGTTCTGATGGTTGCAGGGTTAATCACCTATTTTGTCGGATCTATTCTTAAAGCTTGTATCAGTCGTGAACGCGAATATTTGGCAGATGCCTGTGCTGTACAATTTACAAGAAACCCAAGTGGTATTGCCAATGCTTTGCGCAAAATTGGCAGTCAACAGGAACAGCATAGCAGTGATATGCCAAAAGAAGGCATGGCCTTCTCGCACGTTTATTTTGATGATCGAAGTACTTTTTCGTCAATATTTGCAACCCACCCACCTCTTGCAAAACGCATTGCTGCAATTGAGGGCCTTACCTACCTACCTCCCGAGTGGAAAAAAGACATCCAAGAAGGTAGACCTCTACCCCCTTCCGACGACGCTTAAGCTCTTTTCCACCACAGAGATAATGATTTTTTTACCAAGAGAGAACACTCAATGTCATTAACTTAAGGAAAATTCGCTAATTTGGAGTGCGGAGACGAGTCGATTTGAGCAAAAAGCGGAGACGAGTCTCCGCACTTCAAAAAAGCTGCATTAGTTTTTTATTACTAAACCCTTAACTTAATACCATTGGGAGAACACTGGGGGAAGCGAAATTTCTTAGTAGACCAGTATCTCACTTAAATTATACCGTTAATATTTTTTACCAGTGAGTCAGTGAGAAAGACATGAGGACAATGAGGAACTATGTGTGCAATAACCTCTCACTGTCCTCATGTCTTTCTCAATGACTCAATGGTAAAAAAATCAAAGACGATACATAGTTTATGCAATGCCATACTGGTGTAATTGACAAAGGCTTTAGTATCTTCGTGGTGAAAAAGCTTGCTATTTTTTACTTCATAAACTATCTATCAGTTTATATTAAAAAAAAAGGGCTTATAAGATGGATGGTTTAAAAAAAATGTACATTTCCTTAATTAATTTTGGAGAATGGTTGCAATCCCCTTTCCTTCTAACTGTTAGACTTTTTTGGGGCTTTTTATTTTTACAGGCCGGACTAAAAAAACTTTCCGATATTGCGGCTACAACCAATTACATCGATGCACTTGGGTTTCCTTTACCTGAATTTAATGCACAACTCCTTGCATGGACCGAAACAATTGGTGGTGCATGCCTTATTCTTGGATTTGCTTCTCGATTAATATCTCTGCCGCTAATTTTTGCAATGATCATGGCTTTTGCAACGGCTCATATTGAGCCTATTAAAACTTTTCTTGATTCACCTTCAGGGATTTTGAAAGCATCACCTTTCACCTACTTAACTGCCTCTTTAATCGTTTTGATTTTTGGGCCCGGAAAATTTTCTATCGATTACATTTTGGAAATGTTTGGAAAATCTAAAAAAAATAAATGAGGTGTAAAATGGGTCATCAATTATTTGAGAAAAACTGTTTGATTTTTGCAATAGCGCTATTCATCATCAGTTTTATTATCATTTATTACAATTCAGTAGAGTTTTTAAGCAGTGTTTTTGCTGCACTTCTCACAGCACTTTTAGGATGGGTCTCTTACGTAATTGTGAGGCTTGCAATACTAGCATTTAAAAAATAGTGGGTGGTAAAACTTGAACAAAAAAATTTTTTCACTCATTTTTTTATTAAGCATTGTTCAGTTAACTTTATGTTTTGGATACGTTAAACCTCAATCTGTATCTGATGAAGAATGGAAAAATGTAGCGCCTTATCTGATGCCGATGGACCACCCTTTAAAAAAAAAGTTGGATCGTATTTTTACGCGTCGTCGAGTCACCGAAAATAATCAAAACATCATTGCATCAGGTTTCCTATCAGCAAAGCCTGGCGTTTTTAGCCATGCCATAATCACGAAGCATAAAAAATTAAAGGACTATTTTTTTAAATTTTATAGCGATGAGCAGCAAATTGATATTGAATCGGCACAATGGGTTAAAAGAGCTTTTGCTGCTCGTGCTGTTAAAAAAGCAATTGAAGAGCTTAACTTTGCCAAGTATTTTAAAGTCGCAAAAAAATGGATTTATCTTATTCCGGAAAATCCTGTTTCAAGCGGCCCCTATCCAAAACATTTCATACTTGTAGCCACAGACCTACAACTTGAAGAAAAAAAAGTTAGCCGCAGAATGTGGAGCACGGAAGCCACACCAAAACTTCTTCATGCCGTTTGGACCCTGATGGAACGTGAAGGTCTTATCGATTCCCTCGTTGCACACAATTTGCCTTTTGCAAAAGATGGCAGACTTGCCTTGGTGGATCTTGAGCATCATGGTTTTTGGCCGCTTCCCTATTATAAACTCACCCATTACCTCAATCCTGAAATGCAAGCCTACTGGCTTAAGCTTACAGACTGGAAATAAATAGGGGTTTTATAAGTAACTTTTTTTTAGCTGCCAAGCAAAGCCTCAAATGATGCAAAAATTGATACATCCTTTTTTTATTTAAAATAATAGTTAGACATGATAAACCTTTTTTAAGCAAATGAAGATGTCCTTTGCATATTTTATAAACTTATCATCGTTAGAGGTTACTCATGATTACGAACCAAAAATTTAGTGCTGAACCCTACACAGCAAGACAATCCGAGAGACAAATTTTAAAATCAAAAGTCGAATCTCTTGAGGCAGTTCTAAAAAATAAAGAGTTAGAACTTGAGTCAAAAAATCAAGAGATCAAAACCTCGGAAAAGGCGATTGAAATCTTGCAAACTGAATTAGAAACAATTACGCTTGAAAAAAATGAATATAAAGCCAGCCTCGAAGAAAGAATTGAATTGAGTGGATTCAAACACAATCAATTGAATGAGAAGATTCAACTTTTAAACAAGCAAATTCAAGAAATACAATTTTACAAGCCTGAAGAAAAAGAAATCGATTGCAATCATGAACACGAAATTAATTTATTAAAAGAACAAAACAGAAAGCTTGAAATGCAGATGAAGATGCATTTACCTAATCTTGCTGATGTTTTTAAGCCAACTGCAGATGATTTGCAAAAAAAATTAAAAGAATTAGAGCCTCTTGTAAAAAAAGTAAATACTTTGTCCGAGCAAATCACTGTACTAAGAGATAAAGCCAAGATAACATATGAACTAAAAAGTCCTACATCCGAAATTCTTAAAACTGCACTTGATCTTAACGATAAAACGTTTATAGAGCTTTGTCCTATCTATTTGGAACTTTACCCCACTGTAATTGCAGAATTAAAAAAACTTGATGATATGAATCTTAAAGGGACACATAAACCAATTCCCGAAGAGTATTGCAACGCTTTTTCTGCAAAAAATAAAATATCTTCTGAAACGATGAAAGAAAATGATGTTAATTTTGAAAAGCTTCTTAAAGACTGCAAGGCAACTTATGAAGTGCAAAAAAATCTTATCGAGCATATAGGACGCCGTTATGAAGATGTCACAGGGCATTTAAATGACATAGACACAAAACTTGGAGTATTAAAACAAAATAGTTACCTATCTTGTTTTGATTTCATTTCTGAATATAAACAAAAAATTCGCACATCCCCCACTAGACCAAATTTTGTTCCAATAACAATGGAAGTAAAAAATAATGAATCCTCTGAATTAGCATTGGATAAGGTTTAAAAGGCTTTTAAAGTTTATTTATTTAAGGATTAAGATTTTTTTTATTTCCAAAAAATGAATGTTTTTGTTAAACATGGATCGTAACGGGATGAAGACGCCTTCCTCCCGTTCAACAAAACTATCTAGGGGTCTAGCATGAATGTAAATTATTTATCTAATCAAGTGGAAAATGGCTTTTGTATACATCCAGTAGCCAAGCAAAATGGCAATCAAAAACCGGTTGTCGGAAAAATCGATCGATCAGCATACAAACAACTTGAAGCAAAATACGAGAAAACTAAGAAACTGCTCGATATAGCAAACAGCAAATTGAATGAATCCAACGATCTTGCAGAGCAGCCAACTTCAAATTCGCTTTCCTATACTTTAAAAAAATCCGGCATAACAGAATTAAGTTTAACAGAGTTTAAAAATGGTCTTAACGCTCTTTTAGTAAAAACTAAAGAAATTTCAGCAAAAAGTGCAGTTTCAACAGCAAATCTTGAAGTTTATAAAACAGAATTAGCTATAAATCATCAGCTATACGAGAAAAAACTAAACACTTACAGAGACCTATTGCCAATTTTCATGGAAACTCAAAAAGAGCTTGAAAAACAAATGACTAGTGGCACACGCATATCTTTTACAGATACTCAGCTAGCTGCTTTTTCTTCCAAACAAAGTAAACCACTAGAAGAGATCAAATTCAATAACAACGAATTTGATAAACAACTAAAAGCTTGTGATGATCTATTTAAAAAACTATCGAGCGACCTAAAAGTCATTGGCGAAACATTGAATCTCATTAAAATTGATGTAGACCTTATTGATCATAATGTGGGCTTCTTAAAGAGCGGTACAACAGGTAGTTATTATCTTTGTGATTACAAAGCAAATAAATCACGTCTATCACCCCTTGACAAAAACTTTAGCTTTGAAAAGACTAAAGAGTCTGTTGAAGAAGCTGCTATTGCAATATAAGGATTAAAACATGTGGAAATGGGCGATCAATATGTTAGATCGTATTTCTGCAGTAATCGGGGCGCTTGTGCTTTCGCAAGCGCCTATGTTTATGCAACAATACCAACAGCAGCTGGAAGGTCATATGCTTGAATTGCGCATTCAAATTGATGCGATAAGACAAGTAGCCTTGCAATCAGGAAAAGATCTTTCTCAATTCATTCTTAAATTTACTTCCAGTCAAGACCTTGATTTTGCAAGACAAGGTGAACTCATGCATAAAATGACTGAACGGTATCAAGATTTTTTACAAAACATTCTTGCTTTAGAACAATCGACAGCCCTGAACCGACCGTTTGTTTTTTTATCACATTTGAATCAAGATATAGCTGAATCAACATTTAAGACATTTAATTTTGGTCTGGAATTTTCAATTGAAGGGCTCGTTTACGCCATTCTTGGGATTTTCTTTGGCTACTCATTCTTTGCCGGCCTCAAAAAAATTTTCAGGCTTATTTTCGGTCTCTTTTCTCGTAAAAGAAATAATGTAGTTTAAGTCTAACACACTGTAACATTAGATTTCAGGGTTTGGCTTTCACTGTATTGTAAAGGCACCCTCTTACAATGTAGTGAAGACTTTACCTTGAAAATTTAACCCTTACAGCATCATAGAGGTAAAATCCAAGCATATTCCTGATAGATTTAATCTTTACAACGTACCCAAGTTACTTTTCTCTAGCGGCGGCAAGTTGGCCGGTTATGACGTTTTTAGTGTAACGACTAAGAATCTTTTTATTCATTGCTTCTTTAATTAAAAGATCAGCGTCTTTAAATTCTTTGTTGTCAATTGCTGCTGTTATAATGGCAAAGTAGATAAAGGAATTAAGATAACGTGGATTAAGCTTTGCAATCTCAAAAGCCTTTTTTGCCTCGCCGTATTGATGATGCTCACTTGCAGATTTAATAAAGCTTGAAAAAGTATAGGGGTCCAGCTCCCCTCTCTTCATGAGAACATCAAATAAATAAGTTTTGCATTCCCAATCAGTTTCAAGGGTTGTTTTTTTGGTTAGTAAATTATTAATCATAAATCGATCAATTCCAAAAAAATCTCCAAGCTTATCTAAAATATTCTTTAAGCCATTGGCAAAGTCATTTTCACTTTTAAGCTTATCAAGAAGAATGATGCTATCATAACGAAACATTGAGGTTTCTCTGCCACATAAGATTTTTAACTTTTCAAGATTTGAGTTCGGTATGTTTTGGCCTAACTCACAAGCTACCACAGGATTCACATCTAAAATTATATTTGCAATGAGTTCCGGGTTTTCTTTTAGGATAGTTGATTGGGTTATCACGTCTTTGTTTAGTAAACTTGCATCGCATTCAAGAATGACTAAGCCTTTAGATACCTCTTTTGAGAAGTCAATATGGACCCAACTATTGTTATTCATGAAAGTGAATGTCGTTGGGATTACTTGCTTATTTCCCGTTTCAAGATTTTTTATACCCGTTTTAAAAGTAACATCAAGCTTTTGCAGTGCTTCCTTGGTATTAGTAATAAAACTTAAATCTTTATTAACATTGTATTCCAAAACAAATTGGTTGACTCGGGAGCTTAAATTTTGAAAAGTGTATTCCAATTGGCGAAAATGAATATTTTCAGGTTTTGGCTTCAACAAAAGATCATTAATGAAATTTAAATCGTCATTTAACTTTGCAAGAGAATTATTTGATATAAAACGAGCTTCCACAAAAAAACCTTTGTTTAAATTGAAGTAAATCAAAATTTTAAACAAAGGCCTATTGCCTGTCAATCAAAAATGAGGCTGGTTTTTGCTATTTTGAATAAATCTATGTTTCGCTGTAAATTAGAAGATAAGTCATAAACGACCCAATTTTTGTGGTTCAAATAATCCATAAAATTATCTTCATTTGAAGCGCTTTTTTGAAGTTTTTGTAACGAGTGAATTAAAAGATAGTTCAATTTTTCCATTTTAACTAAAAAAACATTTCCTATTGCAAGATAAGACTGATTGATTCCTTCCCAGTTAGTGTTTCGGCTGTTTTCTACTTCCGGTATTTCTCTTAAATATCCGGAAACAAACTGATCAACTCGTTTTGAAAATTCTTCAATCTCAACTTTAAAATTATCAATTGATTCAGTTGTTAATTCCCCTTGTATTGGCTGATTAAGAAACGAGGTAACGGTATCAAAAAGCTCAAAAAAATTTAAAACTTTGTTAGCAGAATTTGTGTGCATATTGTTAGGTTCCATGATAACTCTTCCTTTCGTTATTTTTAATAGTCATATTTTTACAAGATGATTGTGTACCTTGTGGACTGTTTTTTGAATTTAATAATTTCAAATTATTAGATAAATCTTCTGAAAAAATAAATACAGTCCATGTATTACATGCCATATAATCAATAATTTTTTGATTTTTTGGTGGAATATTATCTTTAAGATTATTTGTGATAACCTTTAATTTTTTGCTTAAACATTCTATAAAAGTGAAGCTGCAGCATTCCTTTATTTCTGAAATATTTCCAAATAAAAAATATTCCAAAATAAATCGGTTAATCCTAACACACAATAACTTGATTTGATGGTCAATTCGAATGCACATTTCAGAACCAAAATGGGGTACAGGCATTGGGGTTGCCAACAAATTTCCGATAGCATATAAATATTTGTTAAAGTCGTTTAAACTGTTATTGTTAAGGTAACCGTTTGAAAAAAATAATGGTTGCAAAATAAGATCTCTTTAAAGATTAAAAACAATCATGATAAAGAATGGGGTTATTATATGTCAATAAAGTTTTAAGTTCTTATTTTTGGTATTCAAAAATTGCAAGTTCCTTGTTAAGGTTGCTGAAAACTCAATAATTGCTAAGGTTTTCCCTGACATCATATCTATGACAGTCTGATTACCATAAATAATCGATTTCAAATCGGATCGGACTTTAAGATTTTTCAATATTCTTTTTATGGAAAAGTCCAAAAGAGCTATTAGCTGATAACTTGTATTTATTTGGATGGATTCCATTAGGTCTGATTGTAAATAATCTAAAACAAAGATGTTGATTCTTGCAGTTAAGTTATCAAGAACATTTTCAATAGCATCAAAATCTTCTAACTCTAATTGAAAGTGGTGTGACACAGGTTGCAGAAGGATTTCTGAAACCTTGTTTAGACCATCATTTAAGGAACTATAATTGCATTCTTGAAGAAAACAGTTATAAAAAAATGGAGGCTCCATAAATACATCTTTTTGTGAAGGATGAAGGAATTTGAGCTTAATCCAAGAATTTATTCTCTGTCAATATTTTTTCATAAAAACCGTTTTTTCAACTAAACGAGGAGGGACATTGGGGACATTGGGGACATTGGGGACATTGGGGACATTGGGAACTAATTTTTTATCACTTCTACACTATTTTCAATTCAAAATAAACTTTGTGATAAAATAACTAACTTGTTGCAATAACTAACCTTATAGAATCTTAAGCAATTATAATTTGTCCCCAATGTCCCCAATGTCCCTTCTTTCTCAGTGGTCACTGGGGTAATAAGGCTCGATGTGAACCAAGACGTCCCTTACGGCCGGCCATTCTTTTTGAATCTCAACCCTCACCTTTTGGCTGATCTTATGAGCGTCATCTACTGATAGTTTTGGATCAACCTCAACATCAATATCAACCTTTGCATCAGGGCCATAAAGCTGAATTTTGATTTTCTCAATCTCCCGAACACCATCTACTAAAAAAGCCGCTTTTTTTACGCGATTAAAATATTCAGCTTTTGGCTTACGGTCTAGCAACTGATGCATATTTTTCCATGCAGCAAGAATTCCAACAACAACCATTGTCAAAGCAATTACGATTGCACCAATATGGTCAATAAACAAACTCCAATGAGGAAAATAAGCAGCTAGTATCAAGGCGATGGCAGCAAGCAGACTTGTTGCAGCGTCCATTCGATAATGAATGGCATCAGCCGCAAGTGCTGGGCTATTTTGTTGTTGTGCTGTTCGCATCATTATCCTGTAGCAGATTTCAAGAAGAAGAACCGCAAACACAGGAATGAGCCAAACATAGGGCTCGATAGCTTCACTTGAAGTTACATGTGAGATCTGAAAAATTTGGTTGAAACAAACAGCTGCCCCGGTAATGGCAAGAAATAATCCAAGCTGCATGCCAATTAAAGGCTCAAGCCTGCCATGACCAAATGGATGGTTTCTGTCAGGCGGCTTTTCTGCTAATTTGACAAAAATAATGAGAACAAATGTAGAGATAACATCAACAAAACTTGCCAAGGCATCTGCAAGAAGTGCAACACTACCAAAAAAAGCAAAGCCTAAAAATTCTAGGGTGATGATGCCAAGTCTAATGAAAATGCCTCGTTTTGCTGAGGAGACTATTTCATTTTTTCGATTTTTACGTGTCTCATTTACATGTTTTGGCAGTTCAAGTTTTTCTGGAAATTTTGACATCTAAATATTTTTTTTTAAGTTGTGAATTTTTAAAGTTTCTTCTTTTGCGTTTATTTTTGCAATACACTTCTTTCTAAGATTTGCTTTACTTTTAAAAATTTAGATTTTTTTGAGCTTGTTTTTTGAAAAATTTTTGAAAATATAGCTATATGGTCGAAAAATTAAGCGAAAAACAAGCCAAAAAAGGCAATTTTAATAAGCAAATGAAATTTTTAAAAGAGGTCTAATATTTAATTAGTCTCACAATTAACCATCGAATTGATCGTTTTATTTATTTCACTTGCATACTCAACATAAGAGGATTGTAAATCAACACTTGAAATTTTATAGAGTATATCAGGAGTTACGCCTAAGTTTTCAATCGGTTTTTTATCGATGCGTTCTGCAATTGAACCTGTATAATTAAATGCGCTTAGACCAAAAAGATTAGGAAAGTGATGTCTAAGAACAAAACCCCCGGCACCCGATGTTTTTGCTCCCATAACTAAGGCCCGTTTGTTGTCTTGTAAAATTGCAGGAAAAAAATCACCGCATGAAATTGACAATTCATTTACAAGAAGCAAAATAGGTTTTGTGTAGCATGCTAAGGGGCTTGGATTTATTTTATCAAATCCATAAAGTGAAGTTGCATCCGTGACTGTTTTTCCACTTTGCCATTCACTTACAATAAATCTGAAATAATTTAAGAAAAATTTCGTCATTTGATGCGTAACCGGATGACCACTAAAAAGATCTCCTAAAACAGCTTTGGCGTCATCATCATTGGCTATAGTTTCAAAAAGAGGGATAAGTTTTATTGCTTGCGCAACTTCCATTTGGCTGATTGAAACACGATGTTTTGGCGTATATAAAGGCTGATCCGTTAAAATTCCGGCAAGAGCATACATATAAAAGAGAGAACCTCCCGGATTATTGACCTGATCAATAATCAAAGCGTGACTTCTTTCTTCAAAATATTCAATAATTTTTGCAAATTCAAAAACTTCATCGGTCGATCCCGTGTAATGAGGGATTCTTATGTATCCAATGAGGTGTCCGCACTCATTTTCATACAAATAAGCATAAAATGTATTGTCACTTCCGCTTGACCACCATTTTTTTCCAAGCAGCGGCAGAAAACTTTTGCGAGCGCCGGGCTTAATGCCGGCTTGCAGATCCTTAATCATTAAGCTTTGAAAAAAATCATTATATGAACTTACCATTTGCGGTTTTAAAATATTTTGTTCAAGAAATAATTTTTCTTTATCTACTATTGAAGTGTTGATCTTAAAATGATTACTAACAAGTTCAGGCTCATAATTCCATGTAAGCTGGTAATAATTAATTCTTTGTTGATTCTGTTTGCGAATACCAATCATGATGGGTTCTGTTGGCACATCGTGGGCGTGTGAGCCAATTCTATTAGTTAAAAACAACTCTGTCATGCAGCGGTCAGTCCCCTCACAAGTTGTTGACATCAATTCCTGTTGCAGATTAATGATAACCTCATCGGTAAGTTTACCATCGAATGAAACGAGCTCATCCCCTTTTTCCATACGATAAACCGACGGAGAAAGCATTTCATGGTTGATGTAAGTAATATAATATTTTCCATCCACACCTTTCACAAAAAAGGGAAGAGACGCATACTCTGTTGAATGAAATCTTGCTGATACATGTAAGTCATGCATGCTCATAAAAAAATCGCGCACAATTTTTTGAAAAGACTTTACGCTGATATCGGGTTGTTCATCCACTTTTTGCTTGGCTTTTTCAATTTCATCATCAAGATTCCATCCAAAATGCTTTTCTTTCCAACTTATAGGTGCATAGCCGACATCTAAAATATTGCGTATCATGTCTAGATGCCCTTTCATTTTCTCTTGTTTTGGTTGCGCAAGAAGCGGAAATGCAGATGTGAGAAGACAAAAGGATAGTAATGTTTTTTTTAATATTGACATAAGGCTCCTGGCTAGAGATCTAAGTAGAAAATCGACTTATGGCACGGAGAAGACAAAAAGTCAAAAACTTTCTTGAATTTTTCGCAATTTTTTACCAAGAGAGATGTGGTAAAAAATGGTAAGATTCTATAGAAAATTTACAAAACTTGCTTTGGAAGCTGAAAGACAACGTCTTCATTTGTGTAAACAACATCTTCAACATCGTCGCATCCAAGGCTCATGAGTTTTTCAATGCATTTTTGTACAATGCATTCAGGAGTAGATGCGCCGGCTGTTAAGCCAATCGTATTGGCGCCTTCTAGCCAAGATGGGTCGATTTCATCTTGATTATTGATTAAGTAAGAAGGAATTCCCCTCTTTGAGGCAACTTCCCTTAGACGATTGGAGTTTGAACTTTGTGGATCGCCAACAACTAAGACAAGGTCTGTTAAATCTGTGATTTCCCTTAACGCAAGCTGTCTATTTGTTGTGGCATAGCAAATCGACGAAGTTGGCAACGTTTGAATAGCCGGATATTTTTCGATCAGACTTTCCGTAATTTCTTTAACATCATCAATGCTTAATGTCGTTTGTGTGATGTAAAAAAGTTTTTCATCAGCAGAATAATTTAAAGCTTGCACATCATCTACAGATTCTACAATTGTTGTGACATCAGGCGCTTCACCAGCAGTACCGATCACTTCGACATGATTTTTGTGCCCGATCAACACGATCTTACAACCCATTGCAGCATAACGTTTTACAGCAGAATGAACTCTTGTGACAAGTCCGCAGGTTGCATCAATTTCAATAAGATCACGTTTTTTTGCTTGCTCCCTGACCAAAGGAGAAACCCCATGAGCCGAATAAATGAGACGCTGACCAACCGGAACTTCATCAATTTCTTCAATAAATATAGCGCCTTTTGCTTTTAATCCATCCACTACATAGCGATTATGAACAATTTCATGCTTCACGTAAATGGGGGCTCCCCAAAGCTTAAGCGCTTTTTCAACTGTATCGATTGCGCGCTCAACGCCTGCACAAAATCCGCGTGGTTTAGACAATAAAAGTTTTTTACTCATGATTTATCCTTAATATTGATCTCCCTTTATACTAAATCCCCCCTTTTTTTGCATTAAAAATAACCTTATAGTTAATAAATAAAATCTCAACCCTTCCAAGCTCTTACTTTCAAGTGGCACCATTACGAGGCCGACAGGAAATATTCCCGGTTTGCTTTTTGGCTTTTTTACCGCATCTTGAGGTTTGATACAAGCAACTTACTCGTAAGAGTATATAAACTTGTATCAAAGCCTAATCTACGAAAAAATTTCTCAAAAATCAAATTCCCAGCTTATTTCCTGTCAGCCTCTACATGCTACCCTACCTATGACTCTACAAGGTAGTAAATGAGGCCTGCAAGCGTGGTGCATCCTGTGCATGTAATGCATGTGGCAGTACCGGTTATACCTGCTGCAATGCCTGCAAAAATCTCGCCCGTTAAGAACAATGTCGCATTCGTTCCTGCTTTGCACATGAATCCGCTTCCAAGACACAGCAAGGGTGATGTCAGAAGACTGCACGCACCAAAAACCACGCAACTAGCCGGCAGCGGCTTACCAAAATAACAATCATCACTTGAAAATTTATTTTCAGATACAGTTTGAACCTTTCGAACATCAAGATCAACTTCTTCGAAACTTATCTGCGAAAATTGTTCAATATTTTGGTAAGGAATTTTTATACTTAAATTAGCTGAATACATATTAATCACCTACTGGGATTGGGCAAAACATTTGACTACATAACTTTTTTTTGTTTAAACACTTAAAACTCCTCCATCAAACTCAAAAGAACCCTCTTTGGTAAATCGATAATGCGGTGGATTTGTATAACTCCAATTGTCAGATATAATTTAACCACTAAATATTATTATCCATTTCGTTGCAACATTTATATAAAACAGTTGCAAAAAGATAGGAGGGAACAACTAGCAATAAGCTGACACCCAATCCGACCAAAACTCTTCCTGCCAATGAGGTTCCATTCAATAAATTGGCACTAACACCTAAACAAACAGAGACCATACCTACGCACGAACTTGAAATCATTAAAAAAACATTTCTTTCTTTTTGATTTATTAAAATTTCTAGACTAAAAGCATCCTCAAATAAGTGTAAATCATCATTTTGGCCAATATTATAACCTACATGCTCCTTATAGCTCATCTTATAAACATATACACGTTTTACTCCTCGGCATAGTTTGATTCACTTTCATGTACCAAAAGCTTCCCTATATTTTTCAACTTGGGTCTAACCTTCCATGCTTTTTTCATAAAATAAAGAGACTTCTATAAATTGACTAACATGGCATAATTTTTTTTGCTTTACACCTTCGGGATAATACATAAAACCCTCTCTAAACAGGTTTAAGTGAATTGTAGGCGGTCTACACTTTAAGTTGGAATCCTAGCAAAAACCTGATTATTTGTTTAGAAATTTGATTGTAAAAATTTCAGGATTGTTTTAAAAATATATTTTGACAATAAACCTAAAAGAAGAAAAATTGATGAAAAAAATTGTTCTATTATTCACCTGTTTTTTGATGCTCTTTAGCTTTGTGCTAAATTCAACCAACTTAACCGCAGAGGAATTTGCACTAATGCAACTTATAAGGTTGATACAGTCTGGGCCACGGCTTTTCAAGCAACCGTTACAGTTAAAAATAACACAAACAAGGACACCTCATCCTGGAGGGCAACTTTCACACTACCTGAAAATTATACCGTTAGCCCAAATGCCTTAACCGGATTTACAATCAACGGACAAAACGTTTCTTATAAAAATCTGCTGGGTAAAGGTGTCATAGCCGCCGGTCAATCGACAACATTTAAAGTACTGGTTGTTATGCCGCAAGGAAAACCAACAATACTTAACAACTTGACGGCAACTGCTAATGGTTCAACAACACCAATTCCGCCCACTAAGGTGCCTGTCGCTCCTGTTTTAAATAATATTTCCTCAACTACTTCAGGAAATTATACAGTATCTTGGAATAGTGTCGCTAATGCTACGGCTTATCTTTTACAACAAGATACAACAGCCTCATTTAGCAATCCTCAAACCGTATATGAAGGAAACGGCTTATCAAAAGCTTTTTCAAACCAATCGGCTAGAACATATTATTATCGCGTTTTAGCATCCAACACTAAGGGACCTGGCCCTTTCAGCAATATTAAAAACATAACTGTTTCACCAATTGTTGTTCCCGTAGCACCTGTTCTAAATGATATTTCATCTACAACTTCAGGAAATTATACAGTTTCTTGGAATAGTGTCCCTAATGCAATTGAATATCTTTTACAACAAGATACTTCAAGCAGTTTCAGTAACCCTCAAGCTGTATATTATGGAAGTAGTTTATCAAAAGCATTTTCCAATCAACAAAATAGTACATATTATTATCGCGTTTTAGCTGCAAACGCAAAAGGGAAAAGTCCCTATAGTGAAATTGAAAGTATCAATGTATCAACAATTCCGAATCCCCCTTCAAATTTAGGCATTGAACATTCTGATTGGTACATCACCTGGACATACTGGTTTACCGGACCAACATTTCCACTTCCTAAAGGTAAAGATGTAATCAACCTTTTTGTAGGTACATTAATGTATGATAAGGATGGTAAACCGACTCTTGGAGGCTTTGGGGGTATGCAAACATCTGATGAAATGAGGATGTTTACAGCTTATTGTGCTGCTCAAAACCCACCAATTGCTGTAAAAGCTTCTGTTGGCGGCGGCGGCGGCTCGTACGATAGATGCTGGGATTTGCTTAACGAAAACAATGTGAATGCGTTTGCACAAGGATTGGTTGATTTTTGCCATGAGCATAATTTCATAGGTGTTGATTTTGATTATGAGTTAACAGGATCTTCTGCACAAGAAGCTTTAGTTGGGAAGCTTATTAAGAAATTTAAAACAATTGATCCTGAATTACAAACAAGTCTTTGTTGCAATGCAGGTTTCGGGCCAAATTTTCCTTGGCAGAAAGTTGTAAAAAATGTTTTTGATGCAGCCTTAATTTCACCTGGCAATTGTGCAGTCGACAGACTTTACATTATGTCCTACTATGACCCAATAGAAGCCGAGAAAAATTGGGTGTTAGGCTGGGCAGACTGGGCAATCACTAATTATGGATTTACTCCAGCCAGAATTTCGGTTGGACTAAACGATTTTGATTCTAACGCTTACGATCCTGTTGTATTTGCTGCATGGGCAGCAGAACAAGGATTTAGCACAGCACACTGGGCGTTTAATCCTGCAGAACCGAAATAACTTTCAAACAGGCCGGCAAGGATGCTGGCCTTTCCCGCCTTTTTTTTAATAAACTTCTAACTACTTTGTGAAAAATTATTGAAATTTTAATTTCTTTGCCTCCTCCCTGTCTTCTCCCTGTTGCTCTGCTGTAGTAAAAAATGTTTTGATACAGTCCTAGCGGAGGTTTTATCTACTATTTGATTGGAATTGACAATTATCTGTTTGTTATGATAAAGTTAATCTTTAAACCTTTAAAGGTCTTATTTAAATGAGTCGTTCACAGTTTACAGCCTATTTTTTCTTTTTTAAAATACCCGAATGGCGGAAGACTTGAACGTGCTTGTATAACAAGTGATTAAGACCCCGCCAAAAGCGGGGTTTTTTTTTGCCCAAAAATCGATACAATAAATAGAGGAATAAAATAATGTATAAACAAATTGGAGCTATATTGCTCATCGCGGGGACTTGTATAGGAAGTGGAATGATTGCCCTTCCCCTGGTATTGGCAAAAATTGGTCTAATCCCAAGTGTTTTCTTAATGATTTCAATATGGTTTGTGATGTATTTTACTTCACTCATCAATTTGGAGCTTAGTTTAAGCGCAGGACATGGACTTTCATTAGGAAAACTTGGAAGGCTCTATTCAGGAAAAATTGCAGAATTGGTTGGAACAATTAGTCTAAAGCTTTTGTCATACTCCCTGTTGGCTGTATTTATTTATGGTGGAACCTCTATTCTACAGGAATTGATAGAGTCGAAGTTGGACTTAAATTATTCATTTAATTTTTTAGCGACAGGTTTTGCTTTTATTTCAATGATTTTACTTTTGTTACCCATAAAATGGATCGATTATTTCAATCGTTTTTTATTCATTGGTTTACTTGTTGTGGTGGCTGTTTTAATCATCGGCTTGAATTTAACAATCGATTGGTTTGAATTGCCATTAATTTCAAAGCAGTACGCTGATCTATCAGTTTGGACAGCCTTAATCCCGGTAGTTTTTACTTCATTTGGATTTCAAGTCATCTTCCATACGCTGGCAAATTATTGCAAAATGGATTCAAAAATGCTTAAACGCGCTTTTTTTTGGGGAAGCTTAATACCGGCTTTTGTTTACATTGTATGGACTTGTAGTATTTTAAGTCTGGTACATCAAGCTAACCCACTATTTTACAAGGAAATGACTTCAGGAAATGCTGAGATTGGCCAATTGATCCAGGTGTTAAGTGGGATTGCCAAATGGCAGTCATTGCAACTTTTAATTTGGGCTGTTTCTTTGCTCGCCATTGCAACTTCAGTTATTGGGGTTGGCGTTGGCTTATGCGACTCTCTTAAAGGAATGTTGAGTAAAAAAGTTATTAACTTAAAAACTCGAACCATTCTTGCATCTATCATTACGATAATGCCAGCATATATAGTGGTGATATTAGTGCCAAATGCGTTTATAACTGTTTTGGGCTTTGCCGGTATGATTTTAGCACTCATTGCCGTCTTAATGCCTGTTTACCTTTTTGAGAAAATGAAAAAAGATAAATTGCACTATCCTGAATTGAAAAAAAACTATTTGATTATGTTTGCCTTTTTGGTAGCCTTGCTTGTCATCATTTGCGAAGTCTTTAATATGCTGTAGCGTATTAAACCTGTTGGATTACACGCAAAAAGAGTGCCTATTTAGGCGCTCTTTTTTTTATTTATAGCTTGCGAGGAAATAGTTCTGCTAAGGCAGCATCTATTTTGTTTAGAGTATTTTTAGATGAGTCATTCAAAAATAAACAAAGCTTACCTTCATCTAAATAGGCATAGGTGCGTGAGATAATACCCTCCTTAAAATTTAAACAAAATGAGGACGGTGGCTTTTGATCAAAAGTGATACAGATAAGATTTGAGACTTGTAAATCTTGGGTGAGGTATCCGCCACGTCTTGATTGAAAAGTAACACTATCTTTTCCGACGCAATTTTTTTTATGAAGATATTGCAAAACCGAATCCACAGCACACATTACAACATCGGTATCTTTATCTCGATTACATTCAATATCAACCCCCACATACTTTACAGAGGGTTTGATGTTTCGTAAATGCAAAACCACCTGGGGTTTACTTGCACAATAAAAACCGGAACCCGCCTGACCATCTAATACTATCTCAAACGATACAATTGTTGCTTTCATGCATTCATCATCGCGATCATAAACGCATGAATCTGCTAAATAAATAGTGACTTGATCTAATGCATTCATAAAATTATGTTACTGTCGGTGATTTTGTATAATCTAGTGGAAGAGCTGAATTTATAATTGCACTAAAAACACTTGCTCCTTCGAGTGATTCATACCTATCAAAAAAAGCTTGTGGAATTGTACTGTTTGAAGCAAGTATGTAGGCCCCCTTACAAGAAATCCTACCCACACCTGCAGAACAGAAGGTAACAGCTTTTCTTTCAGGATTGCAAATGACTCGAATGTCATGCTTTTCATTTTCATGCTCAAATTGAATTATTTGGTTTGCGAACGATTGTGAATTAAGATGAGCTTCTATATCGACAGGCGTAAATCCATAATCAATAACCTTCTTGAAACAGCCTAAAGCTAATAAGGCTGAGCAAGCTAACCCAAAAGTTGTTACAGCTTCCGGTATAGTAAGAATTAAGCCGGCAATTTGCATAATTTTAAAAGTTACCAAAGTTGCAACCCCATAAGAAACTATATTTTTTGTCCCAATTGGAATAGGTCCAAGATATGCAGAAAAGCCCGGAATCACTCGAGAGCTTACTTGGTGAACCAATTTTTCTACAAAAGCAAAACCTGCTAAACCAACAGCAGCATTATAAGGAACGCATACGACTCTAATCTTATACGCATTTATTAGACATGCGCCAACAAACCCTTGAACTGCACAAAAAGCTTCATCAAAACCAATGTAAGAGCTTCTAATCATATTTTTTTTCCTGATTGATGTTTTTTTATAAGTAAGTAAAAGAAATTGCTGACAGTAAGACTCGAACTCACGACCCCCTGATTACAAATCAGGTGCACTACCAACTGTGCTATGTCAGCGAAAATAGAAATCCTACCAAATCCCCGATTTTTTGTTTAGCAAAATTTTATTTTTGTTATTTTTAAAAAATATATTTTATTCTCAAAGCTTTCAGTTTACGCCCTATAAAGGCAGGTACATGAAAACTTAGAGGTTCAGTATGCTATAATGCTTAAAACATACGTGAGTAGCAACTTAAGTTATCGCCTCTTTAACTTTCACCTCTTCTGTCTGAAGTTACTGACTTAATCTTCTTGATTAAGTTGC
>Ga0105045_10001175_pt1 | contig 21082 bp, 15 predicted proteins | sample MAT02_FD_78089 | JGI IMG/M metagenome (GOLD analysis project Ga0105045, IMG submission 78089) | Freshwater microbial communities from Lake Fryxell liftoff mats and glacier meltwater in Antarctica - MAT-02 (megahit assembly) | ecosystem: Environmental > Aquatic > Freshwater > Ice > Liftoff... | reverse complement strand
TTTTATCTGGAACTTTTTCTTTATTCCACCCCGCTTCACTTTTCATGTAAATTCTGCGGAAGATTTCTTTTTGCTGATCGGTTATTTTGTAATAGCCGTGGTTCATTCCGCACTGGCTTACAGAATTAAGCAAAAGGAGAAAAGAGTACACGAGGAAAAGCAACAGGCCAGTATGCTGAAGCTGTATGATCCGTTGCTCAACTCATTGTCGCACGAATTACGAACGCCCATTGCTACCATTATCGGTGCTACAGATAACTTATTAATGCCTGGCGGTAAACTGAGTGACGAAGATAGACGAAGCCTGTTGCTGGAAGTATCGGTTGCGTCGTTGCGATTAAACCAGCAGGTTGAAAATTTGCTGAATATGTCGAGGTTAGAATCTGGTTTCATCCGGGTTAAAATGGATTGGTGCGATGTGAATGAATTGGTTTATGCCACCCTTAAACACCTGGAAGAGAATTTAAAAAAGTATACGATTCAAATAAATATGGCTGAAGATATTCCATTGTTTAAACTGGATAGTGGCCTGATGGAACAAGTGCTTTTCAACCTCATCTTCAATGCCATTCATTATACGGCTGAAAATTCGCAGATCATTATCAATGCCACCTGTGTTGATGGAAATTGTATAATCACGGTGGAAGATAATGGAAAAGGATTTCCGCCGGAAGAAATTGAAAGGGTATTTGATAAATTTTATCGATTAAGGTTTTCTAAAACGGGTGGCACCGGGCTCGGTTTATCAATTGCAAAAGGCTTTGTAGAAGCACACCATGGAACCATACAATTGCAAAATATAGCAACAGGCGGTGCAAAATTTTCCATCAAAATACTAACTGACACGTCTTATTTAAATGAGATAAAAAATGAATAATGTAAACATACTTGTTATAGATGATGAGGCACAGATCCGGAAATTACTGCACATCATTTTGCAATCGAATGGCTACCAGGTAGCGGAGGCTGTTAATGCGAAAGATGGTTTAACTGCAGCGGCCAATCATCCGCCCGATCTTATTTTACTGGATCTTGGTTTGCCGGATGAAACGGGTCACGTGGTTTTGAAAAAGCTGCGGGAATGGTACACCAAATCCATTGTGATTATTTCGGTGCAAAGCAATGAAACAGATATCGTGAATGCGCTTGACAACGGGGCCAACGATTATATCGTAAAGCCGTTCCGCATCGGCGAATTACTGGCAAGAGTCAGGTCTGCCCTTCGTTTCAGTAATGTGCCCGATGATGAACCCGTTTTTCAGTTTAATAATTTGTTCATTGATCTTTCTGCACGACTCGTAAAAAAAGGGGATGAAATTATTAAACTCACCGCTACCGAGTTTTCATTACTTGCCTTGTTTGTAAAAAATGAAGGTAAGGTGTTAACCCATCACTATTTACTCAACCAGGTATGGGGACCAGGCTTCACCAATCAAACTCAATATCTCCGTGTTTACATTGCACAATTAAGAAAAAAAATTGAAGAAGATTCCAATCGGCCGGTTTATATTATTACCGAGTCGGGGGTTGGTTATCGCTTTATCATAATGGAATAACTAGCCAAATTTATAACTCCAGTTTTTCAAAATAAAAGAAATAAAAAAATAACAGTGAATACATTGAATCTACATTCCAATAAAGTTACAGCAGCGGGGTTGCTGATTGCACTCGGTATCATTTATGGTGATATCGGAACCTCACCTTTATACGTTTTAAATGCAATCATCAAAGACAAAGAAGTTACCGAACAATTGATACTCGGTGCATTGTCCTGCGTAATCTGGACACTTACATTACAAACTACGGTAAAGTATGTGATGCTCACGCTATAGGCAGATAACCGCGGTGAAGGTGGAATATTTTAACTCTTTGCACTGGTAAGAAGAAGACGTAAGTGGCTGGTATTTCCGGCAATGATTGGTGGTGCAGCCTTACTGGCAGACGGAATGATTACCCCACCTATTTCTGTTACTTCCGCCATTGAAGGATTGCGAAATATTGAAGCACTGCAAAATATTTCTGATAAAAGTATCGTCCTCATTGTACCGGGCATCATCACAGTTTTATTTTTTGTACACCAGTTTGGTACTGCATCCATTGGTAAATTTTTTAGTCCGGTTATGATGACCTGGTTTTGTATGCTGGCCGTTTTGGGCTGTCTGCATATTTTTGATGATTTCGCCATTTTTAAAGCATTCAATCCCTGGTATGCCGTTTAACCTGCTGGTGAATTATCCGCAAGGATTTTGGATACTTGGCGCCGTCTTTCTTTGTACCACAGGGGCCGAAGCATTGTACTCCGACCTGGGCCATTGTGGCAAAAACAACATTCGTACTTCCTGGATTTTTGTAAAGCTTGCACTGATCTTAAATTATTTAGGACAGGGTGCTTACCTGCTTGCTCACTTCAACGGGCAAACGATTACTGCCGACATGATAGTAAAGGGTTTCAATCCTTTTTATGCCTTCATGCCCGGTTGGTTCGTTATCATTGGAATCATCATTGCAACAACCGCTGCCATCATTGCGAGCCAGGCGCTGATTAGTGGCTCTTTCACGCTCATCAGCGAAGCCATTCGCCTGAACCTTTGGCCAAAGATGAAGATCAAATATCCATCAGCCGCCAAGGGGCAATTGTTTGTGCCCGGTATCAATTCGTTGCTTTACATCGGCTGTTGCAGCATTGTACTTTATTTTCAGAAATCAACTAATATGGAGGCCGCCTAAGGACTTGCCATTACATTGTGTATGATTGCCACCACCATACTTTTTGCTAATTTTCTGGTATTACACCGCAACGCTGCTGTGTATATTTATCTTTATCTGGCCGTTTATTTAACCATTGAAATATCTTTCTTAATTGCCAATCTTGAAAAATTTACTCACGGAGGATATGTAACCTTGTTTGCAGGCGGTGCGTTATTTGTGGTGATGTTCGTTTGGTTCAGGGCACGTAAAATTAAAAACCGGTATATTGAATATGTAAGGCTGGACAACTATCTTGGACAGTTGAGTGAATTGAGTGATGATGTTTCCATTCCAAAATATGCTACGCACCTGGTTTACCTTACCAGTGCGGATATACCCAAAGAAATTGAGCATAAAATAACGTACTCAATTTTAAATCAACAACCTAAAAGAGCCGATATATATTAGTTTATTCATGTAGAAACTTTGAATGATCCCTACACCAGTGAATACACCGTGAATCATATTATTCCAAACAACATCATCCGGGTCGATTTTAAGCTTGGGTTTAGGGTTGCCCCCCGGCTAAATTTGATGTTTAGAAAAGTAGTGGAAGAGTTGGTGGTTAACAAAGAAGTAAACATCACCAGTCATTACGAAAGTCAGCAAAAGAATAATATCATCGGCGATTTTCAATTTATGGTAATGGAAAAATTTCTGAGCCAGGACAATGATTTGCCTATTGCGGAAAAGGTAATTATGAAACTACATTTTTGGCTAAAGGAAATCAGTTTATCAGAAGAGCGTAGTTTTGGTTTGGAAAGCAATAATGTAACGGTAGAAAAATTCCCGATGGTAGTATCGCAGGCGCCAAAGTTACCCATGAAGCGGATTTATATGGAACAATAAGCAAGGGGATGAGTGCTGAGTGATGAGTGCTGAGTGCAAAAAATGAAATGAAGGCCCTTTGGCTCTGTCTGTAATTAAAGTTTTTTGCAATTAATGCATACTGTAAGAAGACCTCCCAGCAGGACAGCGGGGCTGTGGGCAAAATGAAGTGGTGTGAAATGTGAAATGTGAAATGTGAAATGTGAAATGTGAAATGTGAAATGTGAAATGTGAAATGAATAATGAGCAATTAACAATTAGCAACGAGCAATGACGGATCACTGATGTTAACCCGATAGTTTTTACAGCTTAAATATAGTTTCCTCATTTTAATTTAAAGTCGGATTTATCTGTGATCAAAGTGATTAATATTCATGGGGATTTAGGGATTGATTCGTTCCTTCTCAATCATTTGGGGAAACGAACGGTAAGGGCGTTCTTCTGCGGAACACCAACTTTGAGTAGTGTCATAAAGTTAAACGATTTCAAAAATCCCGTCTTTTAGGAAGTGGATAAAAATATAATCTGCATTCTGCGACTTTAGCTGAAATATATTCGGCTAACCGGTACTAATCAATTGGCATCCTTTACTAAATGGAATCGCCTGCCAAACATTTAAAAAAATTTGATCCACAACAAACTGAAAGGGCACAATACGAAATATCCTTCCTCGAATGAATTATATCAGGCTTATTAAGCCATTTCAGATGGACTGTTGCTTCCGGTTTGCCTTGTAATTGCTCAAAGAAAGTGAAATAAGCAATTTAGTTATTTCTATTGAAAGGTATCGCCCATCAGGAGTTTGATAAAAATCATTTCATTTCGTCATTAAAAATATAACTTTGCCTACACCTCTTCTGCGTTTCATTTAACCTGCTTGCGAACAACGAAATGATCTGCTACCTTACCTTTACACCGTATGGCAATTTAGTATTCCACTGTTTGTTTGTACCCGAATTTTCTTCATCCAAAAGCAAGTTGCTTAATTGAAAACGAACTGCTATTCTGATATGGACCATGTTATTTATTCGGTTTACAACTAACAAAGGTTCTTCAACTTCATAGAATCCTCGCTTACATTTCAACGTCTGTTAAACTGCCTGGAAACTCTAGATGCCTGGTTGAATGATGCTCATCCGATATTATCAAAAGAAATTTTATTTATTATTGCCTAAATTGAAATTTAAATGGCTTAAGCCCAACTTTAATATTGTATGAATAAAATTTTAGTCCTTTTTGCTCATCCAGCTTTTGAACAGTCAAAAGTGCATCGGGTGCTGGTAGAGGAAATTAAACATTTGAAAGGCGTTACCATCCATGATTTGTACGAGCAATATCCCGAGTTTGACATTGATGTGGAAAGAGAAAAAGCATTGCTGTTGGATCATGACATCATTATCTGGCAGCATCCGTTGTTTTGGTACAGCGGCCCGGCCTTGTTAAAACAGTGGCAGGATCTTGTGTTGGAACATGGCTGGGCTTATGGTACACATGGCCATGCGCTGGATGGTAAAAGAATTTTCAATGCCTTTTCTTCCGGAGGGGATATTGAGGATTACCAGCCCAATCAGCTTCACCGCTCAACCATACAAGAGTTTTTATTACCTTTTGAAAGAACCGCACAGCTTTGCCGGATGATTTATCTGCCGCCATTCTGGATATCTGGAACCCACCAGTTAACGGGCGAAGCCATACAGCAGTATGCAGAACAGTATAAATTGCTTTTAACAAAAATTCTTGATAATGAGTTTGCAGATCAACAAATGTTGACAGTACCGTTATTGAATAATTTAGTTGCCACCCATTAACCCCATTCAAATTTATATGGATAAACATTCATTTCTTTTTCAGGCCATTATTTTCCTTTCCGCTGCCGTACTTTTTGTGCCCGTTGCTAAAAAGCTGGGGCTTGGTTCTGTACTTGGTTATTTGCTGGCGGGGGTAGTAATTGGTCCGTTTGTATTGAGCCTTATCAGCGAAGAAAGAGAAGACATCATGCATTTTGCGGAGTATGGTGTAGTACTCATGCTTTTTTTAATAGGACTGGAACTGGAGCCTGAAATGCTTTGGAAATTAAGGAAATCCATCATAGGCCTCGGGGCATTACAGTTGTTGCTAACAACCTTCTTTATTACAGCGCTGGCAAGGCTATTTGGATTTGGATGGGACCATTCGATTGTTTTGGGTATGATCCTTTCTTTATCTTCTACGGCAATTGTATTCCAGATACTCGCCGAAAAGGGCTTAATGAAAGAATCTTCCGGACGAAGTGCCTTTGCCGTATTACTTTTTCAGGATATTGCCGTGATCCCTATGCTGGCTATACTGCCTCTGTTTAGTAGCCTTAGTAACTCCGACAGTTCAGGAGTTGCTGCAGAAAATACCAACTGGATGAATGGAATGGCCGGATGGTTAAGAGGTTTAATCGTACTGGGATCCATTGTATCTATTATTGTGGTTGGAAGACTGGTGATACGCCCCGTATTGCGCATTGTTGCAAAAACCGATATGCGTGAAATATTTACGGCAGTATCTCTGTTGATTGTAATTGGTATAGCCGCATTAATGTTGCAGGTTGGCTTAAGCCCTGCGCTGGGCGCATTTCTTGCAGGGGTGGTATTGGCCAATAGTGAGTATCGCCACGAGTTGGAAAGCGACATCGAACCATTTAAAGGTTTGCTGCTTGGATTGTTTTTTATATCTGTAGGAGCCTCCATTGATTTTCAATTTATAGCCGGCCAGATATGGACCGTATTGGCCTGGGTATTCTTGCTGATCATCATAAAAACATTGGTGTTGCTGTTGCTTGGCAAGGTGTTTAAGATTGAGGCGAGACAAAATTTTATCTTTGCTTTCAGCCTGAGCCAGGTGGGCGAATTTGCTTTTGTATTGTTGTCATTTACCCTTCAGCAAAAAATATTGCCGGAAGCCATTGTCAATTTAATGATTGCCATTGTCGCCATTAGTATGGCCATTACCCCCATTTTGATGTTGCTGAATGAAAGATTAATTCTACCTCGTTTTGCTAAACCAATTCCACCAGCGAGAGCAGCAGATGTAATTGATGAAAAGAACAAAGTCATCATTGCAGGGTTTGGTCATTTTGGTAGCACGGTCGGTCGGTTTTTAAGAGCCAATAAAGTAAATGCCACCTATCTTGATCTTGATTCGGATAGGGTAGAAGTATTGAGAAGAATGGGCCTCAAGGTGTTTTATGGAGATGCATCCAGACTGGATTTATTGAAGGCCGCAGGTGCAAAGGAGGCCAGCATTATTGTAATTGCCATAGACGATGCCGCCAAAAGACTGGAGATGGTGTCAACCATTAAAAAGCATTTTCCGCACCTGCACATGCTGGTAAGATCCCGAAACCGGTACGATGCCTATGAGCAGATGAATGCAGGCTTGCTGCATATTTACAGGGAAACACTCGAAACCAGTGTAAGGGTAGGGGTAGATGCTATGTCTATTTTAGGGTTAAGAAAATACACCGCTCTTCGGCTAGCCAAAACTTTTATAAAACAAGATGAACTAAACCTTAAAAAATTAGCGGCTATTCGTGACAGGGAGGAATACATCACGGAAGTAAAAAAATACATTGAGGAACTGGAAATCATCATGCAGGGTGATAATCAGTATGCAGGCGATTCTCTAACTGAATGGAATGTAAAAAAATTGAAGGAAGATTTGCCACATTGATGAATCGTCACAATTCAAAACTGGTCTGCCCTTCGGTGCCGACCAGCAGCGCATGCCGGTCCATCACATGCTGGTCGGTACCGCAGGTCAGACCGGCTTAACCGCAATCCATTCTATAAAACCGTCGATCTCTCAATTCTTACAACTAGTCTGCCCTGCAATACCAACCAGCCAACTCCCATCAAGTACGCAGAAAATCCGCCGGTTCATTTTCGTGATTGATGAATAGACTTTGTGTAGGATAAGCAAAGGATATTTTTTTACGTTCAAAACTTCTGTAAATTTCAAAGTTGATCAACTGCTGTTGATCCATAAATAAATTATAATCTCCGCTTAGGATAAAATACACGATTTCGAATTTTAGACTAAAATCACCAAACCCGGAAAAATGAGCCCGGTCAAAAAGAACATCTTCTTTGGTTGAAATGATCTTCTGTACCATACCAGGTATCGATTCCAATAACGCTGGTTCTGTTTGATAAGTTACACCGAGATTGAGAACCACTCTTCTTTTTTCCATCCGTTTATAATTGTGTATCCGGGAGTCGGTCAGGTCTTTGTTGGAACAAATCAATTGTTCTCCGGCAAGGTTTCTAAGCCGGGTGGTTTTAATTCCAATGTTTTCTACAATTCCCATTTTGTCATCTACGATGATGAAATCACCAATTTCAAAAGGGCGGTCAAAAAGGATTACAAAATAACTGAACAGGTCGCCAAGGATTGTTTGGGCAGCCAGTGCTATGGCAATACCACCAATACCCAGTCCTGCAACAATGGTAGAGATATTGTAGCCCATGTTGTCAAGTAAAAATACAATTCCCATGATCCAGATCAGCGACTTTGCAATGATCAAAATTCCTCTCACTTGTTTTTTCTTGGTGTCACCATCCTCTCTTGTTTTAAGAAAACTATGAATAGAATACTGTAGGGCTGCGGTTATTGATTTAAGTATAAAAAAAGTGGATACCAATAGCAGTGCTGAACTGAAAATACTGGTAGCTTTCTGTGACAATTCCAGCCAATGTATTCCTGCATAAATTGCAACCACGTATATATACGGAATGAGCGATTTTTCTACCAATGTCACCAAAAAATCATCAAAGGAATTACTCGTTTTTTGCGACCATTTTTTTAGCAGCACCAAGACAATGGATTTAGTCAATCGCAATAGGACAAGTCCGCCGGTGATCATTGCGGCTGCAATCAGCCAGTTGATAAGCGTGTTGCCAAAATATACCGTGTTCCAGAATGTGTTCATACAATTAATTTTTTTCGAAATAAAGCTGCCACAGAAATGCCGGATACAATTTCCGGCAAGCAGCATTTTTTATAATCGTTTTTTCAGCCGTATTGATTTGATTGAAAGTTTGACGAAAGTGCTACTCCGTTAATTATTCAAATGGCGTAGCCGTGAGTATGCTGTATTTCAGGTTGGGCATATCTGTGATTTGCGTGCCGAATAACCTGCTGATGGCTGTTTCCTCAAATGGATTTACGAGTACGATATCAGCCTCAATATCCCGGGCATATTTTAAAATATTTTTAGCGGCATTGTTGCCAAAAGCCACTTTATGATTTACAGGATAATGCAATACCTGCGATAAACTGCGATAGGTATCAATAAATACTTCCGAATCAATAGGGTCGGGGTTTTTGTTAAACATTGTTACCAGGTGTACCGTGGGCTTTTGATTGCGTGTAACGGCTGACAGCAATGCTAGTTTTCTGCCCGGTAAAAATGATCGCAGCGGTATCACGATTGTTTTAAGTTTGGTAAGAAGCGTACCTGGTGCTACATTTAAAATGGCACATTTGGTTTCTCTGGCAATCAAACTGCAATTGAGTCTATTTGAAAAAAATGGCCAGCTGTGTCCATTTCGTTTGCTGATTACAATCAGGTCGGGCAGTATCGCTTTTGCCTGATCAATAATAGCCTGCTTGACCGTTTTGCCTTTTTCAATGTAGGTTTGCACCACCAGATGCGGATTGACGTGTAGCAGCTTCCTTTTTAATTTGTCCAACTGTTCCTTAATATTGAAATCTGTGATCTTGCTATTTACCGGGCACGTTACAAAAGCTCCGTTTAAGTTACATGCAAATACAGTGCAACTATTCTGCTCTACATGCATTAGATGAAAGATGGTGTTTTTTGCATCGGCAACTGCGATGGCATTGTTGATGGCTGCATCCGTGTTTACGGTGAAATCAACCGGTATCAATATGTTTTTAAAGTATGGAATCAAGGTGTTGATGGTAATTTCATTGATGAAAAATAACCATGTAAAATTACCTTCCATCAATTAGTTGTGGGTTAAAATAAGATTAGAATATCATTAGAAAGAGCGTACATTCCATTCGCATTGGCTAATTTTGAATCACTAAATCACTACAATCATTCAATGGAAGAACGAAAGATTTTAATCATAGAAGACGAGAAAAAAATAGCAGATACTTTGAAGTTTGGTTTATCTGAACACGGGTATTATGTAGAGGTGGCTTATGATGGCAACATTGGGCAACGCATATTTCTAGCACATGCGTTCGACCTGGTAATTCTTGATATAAACATGCCTGGTATGAATGGCTTTGACCTATGTAAATTCATACGCCAACAAAATAATAATATACCAATCATTATGCTTACTGCCATGGGGCGGCTGGAGGATAAGGTGGAAGGCTACGATTCCGGTGCAGATGATTATATGGTGAAGCCATTTGAATTTAAAGAGTTGCTGTTAAAAATAAGGGTACTATTAAAGCATGTACTGCAGCAGCATTTGCCGGTAGGAACCAGGCTGGTAGCGGCTGATCTTGAAATGAACCTGGATACGATGGAAGTAGAACGAGGCGGCAAAAAGATCAATTTGACCGCAAAGGAATTTCAATTGCTGGAGTATATGCTGCGCAACAAAAACCGGGTAGTATCCAGGGCAGACATTGCCATCAATGTGTGGGATACCGACTTCGATAGTAATACCAATGTGATTGATGTATATATCAGCTATCTTAGAAATAAAATTGATAAAGGCCAAAATAGTAAACTGATACAAACGCAGGTGGGTACAGGGTATATTCTAAAAGAAAATGTCCACTAATGCCGGTAAAAATCAGAATCACTTTATTTTTTACCATGATTGTATTTTTGATACTTACAATCGTATGTTGCTCTATTTACTACATCACCTTCAATAACCGGGAGAAGAATTTCAGAACCCGGCTCACCAACCGTGCCGTAACAACTGCCAGATTATTAAACCAGGCGGATATTTTCAATAAGGAACTTGTTCAAAAAATTGATGCGGCTACTTCTGCTGCCATGCTGGATAAAACTATCCAGGCTTATGATTACACGGGTAAGAAGATTTACCTGTACGCAGATAATACCGCAGATACGATCGAAGTCAGTAAAAAAATATTGGAGCAGGCGAAGAATAAAAACTATGTCTATTTTAAAGTAAAAGAAAAAGATGCCATTGCCTATAATTATAAAAATGGAGCCAGGCCAATTATTGTAATTGCGGCTGCATTTGATCCTGAGGGGAAAAATAACCTGGAGCAGCTTCGCAATATTTTGTTGTTGTGTTTTTTTGGTGGCATCCTGATCACGGTTGCCGGAGGTTACATTTTCTCGAAAAGACTATTGCTGCCGATAAAAAAAATTGCCGATGAGGTCAATAAGATCAGCGCCCAGAATTTAACAAAGCGAATCAAGTCGATTGAACAAAATGACGAATGGAATTACCTGGCACATACCATCAACGTGCTATTAAACCGGCTGGAAGAAAGTTTTGATACACAGGGAAGATTCATTGCCAATGCATCGCACGAATTATCAACACCACTCACCTCTGTATTCAGTCAGTTGGAAGTTTCCCTGCAAAAAGAGCGGGCAGCAGGTGAGTACCGGGCAGTCATGCAATCTGTTTTGGAAGACGTGCATCATTTGAACAAGCTCACCCAAACACTGTTGCAGTTTGCCAAAGCATCGGGTACCTCTGGTGGCATTGAAATCAATCTGGTGCGGATTGATGAGATACTATTGCGCATGCCGGGTGATATGGCCAAGCTCAATAAGGAATACCATGTTACTATTTTGTTTGATGATTTGCCTGCGGAGGAAGAAAAATTGCTGGTATTTGGGAATGAAGGTTTGTTATTTATTGCCATTAAGAATATTGTAATCAATGCCTGTAAATATTCTGAAAATCATTTGGCTACCTGTTCGCTTTCGGTGCAACACGATGATATCTGCGTTACGATAAAAGACACAGGAAAAGGTATTCCTAAGGCATCGCTGCCGCATATTTTTCAACCATTTTACCGGGCCGACGAAAGTAGAAAAGAAGCGGGCTTTGGCCTCGGTTTGCCGCTGGCAGATCGTATTGTAAAATTACATAAGGGTGCAATCAGCGTTCAATCGGTATCCGACGAGGGAACTTGCTTTACAATTGTTTTTCCGGTTGCGTTAAAGAATCTTCACCAGTAGAAACGATCAACCATCAACCGTTCTTCAACCTCTTCTAACCGTATTCTAATCTACCTCTAATTTTTTGTTAACGCCCCTGCCCGACCTTGCAGGCTATGGGAAAAAGTATTACGGTGATTGGCGGAGGAAGTTGGGCTACAGCTTTGGTTAAAATATTTTCAGAATGCAAGATGGACGTTACCTGGCTGGTTAGAGATGACCAACAGGCCAGCCAGATCATGCAAACCGGAAGTAATCCAAAATACCTGAGTTTTGCCAGTCTCAATATCAATTTTATCAATGCCGTAACAGATATGGAGTGGGCGATTAAACAGTCTGAGCTTATCTTATTTGCGGTGCCATCTGCCTATTTACAACAAGTGACAAGTACCATTGAACCGGAATGGATGCTGCATAAACAACTGGCTGTTTCCATCAAGGGATTTGTAAAAGGTGCAGGTGTTGTCCCAAGTCGTTTTCTGCAAAATTTATTCCCCGAAAGCGATTCCGTCATTGTAATTGGCGGTCCTTGCCATGCGGAAGAAATTGCAATGGAACGAAATACCTATGTTACCATTGCAGCCAGACAGATTTATGATGCACAGCAGCTAAGCGAAAATATTCATTTGAAGTATATCAATCCCATTCTAAATGATGACCCCGAAGGTGTTGAGTATGTATCCATTCTAAAAAATATTATTGGTATTGCAACCGGTATTGCAAACGGACTTAATTACGGAGAAAATTTTCAGGCCGTACTTACCTCGAATGCGATGCGGGAAATCAAACACTTTTTAGGGGAGGTTAGTCCTCGTGAGCGTGACTTATTTGATTCTGCATACTATGGCGATTTACTGGTGACGGCTTATTCGGAATATAGCAGGAACAGAACGTTGGGTAAATTGGTTGGCCGCGGCATTAAAGTGTCGAATGCACTGAATGTAATGGAGATGGTGGCAGAGGGCTACAATGCTTCGAACGAATTGGCTCCATTGGTGAAATATTTGAAGGCTGATTTTCCTGTTATCAACAGTATCTACCGGATATTACACCAGCACGCCAGCCCGTTTCATGAATTTAAACTGATAGAAAAATATTTACGATAAATAGTGGGCGGGTGGTTAAACGGAAAAACCAAATAATATAAACGGTTCACACCATTAAATTTTACAAACATGATATTAGCAACAGACCTGGATGGAACTTTTTTAGGAGGCAAGAGTTTGCACAAGCAACAACTTTATCGTTTGATTAGAAAAGATCAAACCATTCGTTTAATTTTTGTAACCGGGCGTGGACTTGAAACCGTGATTCCTTTACTGAATGACCCCATCATCCCCAATCCTGATTTTATTATCTGCGATGTGGGTGCCACTGTCGTAAACGGACACACGCTCGAAGCGATAGAACCGCTGCAGAACGAGATAGAAAAAGGCTGGCCCGGCAGGCTAAAAATACTGGAATGCCTTAGCGATATTCAGGGTTTGCAATATCAGGAAGTGCCGCAGCAACGACGCTGTTCATTTTTTACAGATGATGTAAACCTGATTGAAACGGTAAGAAAGAAAGTGGCCGAAATTGACTGTGAAGTAATTTATTCGGCAGGCAAATTTCTGGATGTATTACCAAAAGGTGTTAATAAAGGAAGCACCCTTACCAGCCTGGTTAAATATTTAAAAGCCGATGCAGCGTCTGTGCTGGTAGCAGGTGATACTTTGAATGATCTTTCCATGTACCAGTGTGGCTACAAAGGTGTAGCAGTAGGAAAGTCGGAAGCAAAACTGGTGGAGCTGGTGGCGGATATTCCTAATATTTACATCGCAACGGATGAAGGAGCCGGTGGTATTATTGAAGCAATAAAAAACTTTGTCCGGCTCTCGCATTATGCGGAAAACATTCGGGAAGAAATTAAGCGGTTGGAGAATACCGGATATCCTCAATTGGTTTTAATGTATCACCGTTTTCCGTACGAAGTAAAAACTACAAACGGCGTTTCCGAACGGGTAGCGCCTAAAAGTCCCAATGGCATTCTACCTACTTTACAGAACTTTTTTAACAACGGCCGGAGCGGTGTTTGGATTGCCTGGGAAGATGTGAAGACGAGTGGAGAATTGCTGCGCAATGTGTACATTGATAAAGAAAAATATCCCAACCTGATGGCCAGTAGGATCGGGTTAACAAAAGACGAAGTAGATATTTTCTACAAATCATTTGCCAAGGAAGCATTTTGGCCAATTATATTTTCGTTCACCAACCAGGCAAAATTCAATCACCATCATTGGGATCATTTTGTAAACATTAACCGGCTATTTGCCATCAAAGCTAGCGAGCAGGCCGATTACGGCGCCATCGTTTGGATTCATGATTATAACCTTTGGCTGGTTCCCGGGATATTACGGGAATTGAGGCCCGATCTCAAAATTGGCTTTTTTCACCACACGGCTTTTCCTGCAGCCAATACCTTTAATATTTTGCCTTGGCGGAGAGAAATCATCAGCAGCTTATTGCAATGCGATTATATAGGATTTCACATACCACGCTATGTAGAAAATTTTATGGATGTGGTTAAAAGTTTATTCCCGGTAGAAGTGCTGGAAGAAACCAATGCAGCTCCTCGGTTTCTTACGTATAGCACCGCACTGGGTGTGCAAAAAATGTCCACCTGTATCAACGTAAATAACCGTGTGGTAAAATTGGGTGCGAACCCGGTTGGCATTCAGGTGGATTACATTAGCAAAATATTGGAACAGGAAAATACGCTGGAAAAGATTAGAATAATGAAACAGCAAACCGCTGGAAAAAAAGTGGTGCTGAGTGTTGAGCGGCTGGATTATGTAAAAGGGCCATTAGAAAAAGTGCTGGCATTTGAACAATTTCTGGATGATTATCCTGAGTTTCATGGTAAGATTGAGTTGGTACAAATTTGTACACCTCCTGCGCAAGGGATGAAGATTTATGATAAAATTCAGCATGATGTAGAACATGCAGTGGGTCGTATCAATGGTAAATATTCCAATATGGACTGGATACCCATCCGGCTTATTTTAAGGGCCTTCCCATTTGAAGAAATCATTACTTATTATGCCGTTGCCGATATTGCCTGGATAACACCTTTGCGGGATGGCCTCAACCTGGTAGCCAAAGAATATGTAGCCGTGCAGGGACAGATTGAAGGATCCACGGGTGTATTGATTTTATCTGAATTTGCCGGGGCTGCGGTGGAATTGCACTATGCCATTTTAACCAATCCATACGATTGTCATTCCTTGAAAGATGGATTGTTACAGGCGCTTACTCTCAGCGATGGTGACAAGCAAATGCGGATGCAACGTTTATACGAACAGGTGGTTCATTACAACATAGACTTTTGGGCCAATGATTTCTTACAGAATTTATATCCGCAAAACTGCGATACGTTGGTTGAAATTCCTGCTGTGCCTCAGCAAATTGAAAAACGTAAAAATGTGGGCCAATTAGTTAGCGCCGGGCAATTGGTGTAGTTGGTTCAGGCTTTTGCTTACTTTAGGGAGTTGTCTGCTATTTCAGACGGCTCCTTTTTTTAATTGCCGTTGATGAATTGAACGGAGGTGAAATTGAAAATGTTTTTCGAGAGAGAGCGTGTGTAGTGAAGTAAGAATGCCGTTATCCCGGCTGATTTATTTGTGCAAATATTTCCTTATCGCTGTCGTAGACGATCCAATTATGGAAATTGTTTTCAATAGTTTTTCCGGGGTGATGCAAAGGTGATTGCACCACCAGATCAGTTCTCCAAAATCATTGCTGTTAATTTGAGTAAGGTCTTTTGGTAATTTGATCTCTAAATTTGTGTTCATAATTAATATTGATTTGTGGATTTATTTGTTTGAGCGGGTGCTGCCTGCATTTATTTGATGTAGTGTTTCAATGAAACAAGTGAAGGAATCGGTTATGATTTAATTCGCTTATTACAAGTTTTAATTGAGCAGTCAATTTCATTTTATTAAGGAAATCCGCTATTAAGGTTTGTTACCGCAAAAGCACTGTATGCAAACGTAATATCGTCATTAAATCCCCTCGGCGTTTGATTGGGAAGTAACCAACGGTTAGGCAAGCGAAATCGATTTAATATTGAATATTTCACCTTCACTGTTTTATTGAATAAAAAGTGTGATCAGGAAAAAATACCAACCCAACAAAGGATTGGTATTTTACCTTTTAAACCAAAGCCAAACCTAGCTCTACACCAACATCTAAAATACCATGAAGCCTTTTACTGGGTGCCCTTGCCCTGTTCAATCCATTTTGACAAAATATCTTTGTTCTTCCTCGCATCTGCATTCTCAGGATCCAGTTCCAGTAATTTTTCGAAGTAGCCAACGGAAGCGGTATAATTTTTTGTGACGTTGGCTTCATATCCACCAAGGTATTCATACGCTGTTAATAGAATGGCTTTGTTCTTCGCCGTGTCCGCCGAAGCTATTTCAATCAGTTTTATAAATTGAGGCACTGCAATTCCTTCTGTCATAGAGGTATCAGCAAGTGCTGTACTTCTTGCACGCCACAAATAGCCGTGTATATGATCTGGATATTTTTCTTCATAGATTGCAAATACGCTATCTGCTTTTAGATATTCTTTGTCAGAATATAGTGCCATTCCCCATTTGTAAATATCAAGGTTAGTGGGGTTAGGCTTCGTGAGATAAATCCGTTCCCGCCATTTGGCTTCTTTTTTCCGGTTGCCTGCTTCTTTTTGCAAATCTGCAAGGCTCACCATATAATTCAGCTTTTCAAGGCTATCTTTTTCCAGCGTGAATGCTTTTCTATACCAGCGGATTGCTTCCGTTTTATCGGTGCTTACATTCTCCAGCAATGCAGCCTTTAATGCATAATCTTTTGCTACAAATTGCAAGCTGTCCTGGTGTTCAAAATAGGTATTGATATCTTTTAATGCGGTGGAAGAATCACCCTTTGCCGCATAACTATAAGCCATAAGTTTGTACAATCTTGGCTGCACATTGGGGCCTGCTCTTTGAATGATATCGTCGGCTTCTTCTATCGCATCTGTATATTTTTTTGAAACATAAAACAAGTCTGCTTTCAGATAGTTGTTTTGTGGGTCCGGATCGCTATGACTGATATAGGCATCCAGGTATTTCTGGGCCTGGTTTACGTCCTTGAAAAAATAATAGGCGTAGAGCTCATACAATGCAGGCGCATAACTGCTGTCAACCTCAACGGCCTTGTTAAAATATTCCAGAAAAATTTCGGGGTTGTTTTGAGTCTTGTAAATTTTACCCTGGTTGTAAATGGCTTCTGCATATTGCTGGTCAGCATCCAGTGCTTTCTTGTAACTAACAACGGCATTGGAACCATCCACCAGCTTGCGATAGGCATCGCCCATTGCAATATAGATGGCTGGATTTTTTTTATCTTTTTTTGAAGCCTGGTCCAGTAATTCAAGGGCCCATTTGACATCACCATTTTTGCTGTCAATATTTGCTCTTGCAATGGCCCAGAGAGCCAACGGGTTTTTATTTTTAGTGGTTGCTAACACTTCATCCATCAATCTTCTGGCTTCGGTTGTTTTGCCGGTATCTAACAATGTATGGGCCCATCCTATGTAAACCAACGGCGATTCCTTTTTAGAATAGCTTGTACTTAACCAGTCTTTTGCCTTCACATTTAACAACCTATAAGCCGAATCTGTTTTTTGTTCTTTTAAATAAATTTCTGCCAGCCAATACAGTGCATCAGGTGTGTTTGCATCTTTGTCGATCACAGCATGAAGCATATTTCCTGCAGATTTATATCGCTCATAATACAACTGTTTCGTGGCTTCTTCAATGGTTTGTGCCTTTATAATTCCCGAGGATAACAGCACTATTGTTAAAATAAAAACCTTTTTCATACAAAATATTTTTTTCGTTAGGAATGATTGTGCGTTGTGTCTTACTGGTAAATCGGATTATTGTCACGTAACCCAACAAGAACGACTAATACATTTGCTTTACAAATACAATATTAAAACGCGATTATTAGCAGCTCATTAGAGCAGTATTAGAATTCAATTAAAATTAACCGGCAATCAGGTTGGTAAACAGGTGTTGGTAGTAAATTTGCAAGGTGACCCCTGATTGAATCATTAAAAAAATAGTTTATGTCGTTACGCCAGTTTATTACCGCCAGAAAGTTTTTACGCTCTTTATCTAGTGCAACTAACAATGTTCAAAAAAATGCCGCTTTAAAATGGAAGGAAATGGCCCGGTTATTTGGATTGCATGACAACGTTTTTGCAAATCCCCGGCATATTAAAATGACTAAGCCGGTTACGGCTATTTTAATCGGAGCCGGACATCGCGGATCAATTTATGCAAATTATGCCATTCAAAACCCGGATGAGCTAAAAATAGTTGCCATTGCAGAACCTGACCGGGGAAGAAGAAGAAAAGCCAAATTGAACCACGGGTTAAGCATCGATCAGTGTTTTGAAGATTGGAAAGCTGTTTTCGAAAAAGAGAAATTTGCAGATGCGGTCATCATAGCCACGCCGGATAATCTGCATACAAAGCCCTGCCTCGCTGCATTGGCAGCGGGCTATGATATTTTATTGGAAAAGCCTATTGCGCCCACCGAAGAAGAGTGCAGGCTGATTTTAGGGAAGGCGAAAGAAAGCGGACGAATTGTAGCGGTTTGTCATGTATTGCGGTATTCACCTTATTTCAGGCAATTGAAGGAAGTGCTGGATGCAGGACTGATTGGAAAAATCATCAGTATCCAACACATGGAGCCAATTGAGCAGGTACACATGAGTCATTCCTATGTAAGGGGAAAATGGAAAAACAGTAAACTGGCAACGCCGATTGTACTGGCTAAATCCTGTCATGATACAGATATCATCCGTTGGTTGGTGAACAGTGAAGCGCACGATGTACATTGCTTTGGCAACCTGAGTTGGTTTACAAATGCCAATGCACCAGAAGGAAGCACAGAAAGATGTACCGACGGATGTGCGGTGGAAGACTCCTGTCCATATTCGGCGTTACAGATTTATCTGCGGGATAAAAAGCGGTTGTATGTATTTGACTTACCGGAGGATAAATCCAAATGGGATAAGCTGATTCTTGAAAATTTGAAGACCACCGATTACGGTCGCTGTGTGTACCGGATGGACAATGACCAACCCGATCATTTGACAGTAAATATGCTTTTTGAAAATGGTATTACGGCCGCCTTTTCTATGGAAGCGCATGTTTCATATCAAGGCAGGATAACCCGTATCATGGGTTCCAAAGGAGATATTGTTGGCAATATGGAAACCTTTGTTATGACAGATTTCAAAACAAGAAAAAAAGTTTCCTGGAAGATGGTAACTGATGAACACGGTGGGGGAGATCATAGCCTGGTAAGGGATTGGGTGCAGGCCGTTTCACAGCAGGATGCAACGCTGTTAAGCTCAACCATTGATGTGTCCATCGAAAGTCATTTAATGGCCTTTGCCGCAGAAAGAAGCCGCCTGAACAGAACCATAGAAGAAGTGAAAACGGGAGCAGTGCCAGCAACGATATAATGCATCTTTATTATCTTTTAAGTAAATGCCAATTACCAGTCACAACAGTATATTTTTTTATTGTTGAAGGCTGGTTTGCCGACCCAGCCGGGCGTTTGCTTCGGGACTAACTTTCACTGTTTGCAGTATTCAGTGATAGCCTAACATGGTATTCTATAAGAAAAGCCGTGGCCTTTTTTTACCGGCCACGGCTTTAGAATTATAATTACTCTGCGTCTTCTTTTTTATTGATGACGAATCTGAATTGGTTTACTGATCACTTCAGAACCTGTAACAATTTGTATGATGTATGAACCGGTTGCGAACTTGGTTACATCAATTGTTTCTACCTGGTTCAATCTGCCAATCCGCTTTTGAGCTGCCAATTTTCCATCAATCGTTAACACATTAATTAAGGCTGGTTTATTAATCCAGTTGTTACCTGAGAATTTAATTTTAGCCTCATTTACGGAAGGATTTGGATATACAACAACGAACTCGCTCCGATCAAATTTTATCAGTCTTACCTGGCTGTATTGAATTTTGCCATCAACGTCCACTTGTTTTAAGCGGTAGAAATTGCTTCCGGCCAAAGTAGTGTTATCTGTAAAATTGTAGTCCAATCGGAGGCTGCTGTTACCGCTTGCTTTTACCTTACCAATAGTGGTGTAGCTAATACCATCAGACGACCGCTCTATTTCAAAATAACTGCTATTGACTTCCTGAGAAGTACTCCAATTTAATCTAGCGGATGTGCCGGTGGCTGTTGCAGTAAAGCTAATAAGATTAACCGGTAACGAATTACTGAAGATAATTGTAACCACACCTGGTACAGCACTTGCGTTGCCTGCTGCATCTATTTCAGAGAAAGTAAATGTAACTATTATCAGGCCATCGTTCGGATCAAGTGTAAGTAAGGCGGGGTTGTAATTTTTAATGGTATCGCTTGCCGCAACTGCTACGCCATTGTAGTACAGTATGCCGTTTGCCGGAACCGTCTTAATTACAATGGTATCGCCGTTTCCTACACCATTGAATGCACCTTGTTCTGCATCAGTTCCTGTTAAGGTAGGCACTACAATTGTACCCGTACCTGTAGGATTTGTTTGTCCTGCTAGTGTTACATCATTTGATATCGGTGGTTGTTCAATTCCGAACAGTGCGTTGCTGATATTTCCGCTAATGGTACCCAGGGCTAAGATGCCGTTTATTGCTCCATCGCTACCTGTGCCTGTGCCCAGGTGTTCACCGGTACTAACCCAACCTGCAGGAAGTATTACTGCCGGTGCCGGGTTACCTACTGTTGCAGAAGCTGTTGTTATCAAAAGTGAATAATTACCCGCCACAATACCAGCAAAGCTATAGGTGCCATCTGCCTGAACAGTTGCCACTGCTGCAACATTACCTGTTACTATATCTACCAGTATTGCATTCAGTCCGCCGGCATTTGTACCTGGGCCATTTATTTGGTTATCTGCTAGACCATTTCCATCATTTAAAACAGCGCCTCCAATTGAATACGTAATTGGTGGTGCCACGGTAACGGTAATGGTTGCAGTATTGGAAACACCACCATCATTATCGGTAATGGTATAATTAACAGGAGTAGCCACACCATTAAAAGTTGGCAATGGATCAAAAGTTACGGTACCACCAGCGTTGGCAGTATAAGTTCCTTCACCAGCCACTGTAAAAGTGGTCTGCTGACCAGCGGTAGCCGGATCCAAATCAATAGAAGTCAGTACCAGTGTGCCATCTGTATCGGTATCATTGCCAGCCACGTTGATGGTTACGTTAGTATTAGAAGCTGTATTAGC
>Ga0105045_10001173_pt1 | contig 21087 bp, 17 predicted proteins | sample MAT02_FD_78089 | JGI IMG/M metagenome (GOLD analysis project Ga0105045, IMG submission 78089) | Freshwater microbial communities from Lake Fryxell liftoff mats and glacier meltwater in Antarctica - MAT-02 (megahit assembly) | ecosystem: Environmental > Aquatic > Freshwater > Ice > Liftoff... | reverse complement strand
CTGGTGCTGCTGGACAAGCTCAAGCAGGCGCACCCGCAACTGCCGGTGATCGTGATGTCGGCCTACACCGACGTGGCCAGCACCGCCGGTGCATTCCGCGGCGGCGCCCATGAGTTCCTATCCAAGCCGTTCGACCTGGACGACGCGGTGGCCCTGGCCGCACGCACTTTGCCGGGTACCGATGACGCGGCGCCTGAGTTGGCGGCCGGCAGCCCGGACCGCGCCAAGGCCGGCCCGATCGGCCCCGCCTTGATCGGTGCGAGCCCGGCCATGCGCGCGCTGTTCCGCGCCATCGGTCGCCTGGCCCAGGCCCCGCTGTCGGTGCTGGTGACTGGCGAGACCGGCACCGGCAAGGAACTGGTGGCGCACGCCCTGCATCGCGAATCACCGCGCGCGCGCAGGCCGTTCATCGCGCTCAATACCGCGGCCGTCCCGGCCGAGCTGCTGGAAAGCGAGCTGTTCGGACACGAGGCCGGCGCCTTCACCGGCGCCCAGCGCAGGCACATCGGTAGGTTCGAGCAGGCCGACGGCGGCACCCTGTTCCTGGACGAGATCGGCGACATGCCGCTGCCGCTGCAGACCCGGCTGTTGCGGGTGCTGGCCGAAGGGGAGTTCTTCCGGGTCGGCGGGCGCGAGCTGATCCGGGTCGACGTGCGGGTGATCGCGGCCACCCACCAGCAGCTGTCAGCACTGGTGCGCGAAGGCCGCTTCCGCGCCGACCTGCTGCATCGGCTGGACGTGGCGCGCCTGCAGCTGCCGCCGCTGCGCGAGCGCCGCGGCGACGTGGCCCAGCTGGCCGAGAACTTCCTGGCGGTGGCCTCGCGCCGGCTCGATGCCCCGGCCAAGCGCTTTGCGCCCTCCGCGCTGGAGGCGCTGTGCGCGCACGATTGGCCCGGCAACGTGCGCGAGCTGGAGAACGTGTGCTGGCGGCTGGCTGCCCTTGCCCCCGGCGAGACCATCACCGCGGCAGACCTGGCCGGCGCCCTGCCGAGCGCCGGCCTTGCCCCTGCCACCGGCAGTGACTGGGACCAGGCCCTGGCCGGATGGGCCCGCCAGCGCCTGGTCGAGGGCGCCGCAGGGTTGCATGCCGAAGCACGCGAGCGTCTGGACCGCACCCTGCTGGAAGTGGCCCTGCAGTTCACCCAGGGCCGGCGCGCCGAGGCCGCCCAGCGCCTGGGCGTGGGCCGCAATACGGTGACGCGCAAGCTGGGTCCCGGGCGCAAGCGCCGCTGAGCGGTTCATGGGCGCTGAACGTGCCGGGGGGTACGGTGGCTCGGCATCCTACTGGAGACCCACCCATGCGCCTGATCCCGATCGCCGCCGCCGTCACCGCCGCCCTGGCACTGTCCGCCTGCACCACCACGCCCGCGCCCACCGCCTCCACCACCGCGCGGACCCCGGCCGCAGCGCCAGCCAGCGTGTCGACCACCAGCACCGCCAGGCAGGGCACCGCCAACCTGGCCTCGGCCTCTGGCAGCATGGTCAGCGGCAAGATCATGCTGATGCCGATGGGCGGCGGCGTGCACATGACCGGCACGGTCGGCGGGCTGTCGCCCAACGGCGTCCACGGCTTCCACGTCCACGAGAAAGGCGACTGCAGCGCTGCTGACGCCAGCAGCGCAGGCGGGCACTTCGCTCCCTCCAACCATCCGCACGGCAAGCGCGACAGCGGCCCGCACCACGCCGGCGACATGGACAACATCACCGCCAACGCCGAGGGCGTAGCCAGCATCAACAAACACCTCAACGGCTTGACCCTCGGCGGCGGCGCGACCAACGACATCGCCGGGCTTGCGATCGTGGTCCATGCCAAGCCCGACGACTACACCAGCCAGCCGGCCGGCGACGCGGGCGCGCGCCTTGCCTGCGGGGTGATCAAGGCCAGCATGTAAGGCTTGCAGGGGAACGCGGGGCCGTGAGGCGGGGTGTCAGCCTGCCAGCTGGCTGCGCGGGTCGTCTCCGGTCGAACAGTAGGCATGGGTGACCGCCAGGCCGTGCGCCTCCAGCACCGCCGCAAGCTGGCGTTGCCGGGCCTGGTAGTGGCTGTAGCCCCGTGCCAGCCGCCCGGCATCGACCTCGTCCTCGAGCCCGTGGCGCCGCTGCCAGGCGCCCGTCTGCAGCAAGGCCATCTCGACCTTGCCATCGCGGCTGCACAACAGCGGCTCGGGCGGCGCATCGAGCCAGTGTTCCCGAGCGGGCTCGAACAACGCGGTTTCGATCAGTTCCCACACCTGGGCCAGGCCCTGGTGTTGGTACTGCATGGCCACGATCGCGGCCAGGTCGTGCACGGTCAGGACGCGCGCGTGCTCGATCCGCGCAGCGAACGCCTGCTGCGCGAGCAGTGCGGTGGCGGCCCCGGCCATGCCGCGCTCCAGCAGGATCTCCTCCAGCTGCGCGGCGATCTCGCCGAGCAAGGCAGGATCGCCATCCAGCAAGAATGGCAACACCCGCAATGCACCCCCGTGCAGCGCAGGGTCGCACTGCAGTGGCATCGGCACCTGTCCGCTGGCGTCGGCGCCCAGCGCGATCAGCCGGCCGGATTGCCCGTGGCCGGGTGCGCGGCGGCGCAGTTCGTCCAGGCGGCGATGCAAGGGCCAGCCCGGCCGCAGCACCTCGGCCGGATCGAAATGCGCCGCGGCGATGGTGAGCTCGAGTGCGCTGACCCCGGGCACCCAGCCGGCCAGGTCGCTGGCAATGTGCTGGGCCAGTTCGCCGGCGCTGCCCGGCTCCAGCGCATCCACCTGCGGCTGCGTGCCGCCGGCCAGCTCGAGTGCGAGCACGCCCATCAGCTGAATGACTTCCCCGCCTCGACCCATGTCCGCGCCTGTTTCCGGTTGGCCCGCCGCAACGGCGGCATTACACTTTCATTGTATGTCCGCGCTCGCCCGCGGGTTTCACTCCAGTCGTCTTCGCGCGAGGTTCCCCATGCCAGCAACCCGACCCGTCGCCATCCTGGGCGGCGTACGCATTCCGTTTTGCCGCCAGAATACGGCCTACTCCGATGTCGGCAACCTGGGCATGTCGGTGCGCACGCTCGGTGCGCTGGTCGAGCGCTTCGGCCTGCACGGCCAGACCCTGGGCGAAGTGGCGATGGGCGCGGTGATCAAGCACTCCAGCGACTGGAACCTGGGCCGCGAGGCGGCGCTGTCTTCCGGACTGTCGGCGCTCACGCCGGGCATCACCTTGCAGCGCGCCTGCGGCACCAGCCTGGATTCGATCATCACCGTGGCCAACAAGATCGCCCTGGGCCAGGTGGATTCGGGCATCGGCGGCGGCTCGGACAGCACCTCGGAGGTGCCGATCGTCTACGGCAAGCGCCTGCGCGCCCGGTTGATGGCGGCCAACCGCGCCAAGACCACCCAGGACAAGCTCAAGGCGCTGGCCAGCGGCTTCAGGTTCGGCGAACTCAAGCCCGAGTTCCCCGGCGTGGCCGAGCCACGCACCGGCAAGAGCATGGGCGAGCACTGCGAGGACATGGCCAAGGAATGGAACATCTCGCGCGATTCGCAGGACGAACTGGCGGTGGCTTCGCACCACAAGCTGGCCGCTGCCTACGAGCGCGGTTTCTTCGACCAGCTGGTCGCGCCGTTCCGCGGCGTCACGCGCGACAACGTCCTGCGTGCCGACACCTCGCTGGAGAAGCTGGCCACGCTCAAGCCTGCGTTCGACAAGACGTCCGGACGCGGCACCCTGACCGCGGCCAACTCCACCCCGCTCACCGACGGTGCCGCCGCGGTGCTGCTGGCCAGCGAGGAATGGGCCAGCGCGCATGGCCACGAGCCGCTGGCCTACCTGCGCGATGCGCAGGTGGCGGCGGTGGACTTCGTGCATGGCGAGGGCCTGCTGATGGCGCCGACCGTGGCGGTGCCGCAGATGCTCGCGCGCCACGGGCTGTCGCTGCAGGACTTCGATTTCTACGAGATCCACGAGGCCTTTGCCGCGCAGGTGTTGTGCACGTTGCGTGCCTGGGAAAGCGAGGAGTACTGCAAGTCGCGTCTGGGGCTGGACGCACCGCTGGGGCGCATCGATCCGGCGCGCATCAACCCCAACGGCTCGTCGCTGGCCACCGGCCACCCGTTCGCCGCTACCGGCGCGCGCATCGTGGCCACCACCGCCAAGGAGCTGCAGCAACGCGGTGGCGGCCGCGCACTGATCTCCATCTGCACCGCCGGCGGCATGGGCGTGGTGGCGATCGTCGAGCGGTAGGCGCGCCCCAGGGGCGCGATGCCGTACCTCGCAAACCCCTCCGAACGGCGTGACAACGCGCCGGCTCTCAGGGAACAGCATCGCGGCCATGGGCCGCTCCTACCAGGATCCCGCAGACAGGCTTGGTAGGAGCGCCCCACGGGCGCGATGCACCTGCTACAGGCCTGCGGTCGACTCGCTGGTGCTCGCTGCCACCATCGCATCCACCAGCTGCCTGGCAGCCGGCCCTTCGGCCACCACCACGCGCGCCACGCCGGCCGCCTGTGCGAATCCCTGCAAGCGTTCACTCGCCGCCGCCGCCGGCAGCGCCAGCACCCGCGCCCGCAGATCGGCCGGCAGCGAGGCCAGCACCTGCTGCAGTGCGCCGCCGCTGCTCAACGCCATCCACGCGGGCGCCTTGAGTGCGCGCAAGCGCGCAAGGGCGGCGCTGGACAGCGCCAATGGCAAGCGCCGGTAGACATCGGCCCGCAGCACATCCGCGCCGCGGCCACGCAACGCTTCGGCCAGCAACCCGCGTCCATCCGGTGCGGTCACCAGTCCTACCGATTGGCCACTCAGCGCCTGCGACTGCAAGGCCGGCATTGCCAACAGACCCTCGCTGTCCATACGGTGCGGAACCTGCACGTCGTCCACGCCAGCGCGTGCCAGGGCTCTCGAGGTACCGGCGCCCACCGCCAGCCAGTGCTGCCCTGGCCGCGCGCGCAACCCCTGCAGTGCCGCCGCGGCGCGTACCGCTTCAGGACTGGTGAACACCACCTTCGGCGCAACGAGCGCTGCCTCCAGCGCCGCACGCGCACCGGCATCGTCGCAGCGCTGCAGTCGCCAAGGCGACAGCGGGATCACGCCTGCGCCATGCCGCGCCGCCGCGCGCCGCATCGGCCCATGTCCCCCCTGGGGGCGCAGCGAGATCACGTACCATGCGGGCGGTTCTGCGCGGGCCATGGGTGGATCATCCCAGAAAGCGTCCGGCCACGAGGCCGCGATGCACCGTGCACTCCTTGTTACTGGAACCGCCGCAATGACCGATCCAACCGCTGCAGACCGCTCGATTCCCGCCGACCACGCGCACGCGCTGGAGCAGGTGCTGGCTTCGGTGCGTGCGCAAAGCCTGGCCATGCCTCCGGTGGCCGCGATGGGCCTGGAGGTGGCGCAATTCGACGGTGCGCGCCTGCACATGCGCGCGCCGCTGGCGCTCAACGTGAACGACAAGGGCAGTGCCTTCGGTGGCAGCCTCACTTCGCTGATGACTTTCTGTGGCTGGGGCCTGGCCACGCTGCAGCTGGCACTGGCCGGGCTGGAGGCCGACGTTTTCGTGGCCGACAGCCAGGTGCGCTACCTGCACCCGTTGTACGCCGACCTGCAGGGCGAGGCCTGGCTGGAGGACGGCCAATCCTGGGACCTGTTCGCCAGCACCCTGGCCCAGCGCGGCCGGGCCAGGGTCACACTGAACGCGAGGGTCACGCGACCAGGGGGCGGCGATGCCGCCACCCTGGCAGGGCGCTACGTCGCCATCGCCAGGGGTTAGGATGCGCATCGGCAGTAGCAGCGGGGCAACACGGATGCGCAGCGTCTTATCGATCGGGTTGGTGCTGGCACTGCTGGCGGCGGCGTTGCAGCCGGTACAGGCGCAAAGTCGGCGCCAGGGCCAGCAGCTGCAGGAACTGCAATCGGCCTGGTCCAATGCGATCCGCTGGGGCGAGTTTGAACAGGCCTGGCTGATGGTCGATCCCGCCCACCGCCTGGCCCACCCGATGACCGAGCTGGAGCTGGCCCGCTACCAGCAGGTACAGGTCTCCGGCTATGCCGACCGCCCCAGCACGGTGGCCGAAGACGGCGCGGTCTTGCGGGACGTCGACCTGCGGGTGGTCAACAAGCACACCATGGCCGAGCGCAGCGTGCGCTACCGCGAGCAGTGGCGGTGGGACCCGGAAACCCGGCGCTGGTGGGTGGCCGACGGCCTGCCCGACCTTTGGGAAGGGCAGTAGCGCCGGCCTATGCGACAATCGCGGCCCGCTCCAGCCGTCGCCCCCACACGTGAATTTCGAACAACTCCAGGCTTTTGCAAGTTCCACCCCGATCCTGTCGCTGGCCCTGGTGGGCCTGACCGTGGCCATCATCGCCACCGAGGTCGGCCGCCTCACGCGCGGTTACAAATCGCTGCGGCCGGGCGAGCTGACCAACCTGATCAACCTCGACAATGCCCTGGTGGTGGACCTGTCGGCCAACAACGATTTCGAGAAGGGCCACATCGCCGGCAGCCGCAACGTGCCGCCCAGCCAGTTCGACCCCGAGAACAAGATGCTGAGCGCCGCCAGGGCGCTGCCGGTGGTGGTGGTGTGCCGCAACGGCCAGGCCTCCGGGGCGGCCGCCAAGCGCCTGAAGAAGGCCGGTTTCGACAGCGTTTACTCGCTCGAAGGCGGGGTCGCCGCCTGGCAGCAGGCCGACCTGCCGCTGGTCAAGGGTCGCTGAGCGCCACCCGCTGAACCGGCCCGCCCACTTGAACCGGGCCCGGGCCGCCGCCATCCCATGAGACAATCCGGCGCTTGATTGGCGTCTTTCCCACCTCAGATCCACGGAGTACCTGCATGTCCGACGAAACCACCAACGGCGCCGTTGCGCCCGCCCAGGAAGCTGGCCCAACCTTCACGGTCGAGAAGATCTACGTCAAGGACGTGTCCTTCGAGGTCCCCGGCGCCCCGGCCATCTTTGGCGAAAGCGTGCAGCCCGAGCTCAACCTCAACCTCAACCAGCGCGTGCAGCGGCTCAACGAGACCGCCTTCGAAGTGGTGCTGGGCGTGACCCTGACCTGCAAGGCCGGCGACAAGACCGCCTACGTGGCCGAAGTGCAGCAGGCCGGCGTGTTCGGCCTGGCCGGGCTGGAGCCGCAGGCGGTGGACGGCCTGCTGGGCACCCAGTGTCCCAACATCCTGTTCCCGTATGTGCGCCAGCTACTCAGCGACCTGATCCAGGCCGGTGGGTTCCCGCCGTTCTTCCTGCAGCCGATCAACTTCGACGGCCTGTACGCCGAGACCCTGCGCCAGCGTGCCGCGCAGGCCGAACAGGGCGGCGACCTGGCCGGGACCGAGCCGGTCGGCAACGCCTGAAGCCTTGCCTCGCACGCGGTGAGGGGTTGCCAGCGTCGCTGGCGACCTGGCACGTCAGCCGGGCCCACGGCCTGGCCAAGGGGGGCCTGACATGACCCACGCACTGGACATCGCGGTACTGGGCGCGGGCTCCTGGGGCACCGCGTTGGGTGCGTTGATGGCCCGCCACGGCCACCGCGTGCGCCTGTGCGGTCGCGATGCGGCGATCGCCACGCAGATCGACCAGGATCACGAGAACGGTCGTTACCTGCCCGGGATCGTCCTGCCCGAGTCGCTGCGCGCCGGCACCGACCTGGCCGCAGCCCTGCACGGTGCCGACCTGGTGCTGGTGGTGGTGCCCTCGCACGCCTTCAACCACAGCCTGCGCAACCTGGCACCGTTGCTGCCGGCCGGCATCGGCGTGGCCTGGGCGACCAAGGGCTTCGAGCCGGGTTCGGGGCGTTTCCTGCACGAGGTCGCGATCGAGATCCTGGGCAGCGGGGTGCCGCTGGCCGTGGTCACTGGCCCGTCCTTCGCCAAGGAAGTCGCCCAGGGCCTGCCCACCGCGTTGACCGTGCATGGCAGCGACGAGGCCTTCGCCCAGCAGGTGGCCGACGTGCTGCATGGCCCCGCGTTCCGCGCCTACACCGGCCAGGACATGGTCGGGGCCGAACTGGGCGGGGCGATGAAGAACGTGCTGGCCGTGGCCACCGGCGTGGCCGACGGCATGTTGCTGGGGCTGAATGCGCGCGCCGGCCTGATCACCCGTGGACTCAACGAGATGCTGCGCCTGTCGGCTGCCATCGGCGCGCGCCCGGAAACCCTGATGGGCCTGGCCGGGCTGGGTGACCTGGTGCTGACCTGCACCGGCGACCTGTCGCGCAACCGCCGCCTCGGTCTTGCGTTGGGCCGCGGCCAGTCGCTGGAGGATGCGGTGCGCGAGATCGGCCAGGTGGTCGAATCGGTACAGACCGCCGACGAGGTCATGCGCCTGGCTGCCCGCCATGGCATCGACCTGCCGATTTCCAGTGCAGTGCAGTCGGTCCTGCATGGGTCGCTCAGCCCCACCGATGCACTGCGGCAACTGCTGGCCCGCCAGCAGAAGCCCGAGTACCCGGAAACACTGTTCAAGGATTGAGCAAGAAGGTCTGAGCAAAAAGGCTCCTCTCCCAATTCCGGGAAGATCGTTCAGGCGACGGGCGCGTGGCGCTTCCCTGCTGCACGTCGCCGTGAGCTGAGGCCCCCCCGTGCCTGGCTGGCCTTCGCGGCGAATGTCCCCCGGTGATGGCCTGCGGCCATCGCCTCCTCCTTTACTTCGCCGCGAAGGCCAGCCAGTCATGGGGGGGTCGGCTTGCGGGGGCATGTAGGAGCGCCCCATGGGCGCGATGCTTCTGCGCGAAGGGCATCGCGGCCATGGGCCGCTCCTACGCGTGAATCCCAGGCTCTGCTCCTGGCCCACCCCGCACTCCATCACGCCGGGTGCCCATGCCCTTGGGCGCGAAGTAAAGGAGGAGGCGACGGCCGCAGGCCATCGCCGGGGGCGTCGCGCTCAAGGGCATGGGCACCCGAGCGCCACGCGCAAGTTCAACGGCTTGCCTACCCTCGATGCCTTCCCTCGATCGGGAGAAGAACAAAAAAAGCCCGGCACATGGCCGGACTTTGAATGCGACGCGGAGAGAGAGCTACGCGGCGCAGTAACGCGGTTCGATCTTGCGCATCCGTCGATCAGGACGCGTACTTCATCAGAAGGTGAAGCGCGGGCCCACGAACCACAGGGTGTCGTTGCCGGCGAACTTGACGTCGGCGGTCAGGCCCCAGTTCGGGTTGAACTTGACCTGTCCGCCGAGGCGGCCATAGAAGTCACCGTCGTAGTCGCTGCCGTCCTCATAACCGGCCAGCGCGTAGCCTTCCAGCATCGGGGTCAGCGCGCCACGCACGCCCACCTCGACGCTGTAGCCGTTGAAGTCGGCGATATCGGTCTCGAAGCGCTCGTAGGCCACGCGGGTCAGCAGGTCCATGCGCTGGCTGATCTGGTGGTTGTAGCCGACGCCCAGGCGCAAGTTGTCGATGCTGAAACCGGAGCGATCCAGTTCCTGCGAGGAGTAGTTGCCGAACAGGTGGAAGTTGGGCGCGATCGCGGCCGAACCACCGATCGCCCAGCCATCGGCATCGGGCGAGTCCTTGAGGTTGGAGGCGACGTAACCGCCTTCGACGAAATTGTAGGAAACACCCTCTGCCGCAGACGCGGAGGCGGCAACGCCCAAAGAGGCAGCGAGGGTCAGGGCAAGCAGGGACTTCTTCATTCTATGGACCTTGTCGTTTGTGGATGCGATGCCGGCCTGGCGCATGGCGCCGCCGACCGGAGCACGCAGTATCCGCACCTCGTCGCAACCCGCCCTGAATTCAGGACTGAGCGGTACATGAAGTGGAATGCGCGCGCTTCACTTGTGGCACATGCAGGCATCTGGCCTTGATGGCTGCGCGCCGTTGCCACAGCGGCGTCAACTCAAGCGACCTTGCGCTGCAGCTTGTACACCACCGCACCCACCACCAGCGCAACCGCTCCGGCCACCAGGTTGGCGACCGTTGCACTGGCCAGGAGTCCCAGCGCCACCAGCAGCGCGGCGATCGGGATCGCGTTGCCGCCTGGCAACTGCAGCACGTCGCTGCGATGGCCGTGCTTCCTGCGCAGCACCATCACCGCCAGGCAGGTGCCGATGTAGGCGAACAGGCGCGCCACCACCGAGAGCATGGCCAGTTGCACGAACGAGCCCGAAAGCGCCAGCACCAGGGCGAAGCCGGCCTGGGTCAGGATCGCGGCAGCCGGGGTGTGGAAGCGCGGGTGGATGCGCGACAGCATGCGCGGGCCGAATCCGTCCAGCGAAAGCGCGTACAGCACGCGCGGCCCCAGCATCATGGTGTTCTGGTTGGTACCCAGGATCGAGATCACCGCGCCTACCGTGAGCACCAGCGCCAGGGTCTGGCCGCTGAAGCTGAAGGCCGCATCGGCCAGCGGGGTGATCGAATTGGCCAGCCCGGGCAGGGTGCCCTGGGCCACCACCTGCACCGCGGCGTAGATCAGGGTCACGAACGCGATCATGGTGATCAATGCGAACGGCACGTCGCGGCGCGGATTGCGGAATTCGCCCGCAGCGGCCGGGATGTTCTCGAAACCGGCGTAGGCGAACAGCAGCAGCAGGGCCGCTTCGCCCAGGTTGCGCAGCGGCGGCGGCTCGCCGGCCCGCAGCAGGTCCAGGTCGATATAGAACGCGCCAATGGCGATGAAAAGCAGCAGCGGCACCAGCTTGCCGATCACCAGCGCCACGCCGGTGCGCGCGGCGCTGCGGATGCCGACCACGTTGATCACGGTCAGCAGGGCCAGCGAGCCCACCACCACCAGCAACCGGGCCGGGCCCTCGGCTGCGGCCGGCCAGAACCGCGACACCGCATCGGCAAGGCCGTTGCTGAGCGCTGCGGCCGAGGTGATGCGGGTGAGCCACACCATCCAGCCGATCTCGAACCCGACGAAGGGCCCGAAGGCCTCGCGCGCATACAGATAGCTGCCGCCGGGCTGGTCGAAGTAGCTGGAGGCCTGGGCATAGCACAGCACCAGCAGCGCCACCGCGAAGCCGGCCAGCAGCACCGCCCACAGACTGGCCGGGCCCAGCAGCAGCACCGTGGCCGCGGGCAGCAGGTAGATGCCGCTGCCGATCACGTCGTTGATCGACAGCCCCACCACCTGCCAGCGGCTGACTGCGCGCACCAGTTGCGGCTGGGCCTCGGGCGAGGGTGCGGCAGGTTCGGATCGGGGTGCGCTCACGCAAGGCCTCGCTCAGGTGGTGGAACTCACGAGTGGATCATGTGCCGCATCCGCTCCAGGTTGATGTCCAGCTGCTTGCGCCGGTCGGCATTGCCGTGGCACAGCAGCACGTACACGAAATCTAGCAGCTCCTGCAGCGCATGGCGGTACAGCAGCTGCTCCACGCACGGCACCGGGTCGTGCGCCGAAACCAGCAGGGCCACGTCGGCATGCGCACGCAGCGGGTTGGAGGTGTGGCGAGTCAGCGACACCACCTTGCCCTTGCCGTCCTGGAACTGGCGGCCGACCTGCGAGAGTTCGGGCCGCTTGCCGTGCTCGGAGAACAGCACCAGTACATCGCCAGCCCTGCTCGAGGACAGGCTGGCCATCATCAGCACCGGATCGGTCTGGTGCACGGTGACCATGCCCAGCAGCGACAGCCGCAGCGCGAATTCGCGCGCACACAGGCCGTCCTCGCCCAGGCCGCACACGTATACCGTGCCTGCGCAGTCCAGCAGGGCGACGGCGCGCTCCAATGCCTCGCGCGGAGTGACCAGCCGGGTTTCTTCCTGCGCGGCGATCTTGCTGCGGCGCAGGGATTCCTCCAGCTGGGTGAAATCGTCGGCGGGTTGTTCGGCCAGGGGTTGGGGAGCATCGCCCTGGCCGCTGCGCGCCAGTGCCTCGCCCACCGAGAACTTGAGGTCCGGATAACCCTTGAACCCGATCTTCTGGCTGAACTTGACCACGCTGGACTGGCTGATACCCAATGCGCTGGCCAGCTGCTGGGACGAGTAGTCGCGCAGCAGATGGGCATTGTCGAGGATGAAGTCGGCGATGCGCCGCTCGATCGCCGACATGCTGTCGCGCTCGGAGCGGAGCCGGAGCAGTGGTGCCATGCGTGCCCGCCCCGTCCGGCCCGGCTCAGCCCGGGATCATTTCGAGCCCGCGCACTTCGCGGATGCCCAGCCCGGGCGAGTCGGTGATCGAGATCTCCGACTCGTTGAAGATCACCCCGCCCTCGGCAGGGTTGTACTGGCACAGCGATGGGCCATCCAGGTCCACCTTGGTGATGACGTTGGACTTGGCTACCGCCAGGTGCACCGCGGCGGCCACGCTGATGCTGGTCTCGATCATGCAGCCGATCATGCACTCCACCCCGTGCAGCTCGGCGATGTCGGCGATGCGGATGGCGTTGGAGATCCCGCCGGTCTTCATCAGCTTGATGTTGATGATGTCCGCGGCGCGCATGCGGATCAGGTCGATCACCTCGGCCGGCCCGAACACGCTCTCGTCGGCCATCACCGGCGCGTGCACACGGTCGGTGACGTACTTCAGCCCGACCAGGTCGTTGGCCTTGACCGGCTGCTCCAGCAGCTCCAGGAACACGCCGGCGTCCTCGAGGTTCTGCATCGCGTACACCGCCTGCTTGGCGGTCCAGCCCTGGTTGGCGTCCAGGCGCAGCATCGCGCGCCCGTCCACCGCCGCATGGATGGCCTTGACCCGCTCGATGTCCAGGCCGATGTCCTTGCCCACCTTGATCTTGAGCGACTCGAACCCGCGCCCGACCGCCGAGATCGAATCGGCCACCATCTTGTCGATGTAGTCCACGCTGATGGTGATGTCGGTGGTGATCACCGGATCGCCGCCGCCCAGCATCTTGTACAGCGGTGCGTTATAGAGCTGGCCGAACAGGTCGTACAGGGCGATCTCGACCGCGGCCTTGGCGCTGAAGTTGCGCTCCAGCGCGGTCTGCACCCGCTGGGTGTTGCGGTTGAGGTCCTCCACCTGGCAGCCGATCAGGCGCGGGCGGATGTAGCGCGCCACCGCCTCCAGGATCGAGCCGTGGGTATCGCCGGTGATCACCGCGGTGGCCGCCGCCTCGCCGTAGCCCACGTGGCCGGTGTCGGTATGCACCATCACCACGATGTCCTCCACCATGTCGACCGTGCGCAACGCGGTCTTGAACGGGGTATTCAGCGGCACGCGCAGCATTCCGAACTGGATGTCGGTGATCTTCATTCGGGCCTCAGGGGCGGATGCGCTGGATGTTGGTGATGCGGTCCACGTAACTGTCTTCCTCGTTGAGCATCAACGGCAGCAACGGGGTCACCGCCACCGAATTGAGCCGCGCGCGCACCATCTGGCCCTCCTCGCCGCGGTAGCTGATGCCGGCGGTGTCGTGGATCAGGTAGGTCTCCTGGCCCTCGTGTCCGATCACCATCATCACGTGGCCCGGGATGTACACCAGGTCGCCGACCTGCAGGCTGCGCAGCACCTCGAGGCGGGTCGCGCGGTCGGTATCGGCATCGAAGGCGATGCGGTTGAGCGCCGGGCTTACCGCCTGGGCGCTGGTGTTGCGCGGCAGCTGCACGCCGAAGCTGCGGTACACCTCGGACACGAAGCCGCTGCAGTCGCGGGTGCCGTAGGAATGGCCCCAGCCGTAGCGCTCGCCCAGGAACTTGAAGCTCTGGCGCAGCAGGTTGGCCGGGGTAAGGTCGAGGTAGCGGGTGGCGACGTCCGCGCTGCGCGGCACCAGCGCCGGCACCAGCGCCAGGCTGCCATCGTCCCTGCGCACCGGTAGCTGCACCACGTAAGAGGTGTAGGGGTGCTGGCCGTTCACCAGCTCATCGGGCGGCCATTGCGCCAGCAACGGCAGGTCGATGCCCATTTCCAGTTGCAGGTCCGACACTTCGCGGCGCTGCGGGTTGTGCACGGTGCGCGCAGTGGCGCCAGTGACGATCAACCGCGGTGAGCGCTGCATGTAGGCCCGCACCTGCTCGGCCGGGGCCTGTGCCACCGCCGACTGCTCCACCCACGCTGCGTACTGCGCGCTGATCACGAACAACCACTGGCCATCGCCGCTGCGATGGATCACCACCACCGGCATGCCCGGGAACAGCGCGCTTTCCTGGAAGCGGTCGATATCGGTGTTGCCGGGCTCATTGAACACGCGCAGCCGGGTGGGAAAGGTGCGCAGGTCGGCGCGCCGTACCACCAGGCCATGGCGGGCCGGCACCTGCGCGGGCACGGCCTCCAGGCCCAGGTTGGCCACCAGCGTGTCGAGTTCCTTGCCCGCCACTGCCTGCCCGGCTTCGTCGTACAGGCCACGGCTGGGGCGGGCCGACAGCTTGCCCACCCAGTCGCGCACCTCGGTCGCGCTGAACTGGCTGGGGAGCGCGGACAGGTCGTGGACCGAAGCGTCCTGCTCCAGCAGGCGACGGTTCTGCCCGGCGATTGCCTGTTCATCCAGGATCACCCGGTCTGCATCGGCCTGGCGCTGGATCCAGTACTGCGGATCCAGGTGCTGGTCGTGCACGCCAGGCACCGCGGTCGGCGACCGGGCGGGCTCCGCCGGGGTACCCGCCAGGCCGGTAGCGGAGGCCAGCGCGAGCAGCACCAGCAACCTGGCGGCGCGATAAAGAACGGCCCGCGCGGGCCGTGCATGCATGTCCATCGGTGTCCCCTCGTAACGTTGGTGCGCGGGCGGCGGGCCCCGTCCCAGGGACTTTGCCGACCGCTTCAGAATATTTACTTCTTTTAGCACAACTGGCAAGAATAAATTATTGACCGGGCCTATCGATCGTGTTACACCAATGCGACAGCAGGCTTGGGGTGCCTCATCGACACACGACCGACAAAGGACACCCGTGCAGCGCCAGACGCGGGGCGTGGCCACGGTCGTCCGGGTCGATGTTACTCCCCGATCTTCACAGGCGCTGCCCGGCACGGGCGGCGCGCGTCACCGGGGCGGCAACCAACCACCAACTTCAGCAGGAGAGATCGGGGATGAACGGCAAGACTCTGCGTAAGGCGACCCTGTACATGGCCCTGGGCGCATGCATGGCCGCGATGGCGCCGGTGGTGATGGCCCAGAACGTCACTGGTGCGGTGGCCGGACGTGCCAGTGCCGGCGACCAGATCACGGTCACCAGCGCCGACACCGGTCTCACCCGCACGGTCACTGCCGGCGCCGATGGCAGCTATCGCCTGGGCCAGCTGCCGATCGGCGACTACTCCCTGCAGGTGCTGCGCGACGGCGGCGCGGTGGGCAGCCCGGTCGGGGTCAACGTCGCCCTGGGCGGCACCACCACGGTCAACCTGGGCAGCGACGGCGGTGTGGTCAACCTGGGCGCGGTGCAGGTGATCGGCTCGCGCGTGGTCAACCGCGTCGACGTGCGCTCCACCGAGTCCGCGACCAACGTGACCCGTGAAGAGCTCAGGCGCCTGCCAGTGGACCAGACCCTGGGTTCGGTCGCCTTGCTGGCGCCCGGCGTGATCGGCGGCAATTCCAGTTTCGGCGGCATCTCCTTCGGCGGCTCGTCGGTTGCCGAGAACTCCATCTTCATCAACGGCCTGAACGTCACCGACTTCTATCGACGGCAGGGCTTCTCGACCGCGCCGTTTGCCTTCTTCCGGGAGTTCCAGGTCAAGACAGGCGGCTACTCGGTGGAGTTTGGCCGCAGCACCGGGGGCGTGATCAACGCAGTGAGCCGCTCGGGCAGCAATGAGTTCGAGGCAGGCGTCGAGTTCACTTTCGAACCGAGCGTATTTCGCGCCAAGGCGGATGACCGCGTGTTCATCGACAACCCGACGGTGAACGGTGCCGTCATCCCTACGCCGGTGTATTTCCGGGCCGACCGGAATCGGCGTTCCTTCATGAAGGGCAATGTCTGGGCCTCCGGGCCGGTGATCAAGGACCGACTTTTCCTGTTCGCGATGTACGAACAGCGCGACATCGATGGCCGCAACACCAACCCCAATGGCAACCAGTGGTTCGACGGCGGATCCAACGACGGATTCTGGGGCGCCAAGTTGGATTGGAACGTCACCGACAACCATCTGCTAGAGCTAACTGCCTTTTCCGACGAGTCGAAAAGCGAGACTGCGACTTACGCGTACGACTACCTCGCTGGCGCGCGTGGCTCCCTGACCGGCGACGCGACGGTGGAGGGTGGCGGCAAGAGCGGTTCGGTTGCCTACACTGGGCGTTTCGGCGAAAACTTCGTGGCCAAGGCCATGTATGGCATCAACCAGAGCCAGAGTTATACGTTCTCATCGGCGGACCAGCAATGCGCCCAGTTCGTCCGGGATTCCAGCTACAACACCGCCTGGATCGCCTTGGGCAGGCCCACGCTGGGCTGCCACCCCAGCTTGAGTTCGGTGATTGCGCACGATGACGAACGCGAAGCGACCCGGTTGGACTTCGAATGGAGTCTGGGCGACCACCTGCTGCGTTTCGGACTTGACCATGAGCTGATGACGACTGACCGGACCAGTCGATATCCCGGTCAGGAGGAAATGCGTTACACCGTTTACAGCACTAGCCCGGGAACGCCTCTAGACAACGGCGCCACGATCCCGGCCGGGGTCAACGCCTTTCTTATGGGACGGCGGCGCATCGATGGAGGGGTATTCGAGACCGAAGCGAACGCCTACTACTTAGAGGACGTCTGGAGCATTACACCGAATCTGTTGTTGAACCTCGGCGTGCGAGTCGACAATTTCGACAACAAGACTGCCGCCGGCAACAGCTTCATCAAGATCGACGGTCTGGTGTCGCCTCGGGTGGGCTTCTCGTGGGACATGAAAGGCGATGGCGGAACCAAGCTGTTCGGCAACCTGGGGCGCTACTACCTCCCGGTGACCAACATCATCAACTACACCTTCGCCGGTGGGCTTATCGACGAGCGGACCTTCTACGTGCTGAACGGGTGGACCCAGGAAATCAACCCGGTGAGCGGCTCGCCCTATTTGGCACCGATCATCGGCGCCCAAATCGGCTCGGTGGACGACCAGTTCAACGTGACAGTGGGCGACCTGCGCCGGAGCGTGGATCGCGACATCGATGCGGTCTACCAGGACGAGGCAATCCTCGGTTTCCAGTCAGCGATCAGCCAGGCATGGTCATGGGGCGTCAATGCCACCTACCGGCGCATGCCAAACGCGATGGATGACATCCGCATAAACCATACGCCGTGCGGCCCGACCGGTACGCTGTTCCCGATCGGCAACCCGGGTGAACCCTTGACCATCTGGGGTACCACCGCAATGGGCTGTGCATCCGATGGCTGGATCACGATCGATACCTCGAAGGATGGATACCGCAAGGCAGGAAGCAACGAGGTCATCGGCTACTCCGATCCCAAGCGGACCTACAAGGCGGTTGAGTTCCAGATCGACCGCGCGTGGGACGACAAGTGGACGTTCAATGCGTCCTACTTGTGGTCAAAGTCCGAGGGCAACCACGAAGGCCCGGTCAATTCCGACACCAACTACGGCGACACCGGCATGGTCCAGCATTGGGACCACCCGGCGGGCAACGAGCGCTACGGCGACCTCTTCAATGATCGTCGCCACCAGATCAAGCTTCGCGGTAGCTATGCGCTGAATCAGCAGTGGTCGTTCGGTGCCACCATCGACGCCAAGTCCGGCGGTCCGATCACCGCCTTCGGGGTGACTTGGCCCAATGACAGCTTCGCCGGAGCCAGCTTTGTCACCGAGGGTAGCGGCGGTGGGACCGGGTGGCTGTGCGTAAAGTGTTTCACGGACGGCCCTAATCCGGTGCTATTGCCGTATACCCAACGAGTCTACGAGTACTCCCCGCGAGGTGCATTCGGGCGCATGCCATGGACCTACAACGTCGGCGCCAGCGTCACCTGGACGCTGCCGGTGGAAGGCATCGACCTAAAGGCTCGCTTCTCGGTCTACAACCTGCTCAATGAGCAGGAAGTGATCAACGTACGCGGACGATACGAGCGTGGTCCGGGCTCTTATCGCGCGCTGTTCGGAACCGGGACCCGCTGGCAGGCACCCCGATCGGCTCAGCTGGTGGTGACCTGGAATTTCTGATATCACCACAGTAGCGTTACGTCGCCCGGCCCCGCGGCATCGCGGGCCGGGTTTTGCGCTGGTCGAGGGGCGGGCGATGAGGGAGGGCTTGCAGGTGGTGGCGGCGGCAGGGCTGCTGTGCGTGGCCTACATGGCCAGCGCCGCGGACCAGGCACGCTTCGACGCGGCTGTCGAACAAACCGTCGAGCGCTACCAGCTGCCCGGCATCGCGGTGGGCGTGATCGAAGACGGCAAGGTGGTGTACAGCCGCACCGTGGGCGAACGCATTGCCGGCAGTGGCGAGCCGATCGATGCGGACACCCTGTTCAAGATCGCCTCCAACACCAAGGCCATGACCGCCGCGGTGCTGGGACGGCTGGTCGATGCCGGCACGTTGCGGTGGGACGACCCGGTCACCCGCCACCTGCCGCAGTTCCGCATGCACGACCCGTGGGTGACCGGGCACATGCAGGTGCGCGACCTGTTGATCCACAACAGCGGGCTGGGCCTGGGCGCGGGCGACCTGATGCTGTGGCCGGAGCCCAACGACTTCGACCGCGACGACATCATCGCCGGCCTGGCCCACCTCGAGCCCACCCACAGCTTCCGCTCGCACTACGCCTACGACAACCTGCTGTACGTGGTGGCCGGCGAGGTGGCCGCTGCGGCCGGTGGCGCGCCTTATGAAGAACTGGTGCGTCGCGAGATCTTCCAACCGCTGGGCATGGACCGCTGCCAGGTGGGGCAATGGAGGCGCGACGAGGTGGGCAACGTGGCCCAGCCGCATCGCCGCAGTGCCGACGGTAACCAAGCCATGCGCGTGGACGAGGCAGTGGTGCCCGACCTGACCTCGATGGCGGCCGGCGGCATCCGCTGCAGCCTCGACGACATGCTGACCTGGATCTCCACGTGGCTGGCACCGGCGGACGATGGCGGATGGCTGTCACCCGCACAGCGCGAAGCCATGTGGACCGCGCACATGCCGATGCCTGTCAGCGCGCGCATGCGCCAGTGGGATCGCAGCCGCTTCTCCGCCTATGGCTACGGCTGGCGCCTGTCCGACGTGGATGGCCACTGGAAGGTGGCCCATACCGGCACGCTGGGTGGCATGTATTCCGCGGTGATCCTGCTGCCCGACCAGCGCACCGGTATCGTCATCCTGATCAATGGCGCGGGAGAGGCGGCGCGCACCGTGCTGGGCCAGGTGTTGACCAAGCACTACACCGATCCGGCTGCCGGGGTGGACGTGGCCGGGGTTGCCGCGGCGCTCGATCAGGAACTGGCGCAGCGGCCCGGTGGCGCCTCGCGCCTGCCCGATACCAGCACCCGGGTACCGGTGGGCCTGCAGCAGGCGCGCGCCTGGCTGGGTATCTATCGCGATCCATGGTTCGGTCAGGTCGAGGTCTGCAGTGTCGGTGGGGTGGTGCGCTTCAAGGCAGAAAAATCGCCGCGCATGATCGGTACGGTGATGCGCGTGCAGCAGCGACTGCTGGTCCAGTGGGACCCGGGTGGTCCCGATGCCGAACCGTGGCTGGTGCCGGACGTTGCAACCGATGGCAGCGCGCGCATGACCCTGGCCAATGTCGATCCCGATGCCGACTTCAGCTACGACTATCACGACCTGGCGTTCAGCCGGACCGCGGCCTGCCCACCGGTCGTGCAGGTGTCAGCGGCCACCGATGCGCAGCAGGCAGGGCTGGTGGACATCGCCACCCTGATCGAGGACGTGCAGCTCGATATCCGCTACTTCGGCAGCAACAATTTCGTGGGCGCGCCGGTGGAGGGCTATGAAGCGCCCAAGTGCCTGCTGCTGGCGCCGGCAGCCACCGCGCTGCAGGCGGTGGCGCGCGACCTGCGTGCCCAGGGCCTGGCGATCAAGGTGTTCGATTGCTACCGGCCGGTGCGTTCGGTCGCCCACTTCGTGCGCTGGGCGCGCGACCCGCACGACCAGCGCACCAAGCCGGAGTACTACCCGCGATTGGAGAAAGCGTCCTTGCTGGACGGCTACATCGCCGAGACCTCGGGCCACAGCCGCGGCGCCACTGTGGACCTGACCCTGGTGCGTTGTGTGCAAGGCACGTGCGAGGAACTGGACATGGGCACGCCGTTCGATTTCTTCGATCCGCGCGCAAACACCGCACATACGGGGATCAGCGACGCGCAGCGTGGCAACCGCACGCGCCTGGTGCAGGCGATGGCCGTGCATGGCTTCGCCAATTACCCGATGGAGTGGTGGCACTTCAGCCTGCGTCCGGAACCCACGCCCGGGATCGCCTACGACGTGCCGGTGCGATGAGTCCGGTGTGATGCCCCGGCAGTGCCGGGTCGAAGACTATGCAGGCCAGGTTTTGTTGACGGCTTGTGAAGTGCGTGTTACATCGAAGTGAAAGGGGTTCCATCGACAGCGCGACACCACCAAGCACCACCACTCCGGAGACAACGCATGCCCGTTCCAAACCGCTTGCCCAAGCGCGGCGCCCTTGCGGCCGCGATTCTCGCCGGCCTGGTGGCCCCCTGTTTGGCCCTGGCCCAGGTCGCCCCTGCCGATCGTGGCACCCCCGGCGCCAGTGCTGCCAGGACCCTGGACGCGGTGACCGTGACCGGCTCGCGCATCAAGCGCACCGAGGTGGAGGCACAGCTGCCGGTCACCGTGTTCCAGAAGGAGCGCATCGACGAACTGGGCATCAGCTCGGCCGAGCAGCTGCTCATGTACCTCAACATCGCCGGCAACTCGTCCGACAACCTGGCCAGCAACGCCGGCATCGTCAACGAGGAGCAGCGCGGCAACAACGGCGTGTCCGGCGCCAACCTGCGTGGGCAGGGCGCCGATGCGACCCTGGTGCTGCTCAACGGGCGCCGCGTGGCCACCCATGGCCTGAAAGGCCGTGCGGTAGACCTGAACTCCATTCCCTTCGCCGCGCTCGACCGGGTCGAGGTGCTGCGTGACGGGGCCTCGGCGGTGTACGGCACCGACGCCATCGGCGGGGTGATCAACTTCATCACCAAGACCGACTATCGCGGGGCCGAAGCCTCGGCCTTCGCCGATGTCACCGAGGCCGGGGGCGCGAACATCTACCGCGCCAACCTGCTGGCCGGGTGGGGAGACCTGGACGTGGACCGCTGGAACGTGTTCGCCACGATCACCGCCAAGCGCAACGAGATCCTGCGCGG
>Ga0105045_10001172_pt1 | contig 21088 bp, 12 predicted proteins | sample MAT02_FD_78089 | JGI IMG/M metagenome (GOLD analysis project Ga0105045, IMG submission 78089) | Freshwater microbial communities from Lake Fryxell liftoff mats and glacier meltwater in Antarctica - MAT-02 (megahit assembly) | ecosystem: Environmental > Aquatic > Freshwater > Ice > Liftoff... | reverse complement strand
TGATCCATCGCGACTTCAAGCCCGACAACGTGCTGGTCGATCGGACCGGGCGCGTGGTGGTGCTGGACTTCGGGCTCGCCCGCCGGGCCCGCACCCACGACGACGTCCGCCAGCCCAGCGGCCCGCACCGTGCCACCACCCGCGAGGGGACTGCGTCGAAGGAAGACGCCGCCCTCGAGGCGCAACTGAGCAAGCTCGCCTCGCGATCGGGGAGCTTCGACATCGAGCTCACGCGCACCGGCGCGCAGCTCGGCACGCCGGCATACATGGCCCCCGAGCAGCACCTGGGCAATCCGGTGCACGCGCGCTCCGATCAGTTCTCGTTCTGCGTGGTGTTGTGGGAGGCGGTGTACGGCACGCGACCGTTCCGCGGCGAGTCGGCGACGTCGACTGCGGTCAACGTGGTCAAGGGTCTGCTGCAGGAGCCGCCCAAGGGCACCGGCGTCCCCAGCTGGTTGCGCCGCGTGCTGGGCCGCGGCCTGGCGCAGGGTGCCGACGACCGCTATCCCGACATGCACACGCTGCTCGCCGCGTTGCAGCGGCGATCGGCGCAGCGAGTGCGTCGGCGCCTGGGCTGGGGCGCGGTGCTCGGCGGCGTCGGCGTGGGCGCGGCCTTCGCCTATGCCGTGACTACGCACGAACCGACGCGCTGCGACGGCGGTCGCGAGCGCCTGGACGGCGTCTGGAACGATGAGGTTCGCGACCAGATCCGGGGCATGTTCATGCGCACCGAGCTCAGCTACGCCGAGACCGCCTACGCCGGGGTCGAGCACAGCCTCGACACCTACGCCGAGCATTGGGCGCTGCAGCACCGCGAGGCCTGCCGGGCGACTCACGTGCACCGCGACCAGTCGACCGAGCTGCTCGATCTGCGGATGGCGTGCATGCGCACGCGGCTCGGCGAGCTGACGGCGCTGGCCGAGGAGTTCCGGCATGCCGACGCGAAGGTGGTGGAGCACGCGGTCGAGGCCGCGTCGCAGCTCGAGCGGCTCGAGGCCTGCGCCGACACCGGGGCGCTCGCCGCCCGCGTGATGCCGCCCGCCGACGCCGAGGCGCGGTCCACGGTCGAGCAATTGCGCCTGCGGCTCACCGACGCCCAGGCCAAGGAAGCTGCCGGGCGGTACGCATCGGCGCTCGGCGTGGCCCAGGGCGTGGTCCACGAGGCTGCCGTGCTCGGCTATGCCCCGGTCCTCGCCGAGGCCAGGCTGCGGCTCGGTAGCGTGCTCGAGCGCTCCGGCGACTTCGTCGGCGCCGAGCAGGAGTACCTCGAGGCGATCTGGCAGGCCGAGGCCGCGCGCCACGAGATCGCCGCGGCCGATGCGTGGCTGCGGCTGGTCTGGGTCACCGGGGTCGAGCGCGGCGACACGGTCGCCGGCGAGCGGTGGGCACGCTTCGCCGACGCCGCCGTCGCCCGGGTCGGCACCGACGAGCTGATGCGCGCCACGCTGATGCACAACCGCGGCGGCGTGCTCTACCGCCAGTCGCGACTCGACGAAGCGTTCGTCCACTATCGCGACGCGCTCGAGATCCAGCAGCGTCTGCTGGGCGCCGACGATCCGCAGGTCGCGATGTCGCTCAACCATATGGGCAACGTCGAGATCGAACGCGGCGACCTGGTCGCCGCCGCCGAGTACGTGACGCGCTCGTACGAGCTGCGGCGGCAGGTGTTGGGCGAGCGGCACCCGAAGGTCGCCGCGTCGGTGAACAACCTCGCCGCCATCGCGCTCAAGCAGGGGCTGCCGCAGCGCGCCCTCGAACATGCCGAGCAGGCCCTGGCGATCGTCGCGGGCAGCGGCGGGGACGAGGAGTTGGTGGGGTTGTCCGTGGCCGCCGCGGCAGCCAGGGCCATGGGTCGGGACCGCGGCGCCACCGGATTCTTGCAGCGACTGCTCACACTGCGCGAGGCGTCGTCGCCGCCCCAGCCCCGCGCCGTCGCCGAGGTCCGCACGCGGCTGGCCGCCGACGCCGAGGCCCGCGGTGCGATCGACGAGGCGCTGGTGCACCTCGAGGCCGCGATCGCGCTCCAGCTCCGCACCGATCGCAGCGCGGCTGCCCGCAGCCTGCTCGAAGCGGCGCGCCTCGAGCGGGGGGCAGGACGGCTCGAGCGGTCCGAGAACGCCCTCGATCGCGCGGCTCGCCTCGCCCGTGCGATCGAGCCCGACGATCCGGCGCTGCTGGCCGCCATCGCCGAAGCCCGCGACTCGACGGGTTCGCGATGAACGTGCCCGCTACCAGGGCAGCCGTCCGCCCTTCCAGTTCAAGAACGATCCCGAGTCGGCGACGGTGACCGCGTCGGTCTCGCGCAGGATGCCACGCACCGAGTCCTCGACGGTCGTCGGCGCCCGGGCGCCACCCATGTCGGTCTGCACCCAGCCCGGATTGATGACCACCGAGATGATCCCTTCGCCCGCCAGATCCACTGCGAGCGACTTCGACATCATGTCGAGCGCGGCCTTCGACATGCGGTATGCGTAGTAGCCACCGCTGGTGTTGTCGGCGATCGATCCCATGCCCGAGGTGACGTGGACCAACCGCTTGGCCTGGCCGCGGCGCACGTGGGGCAGCAGGGCCAAGGTCATGCGCAGCGGGCCCATCGCGTTGATGTCGTAGGTCGCGGCGACATCGGGCAGCGCCAGCGCGTCGGCCATCTGCCCCAGACTCTGGGTGCTTCCGCCGTAGGATCCGGCGACGTTGTAGAGGCAATCGATCGCCGCGCCCTCGAGCGCGCCCGCGAGCCCGCGCACCGCTTCGGGGTCGGTGACGTCTACGGCGTGCAGGCGCACCCGGTCGCCGGCCAACCGCCCGAGCGCGTCGGCATCGGCGGGGCGACGGGCGCAGGCCTCGACCGTGTCGCCACGTGCGTGCAGCTGGCAAACGAGCTCGAGTCCGATCCCACGATTCGCTCCCGTGACGACGACGCGCATGCCGGCACTGTAGTCGCGCACCGCTGCCGCGCGCCAGCGCGTGCCCCCGCGCAGGCGTGTGCCCCAGCCGCACGCATGGACTGCTACGATGCGCCGGCGATGCTCACGCTGTACGGCACGACCACCTCACCCTTCGTTCGCCGGGTCCGCATCGTCGCCGAGGAGCTCGGCGTCGAGCACACCCTGGTCGACGTGGGCGGCGAGCAGGGGCAGGCCGAGCTGCGGGCGCTGACGCCCGTCTGGAAGGTCCCTGCCGCGGTGTGGCACGGTGAGGCGCTGCTCGACTCACACCTCATCATCGAGCGGCTGCTCGCCGAGCAGGGGCCCAGTGGGCTGAGGCGGCTGCAGCCGTTCGATCCGAGCGACACCCGCGCCCGCAACGCGCTCACCGTGATCGATGGCGCCACGGACGCCCTCATCAACCTGGTGTACCTGTCGCGGGACGGGCTGGGGCCCGAGCAGTCGACGTACCTCCGCAAACACCACGATCGCGCGAGCGCTGCGCTCGGCTGGCTCGACGCCCAGATGGGACCCCATCTGGGCCCCGCCCCGGCCCCCATCGTGACAGATCTGAGCGTGGTCGAGATCGCCCTGGTCACCTCGCTCGAGTGGATGGTGTTCCGCGACACCTACCCCGTTGGGCGGCACGCCAACCTCGCGGCCATCGTCGCCATCCACGCCGAGCGACCGAGTTTCGTGCATACGCGTCCCGGCGCGTGACCGTTGGACATCCGGCTGCTAGAGTCGCCACGTTGCAGGAGCTTCGGACAAGCATGGACTCGAACCACGACGACGACACACGCATCGCCCAACTCGAGCAAGAATTGGCGGCGCTCCATCCACCCCGTGCCAAGGCCACCCGCGTGGCACCACCGCCGGCGATGCCGCGTCGGCGATTGTCGGGCTGGATGCTCGTCGCCTCGCTCTTCGCGGTCAGCCTACCTGCCGCCGCCTGGGTGCACGGCCAGGCACGCAGCGATCTGGTGACGCAGGTCCAGCGACGCGCGCTGCACAGCGAGGCCCAGCTCGACCTCGCCGCACGGCGCCAGGAGATCGCCACGCGGTTCCTGGATGTCGCCCTCGATGCCGGCCGCAGCCCCGACGAGCAGAACTCCGCGCTGCGCTACCTGGCCGAGGAGCTGGGCGCGAAGAGCAAGGTCCGTCGATGGGCCCGCAAGGAGCTCTCTCGCACAGGCGGCGAGCAGCAGCATCCCTGCGCGCAGCGGCGGGCCGCGAAGGCTCGGGCGCTCCGCGAGGCGCTCGCGCGCGAGCACCAAGCGCAGCCCGCGAGTTCTTGCGGCGGCTGAGCTGACCCCACGCGTCGACGCGGGTTCGCGCCCGCGTCGACCGTCCCTCCGCGGCCGGGACCGAGCGCGGGTTCAACGGACGACGCGGGGCGCCATGAGGCTGTCGAGGACGCCGGCCACGTATTCCTCGACGAATCCATCGACGTCGTCGACCGGCAGATAGATGCTGTCGCCGCGGATGCGCCGCGTGATCACGAGCGACGTGATGCCGTGGACCCCGGCCCACCAGCGCGCGAACATCCTTCGCGGATCGACGTCGCTGCGGCCCGTGATCTCGACGAAGCGGTCGAGGAAGCGGCCCGTGACCTCGCGCTGCAGCCCCTGCAGGATCTCCGCCTGAGCCGCGGTGACGACATCGGCCGTCGGCGTCTCGTCGACGAACAACACCGTGTACAGCCACGGGTTGTCGCGGCCGAACGCGACGTAGCGCCGCGAGATCTCGAGCAGGCTATCGCGCGCGCGCGCGATGGCGAACGCTTCGAGCAGAGATCCGCCGAGCGACATCAGCCCACGCATTCTCAGCTCACGCATGATCGCAGCCTTGCTCTCGAAGCACGTGTACAGCGTCGTGGCGCTGGTCCCGAGCTTGCTCGCGATGGCGCGCATCGTGACGCCATCCTCCCCGTAGGACTGCCCCAGCTCGAGGCTCGCGCCGATGATCGCTTCGCGGAAGCTCTCCACGCCGGCGGTCTCGATCATGGGTCGGACCCTAGCAGTTGCACCACAGGCCCGGCGTCGGTCGACGAGAGGCGCACGAGAACGGCGTTCTCCTGCCCCAGGGCCACCGCCGGCCGCCGCGGACCAAGCCGCCCCGCGTGCGTGAGCCCGCGCGGCGGCCACCTGGGGGCGTGACGGGATGTCGCGTATAAGAGGAAACGATGCGTCGGCCCATGCACGATCTGGGGGATTCGAACACGAGCGCGTACCGGAGCGAGACCCCGCAATCGCGGTGGCTCGCGGGCGCTGCGATCGTCGCGCTCGGCGTGATGCTCGGCGGCTGCGCCGAGCCCGAGGGCCTGGTACGCGCCGAGCCGGCAGAGGTCACGGTCAAGTTCGACTTCGATCACCGGCCGCTGCCCGACATCCCCCTGCCCAACGACATCGCCACCCGGCCCGATCCGAGCTCGCCCACCGGCCTGCGCATCAACGCGTCACTCATCGCGCCGACCCAGTACGAGCGCCGCACCCGCGCGCTCATCGACGGTCTCGATGGATGGGGCGTGTATCAGCCGATCAACATCCCGTTCACCGGTCCGATCGACGTGATGGCGCTGCGCGAGCGCCACGACGAGGACGACTACGACACCAGCAACGACGCGATCTATCTGATCGACGTCGACCGCGACTCGCCGGAGTTCGGCGAGCTGCAGTACGTCGACATCGGTCAGGGCAACTACCCCATCATCCTCGAGCGCAGCGACAAGTACGGTCTCAACGATCCCCGACAGTGGGCGATCAACCTCGTGTTCGACGAGGCCAACGAGGATCTCGACGGCAACGGCGTGCTCGATCCGAGCGAGGACACGAACCGCGACGGCGTCTTGCAGCCATCCGAGGATCGCAACGGCAACGGCGTGCTCGACCTCGCCGAGGACAGCGACGCCGACGGCGTGCTCGACCGGCCCAACTACTTCCCCGGGCGCGCCCCGGCGCGCAGCGACCTGGCTGGTCGCGCCGACGCCTTGATGAGCTTCTACGAGCGCGAGACCAACACCCTGGTCGTCTCGCCGATGCTGCCCCTTCGCGAGAAGACCCGCTATGCGGTCGTCGTCACCCGCCGCGTCCAGGATCAAGACGGCAACTCCGTGGGCTCGCCGTTCGCCTACGTCAACCACGCGGCCCAGACCCGCGATCTCGAGCCCCTGCTCGAGGTGCTGCCCGACGGCCTCGAGCCCGAGGACATCGCGTTCGCGTTCACCTACACCACCGAGTCGATCACCAAGGACTGGATCGCGGTGCGGGAGGGGCTGTACGGCGAGGGCCCGCAGGCCCACATCGCCGAGGCGTTCCCGGCCCGCATCGCCCGTCTGTTCCCGCTCAAGGACACCGGCCCCGGCGAGAAGTTCGAGGGCAAGAACCCGTTCGTCCTCAACCATGAGGACTGGAAGCCGATCCTCGGCCTGCTGCTGACCGCCTTCTTCGCGGGCGGCGACACGATGAGCCAGCAGTTCTCGGCGATCATCGACGGCCACGACTACATCGACTTCCACGCCCAGGGCACGTACTTCTCGCCGCAGCTCTTCGACCGCTTCGACGCGGACGGCGAGCGGCTGCCACTCGATCTGCAATCGTGGCCCGCCGATCTCGAGAGGACCCCGGCGGCGACGCGTCCCGAAGAGATCCCGTTTTGGCTCGTCGTGCCGCGCAAGGAGGTCTCGGTCCGCGGCCAGGGCAAGATGGCGCCGGTGGTGCTGCTCGGCCACGGCTACACCAGCAACCGCGCCACCGAGCTGCTGGGGTTCGCCGGCTTCCTCGCGCAGTTCGGCATGGCCGTGATCTCGACCGACAACGTCTCCCACGGCGTGCCGGTCACCCCCGATCAAGCCGGCACGTTCCGCCCCGTGCTCGCGGGCGCCGGCCTCGGACCGGCGATGGACGCGGTGCTGTACGCCCGCGGTGGCGACGTCGACGGCGACGGTGTGCACGACCAGGACCTCGACCGCGACGGCACGATCGACAGCGGCGCCGACTTCTGGACGGCGTACCTGTTCCACATGCGCGACATGGTTCGCCAGTCGGCGCTCGACTACATGCAGCTCATCCGCATCATCCGCAGCTGGGACGGCAAGAAGCTGTGGGAATGGGACCCCGACGGCGACGGCGTGTTCGAGACCGTCGACGTCAACGGTGACGGCGTGCCCGATCTCGCCGGCGACTTCGACGGCGATGGCTCCGTGGACATCGGCAAGGACTCGCCGATCTACGTGCTGGGCGGCTCGCTCGGCGGCATCATGGCGACGACCCTCGGCGGCCTCGAGCCCGAGATCGACGCCATCATCCCCATCGCCGGCGCCGGGCGCCTCATGGACGTTGGCAACCGCTCGCAGCAAGGCGGCGTGCCCGAGGCCGTGCTCGTCCGCGTCATGGGCCCGCTGTACCTCGCCACGATGGGCGACGACGGGATGACGCGGCTGCACACCCAGGTAACCGAGCTCAACCGCCTCGCCAACATCCCGATCGCCGACGTCGCCAGCCTGCAGGTGGGCGACACGATCATCGCGGAGAACCTCGTCAACGGCGAGATCGGCTGCTCGTACCTGCTGCCCGACGACGACCCGCAAGATGGCATCGCTGGCCGCGGCCGCATCTCGCTGCCGTCGGATGTGGGCGACGCCACCGTGCTGCGGATCTATCGCGGCGACGTGCTCGAGGCCGGCGGCGGCCACTGCCAGCTCGTCGCCGACGTCGAGCCGCTCCACGTCATCGATCGCATGGCGGCGCCCCTGGACGCCGACGGCAACGCGATGAAGTTCGAGGGCATCCCCATCGAGGCGGGCGAGTTGCGGGCGTTCGCCGAGGGCTTCGGCCTGGCGCGCAACCGGCCGTCGCTCCGGCGGCTCATGAGCCTCGCCCAGCTCGTGCTCGACCCTACCGACCCCGGCGTGCTCGCCCGCTACCTCGCCGCCGAACCGTTCGAGTACCCGCTGCTCGGGCAGAAGACGGGCGCGCGGTTCCTCATCGTCACCACCACGGGCGACATGAACGTCCCGGCCAGCGGCGGCATCACCGTCGGCCGCGCCGCCGGCGTGATCGACTTCCTCAACCCCGATCCCAGGTGGGGCAAGCCGGTCAACCAGGTGCTCATCGACACCCACATGGCCGAGTCGGTGAACACGCTTCAGCGCTACAGCTACGCCAACATTCCGAGCAACGAGAACATCCGCGATCTGCTGGCGCTCGATGCATCGGGCGGCGTGCACTACGACGTCGAGAACTTCGCCGAGGGCGAAGACATCTGGGGCAACAACGTACCCCGCCTCGACCAGCCGCTGCGCATCGCCCGAACCCGCGACGTGTGGGGCAACGATCTCGGCGGCGTCTCGGGGGCCACGTTCCCCTACGCGATCCCCCAGGGCCAGCACGGCTTCCCGCTGCCTGGCCAGATGACCGACTGGGCGATCGGGATCTGTCGCGAGACCTTCGGCAGCAACGCCGAGGAGTGCGACATCGATGCGATCGTGGGCAACACCTTCGACATCGGTTGGTTCATGCTCCACACCTTCGGCAACTTCTTGAAGAACGCCGACGCGTCGCCGTACGCGTTGGGCTGCGTGTCGAAGTACCCGTGCAACGACATCGGCGAGGTGCCGCCGGCCCGAACGCCAGAGCAGCTGCCGTAGCCGGATCGGCGTGACGATCCGCGGGCGCCCGTCGAGCACGCCCACGCGAGCCACGGCGCGCCGAGATGATCGCGCCGTGCCGCGCCACACCCGCGCAACCGCGCCGCAGCGGCCCGGGCCCGCGCGGGATCCCGACGTCCAGCGAACGCTGCGTCGACGGAGCGAACGGCGCGTCGGGGCGAGCGCTGACGCTTGCGATCAGAACGATGTTCTGTCGCGCGCGTGCGCGGATCGCAGTGCTTTGGCCATTCGGCCAGCATCGCAGCGCGCCACATGTTGCTAGCCTCCACTCGCCTCCGTGACGCCCTCCTATCGCATCCTGTTGGTCGAGGACTACGAGCCGCTCCGGCGCGCGTATGCCCGAACGTTCACCGAAGCCGGCTACGAAGTCCTGTCCGCAGGAACACTCGCTGCTGGACGCGCCCTGTTGAGCGACGCGCTCGACGTCCACGGCGCGCTGCTCGACTACCGGTTGCCCGACGGCACCGCGGCGTCGCTCGTGCAAGAGCTGCTCGATCGACGCCCGCTGTGCCGCTCGTCGGTCGTCACCGGCGCCGTCGATGACGAGACCGCGCTGGAGAGCGCTCGCTGCGGTGCGCATGCCTACGTGCGCAAGCCCGAGACGTTTCCGAACCTGCTCGTGACGTTGGCGAGCACGGTCGCATCCACGCTCGAGTGGCGTCACACCCTCGGTCAGGAATCCGGTGACGCGACCGCTCCGGCGCCGACGATCCCGGCGCCGCTCGGGCTCGACACGCAGCGGGCGATGGCCCGCCTCGCCCACATCGCTGGGCTCTCGCACTTCGAGACACTGGTCGCGTGGCGCCTGCTGTGGGGCGACTCGAACAAGCGCGTGGCTGGGCTGCTGGGCTGCAGCGAGCGCACGGCGAAGTATCACGTGGCTGCTGTCCTTCTGCGAACCGGCGCGAAGAACCGCAACGCGCTGCTCAAGGTCCTGCTCGTCGACGCGGGCTTCGAGGATCCATGGGCGTCGCGCGGTGAGCCCGACACCGACGCCGCCGACGCGTCGTGACGTGGGCGCGCTCGCGGCTCGGCCGCCGGCTCTGTCCTTCTGGGGGACCGGCCCGGTCCCCCGTCCACCGGGCAAAGCCCGGCGGAACCTTCCCCCTCCCTCTCGCTGTCGCTCTGTCAGCGCATCGTGACGATGACCGGCTGCACGTTCCAGATCTCGCGGGCGTATTCTTCGATCGCTCGGTCGCTCGAGAAACGACCGACGTGCGCGAGATTGTTCACCACCATGCGCGCCCAGGCGGTCGCGTCGCCGTAGGCCACAGCGACGCGCTCCTGGCAGGCGACGTACTCATCGAAGTCGGCGGTCACCATGAACGTGTCGGTGTGGAGCATGTCGTGGACCACGGCGTCGAAGCGGCGCGGATCCTCGGGGCTGAAGAACCCCGAGCCGATGAGCTCGATCGCGCCACGGAGCCGGGGGCTCTTCTCGACGAACTCTGCCGGACGGAACCCGGCGTCGTGGCGCGCCTGAGCCTGGGCGGCGTCCATGCCGAACAGGAAGAAGTTCTCGGCGCCGACGGCCTCGCGGATCTCGACGTTGGCGCCGTCGAGCGTGCCGATCGTCAGCGCGCCGTTCATCGTGAATTTCATGTTGCCGGTGCCCGAGGCTTCCTTGCCGGCCAGTGAAATCTGCTCGGAAACGTCGGTCGCGGGGATGATGCGCTCGGCGAGCGACACCCCATAGTTGGCGATGAACACCACCCGCAGGCGTCCGCGCATCGCCGGATCGTCGTTGATGGTCGAGGCGACGTCGTTGATGAGCTTGATGTGGAGCTTGGCCATCGCGTAGCCGGGCGCCGCCTTGCCCCCGAAGATGAACGTGCGAGGCACCCACGGCGCCGACGGATCGGCCTTCATCGCCTGATACAGCGCGACGATGTGCAGGCAGTTGAGCAGCTGGCGCTTGTACTCGTGCAGGCGCTTGATCTGGGTGTCGAAGATGGAGTCGACGTTCACGTCGACGCGGTTGCGCTCGCGGATCAGCGCGGCGAGCTCGACCTTGTTGGCGCGCTTGATCGCCTGCAACACCGCGTGGAACTCGGTGTCGTCGGCGTACGCCTGCAGACGCGCCAGCTGGGGCAGATCGGTGATCCAGCTGGTGCCGATGCGCTCGGTGATCGCCGCCGCGAGCGGGCGGTTGGCGAGCAGCAGCCACCGACGCGGGGTCACGCCGTTGGTCTTGTTGTTGAACTTGTGGCCGAACATCTCGGCGAAGTCGCGCAGCACATGGGTGCGGAGCAGCTCGGTGTGGAGCTGGGCCACGCCGTTGACGCTGTGCGATCCGACGACCGCGAGGTGAGCCATGCGGATCTGCTCGTCGTCGACGATGGCCATGCGCTTGCGCCGGGCCTCGTCGGTGGGCGCCGCGATCTGTACCTGCCGCAGGAATCGACGGTTGATCTCGGTGATGATCGACAGGTGCCGCGGCAGCAGGCGCCCGAACATGCCGACCGGCCAGCACTCGAGGGCCTCGGGCAGCAGGGTGTGGTTGGTGTAGGCGGTGGTCCGCGTGGTGATGTCCCACGCGCGCTCCCACTCGACGCCCTCCACGTCGACGAGCACACGCATCAGCTCGGCGACGGTGATCGCCGGATGGGTGTCGTTGAGCTGGATCGCGTTCTTGTCGGGGAACCGATCGAAGTCCTTCTCGGACTTCTTGAAGCGGCGGATGATGTCGTGGATCGAGCAGCACACGAAGAAGTACTGCTGCTTGAGGCGGAGCTCGCGGCCCTCTGCGGAGTCGTCGTTGGGGTACAGGACCTTCGAGATCGTCTCGCTGTCGGCCTTGTCCTCGACCGCGCGGCGATAGTCGCCGTCGTTGAAGACGTCGAGATTGAACTCCTTGGAGGCACGGGCACGCCACAGCCGCAGCGTGTTGACGGTGTTGTTGCCGTACCCGGCGATGGGCGTGTCGTACGGCACGCCGAGCAGCTTGGTGGTGTCGACCCAGGCGACCCGCAGCCGACCTTGCTCGTCGGCCTTCTCCTCGATGCGGCCGTACATGCTGACGGTGACCGTGTACTCGGGCCGCGCGATCTCCCACGGGTTGCCGTAGCGCAGCCACGCGTCGCCGCGCTCGACCTGCCAACCGCTCTTGATCTGCTGCTCGAAGATGCCGAACTCGTAGCGGATCCCGTAGCCGTAGCCGGGGTAGCCCAGCGTCGCCATCGAGTCGAGGAAGCACGCCGCCAGCCGCCCCAGGCCGCCGTTGCCGAGGCCCGGGTCGTTCTCCTCCTCGAGGACGTGCGCGAGATCGATGCCGTGCGCGGCGAGGATTTCCTTGGCGATGTCGTAGGCGCCGAGGCTCATCAGGTTGTGGCCGAGCGCGCGGCCCATCAGGAACTCCGCCGACAGGTAGTAGACGCGCTTGACCCCTTGGCCGTAGTAGGCGCGCTGGGTCCGGATCCAGCGCTGCACCAGGCGATCGCGGGTGGCGTGGGCGATCGCACTGAACACGTCGAGCAGCGTCGCCGATTGCGGATCCTTCATGCAGGTGTAGTACAGGTGGTCGAGCACCGCGCGCTCGAGTGTCAGCCGGTGCATGCCGGTGCGGTCGTCCTCGATCACCACCTGGGCCGCGGCGGCGATGGCAGTCTCGGAGACCGTCGCGATGGCGGTGGTCACGGCGGCGGCGGCGGCGGGAGGATCGTCAGTCGGCTTTTGCATCGTCGATGATCTCGATGGGTTCGTCGGACTCGCCGAAATCGGCGATCCACTGCATCAGGCGGTTGGCGACGAAGGCGTCGGCGTCGGGTCTACCCGCGGTCGCGTGCTCGAGCTGCGACAGCATCTCGCGGCGGGCCGCGATGCCCTGCGGGCTCGGCATCGTCAAGAAGATCGCCTCGAGCTCCGACACCGACTTCGCGCGCAGGGCGGCCTTCTCGGGGGCCTTCTCGGGGGCTGGCTCGGGCTCGGGAGCCGGCACCGCGACGGGCGGCATCGCGGGCTCGCTCGCAGCGCCCGCGGGCATCGGCGGCGCGGAACCGCCTTGGGCAGGGTCGGCGAGCGGCGCGGTCTGCCGTGCGAGGTACGTCGCCAGCACACCACCGCCGATCGTCACCACCCCGAGCGCCACAGCGGCCGCCACCACCAGTCGCGACGGCGCCGGCGGCCGGACCCGCGGCATCGGCACGTGCGACGAGTCGACGGTGGCCATGAGCGCGGACCAAAGCTCGTCGGCGAAGAGATCTGCGGTCTGCGGGCGCTGGTGGGGCGCCTTGGCCAGCGCCCGCATCAGGCACGCCTCGACAGCCGGCAGCACGCGCACGCCCGGGCACGCGTGCGCCAGCGACATCGGCGGCTCCTGGGTGTGCTTCTGAACGTACCCCAGGGCAGCGTCGGCGACGAACGGTGGCCGGCCGGCGAGCATCTCGTACAGCACCACACCGAGGGTGTAGACGTCGCTGCTGCCGTCGATGGGGCGGCCCGTGAGCTGCTCGGGCGACATGTACTGCGGCGTGCCGAGCATCGCGCCGGCCGCATTTCCTTCGCCGCCATCGAGCTTGGCGATACCGAAATCGAGGACCTTCACGAAGTCCGGGCCGCGGTCGCGCGCAACCAACATGACGTTCGAGGGCTTGAGATCGCGGTGCACGACGCCGCGCGCGTGGGCGTGGCTGAGGGCCTCGCACACCTGCGTCGCGATGCCCACGGCGCGCGTGACGTCGAGCCGTCTCTCGGCGCGCAGCAGCTGCGCGAGGGTGCGACCGGCGAGATGCTCCATCGCCAAGAAGAGCGTGCCGTCGGGCATGCGCCCGTAGTTGTAGATGGAGACGATGTGCGGGTTCTGCAGGCGCGCCGCCGCCCGAGCCTCGGTCGCGAAGCGGTTGGCGACCCCCGCATCCCGCGACAGCCAGGGATGGATCACCTTGATCACCGCCTGCCGGCCGATCGCGGGCTGATCGGCCAGGTACACCGCTCCCATACCGCCCTCGCCGAGCTTGGCCGTGACCCGGTACTGATCCAGGATCCAGCGGCCGATCATCGCATCGGTCGCGGGCACGCCCATGTGTACCCCCGTCCCCGGCATCGTCTCGAACTCGACGCCCGAGAGCGTGATCCCGCATCGGGGACAGTTGCGCGCGCCCGAGAGGATCGGCGCGCGGCACTGCGCGCAGGTGCTCACTCGCCCTGGATGGTAGCAAAGCCAAGGGCCCCGCGGCCACGTCCGCCCCACCGCGGAACAGCCCGCTCGACGCCCCGGCTCGAGGCGATCCGCCCTCGGGGCTCAGTCCTTGTGGGGGACCGGCCCGGTCCCCCTTCCCCCGGGCAAAGCCCGGCGGAACCTTCCCCCTCCCGTTCGCTGTCGCGCTCTCAGAGCGCGACGCGATCGAGGCCGACCCGCGACTCGAGCGTGAGCACCGCGCCGACGCCCTCGGCGAGATCCTCGGGCGACACGGTCTCGAAGTCGACGGCATCGAAGAGCCGATCGTAGGTCTTGGACAGGGCCAGCTCCACGGGGAAATCCTCGCCGCCATCGACCCGCAGCGGCGCACCCGCGGCGATCGTCGACATGTCGAGCTCGGTCCGCAGCGAGGCGCTCGAGCGGATCTCGAACGGCACCACGGTGTCGCCCCTGGTCGCCGCGCCGGTGAAGTAGAACGTCGCTCCGGCGACGCGCGCGTCGAGGCCATCCATCGGTCCGTCGGCGGGATACGGCCCGTACTCCACCCCCAGACCGCAGAACTCGGCCGCCGCGACGCTCACCCCACCCACGGTCGACATGGCGAGATCGTGGCCGGTGATGTCCTCGGCCAGAGGTCCCCAGTACATGTCGAGCGCGATGTCGTCGCCATCACAGCCGTGCAGCGTGATGCTCGCGGTGGTGACGAAGCCCGACACCAAGGTGATGGTCCAGCCCTCGTCGGTCTCGAACGTTCGCGCCTCGCCGTCGCCACCGCGATCGGGGAACGTGCCGCCCTCGGCCGTCGCGTGGTGGGTCACCGAGACGTTGACGAGGGTCCGCGGGTAGTCGAGATCATCGAAGACCTCTTGGAGATCGCAGCCCCCGAGGAATGCCGTGGCGCCGAGCAGACCGAGGACGAGGGCAGAGGTGTAGCGTGGGCGGTGCGGCATGGGGTTCCTCTACGAACTCTTGTTCGGCATTAAGTCATATTACATAAATGCTATCAAGTAAAAAAGACGGCGGCGCCGCCGCGAACTCGTCCAACGCGCGCTCTGACGGTCATCCACAGGACTTCTCTTCGCTTTTCAGCAGGTTGGATCATCAGCGGGCAATAACTATCAAAACTACTGCTATTGACGGGCTCCTGGGCCGCCGGTACTCGGACCGGGTGTTGCGCGCGCTGTCGCTCTTCCTGTTGCTCGTCGTCGCGTGCCACCGCGCGGCGACGGATCACACCGCGGTCACCCCCGGGCCCGTCACCCCCGGGCCCGTCGCCCCCGGGCCCGTCGCCATGCAGTCCCCACCCGACCCGCACTCGTTCGCCCGCCCCGACGAGGTCCGGGTGCGCCACTTCGGTCTGCAGCTCGAGGTCGACTTCGACGCGCGAACACTCACCGGCGTGATCACGCTCGCGGTGCAGCGGGCCGACAAGGGCGCGCCGTTGGTGCTCGACACCCGCGCGCTCACGATCGATAGCGTCGAGGTCGCGCATGCGCCCGCTCCCATCGATGCGAGCACCGCGCGACTCGCCACACTGGACGCGCCGTGGCAGACCGCGGCGTGGCGCATGGGCACCGCCGACGCCGATCTCGGTGCGGCGTTGATCATCGAGATGACCGCCGACGTCGACGTGGTGCGCGTCCGTTATCGCACGGCGCCCAGCGCATCTGGGTTGCAGTGGTTGACGCCGGCGCAGACTGCCGATGGCGTCGCGCCGTTCCTCTACAGTCAGTCGCAGGCCATCCACGCCCGCTCGTGGTTTCCGTGCCAGGACTCACCGGGGATCCGCACCAGCTACGACGCCGAAATCCGGGTTCCTGCGCCGCTGCGGGCGCTGATGGCCGCCGATCCGATCCCCGATGCGCCAGCCGGAGTCGCCGCCTTCGCGATGCGCCAGCCGATCCCTGCGTACCTCGTGGCGCTCGCGGTCGGACACCTCGAGTTCGCCGCGCTGGGTGAACGCACCGGCGTCTGGGCCGAGCCCTCGGTGCTGCCCCGCGCCGCCCACGAATTCGCCGACATCGAGCGCATGATGCTCGCGATCGAGGGCTTGTACGGGCCCTATCGCTGGGGCCGCTACGACGTGCTGGTGTTGCCGCCGGCGTTCCCCTTCGGCGGCATGGAGAACCCCAAGCTGACCTTCGCGACGCCGACCATCATCGCCGGCGATCGCTCCCTAGTATCGCTCATCGCCCACGAGCTCGCGCACAGCTGGTCGGGCAATCTCGTGACCAACGCGACCTGGGCGGATCTGTGGCTCAACGAGGGCTTCACCGTCTACCTCGAGCGTCGGATCATCGAGGCGCTGTTCGGTCGCGAACGCGCCGACATGGACGCGGTGCTCGGGCGCCAGGATCTCGCCGAGGCGCTGGGCGAGCTCGCCCCCGACGATCAGCGGCTGCGCCTCGACCTCGCCGGCCGCGACCCCGACGTGGGCCTCTCGGACGTCGCCTACGAGAAGGGCGCCCTGCTGCTGCGCGCGTTCGAGGAGACCTACGGCCGCGCCGTGTTCGACCCGGTGTTGCTGGCGTGGTTCGACAGGCATGCGTTCGGCAGCGTCACGACCGTGCAGTTCGAGGCGTTCGTCGCCGAGCACCTGCAAGATGCCACGCCGCTGCCGGGCCGCAACGCCGTGGATCTCTCGGCCTGGCTCGACGCCCCCGGCGTGCCCACCGATGCCCCGGTGCCCAAGGCCGAGGCCTTCGCTCGCATCGACGCGGTGATCCCCCAGTTCGTCGCCGGCACCGTGCCCGCCGCGGCGCTCGCCACGGACACCTGGTCCGCCCAGCAGTGGTTGCACTTCCTGCGCGCCCTGCCGCGCGACACCGAGCTCGCCCGCCTGCGTGCACTCGACACGCGCTTCGGGCTCGGCACCAGCGGCAACATCGAGATCCTCGCGCTGTGGCTGGAGATCGGCGTGCGCCACGGATACCGCGAGCTCGATTCGGCGCTCGAGCAGTTCCTGCTCACGATCGGGCGCCGCAAGTTCGTGGTGCCGCTGTACCGCGGACTGCTCGACGCCGGTCGCGGCGACGATGCCCGGCGGATCTTCGCCCGCGCGCGCCCGGGCTATCACCCGATCACGCAGGGAAGCCTCGATGCGCTGCTCGGCGGCGGCTGACGGCGCACCGTCGAGGCTCCGATCGGCCCGATGAAGACGGGACCGCCGTCGGTGTCGGCGGACACCGACAATGGGAAGTGGACAAAGCAAGCGCACTGGATGCGCGCGCCGACGGTGACCGTTCACCGCCGGTGCCTACGCACGCGATCACAGGCATGCATGTGACGTTCACCCCAGCAATGCGGCTACCCGATCGGCGTGGGCCCGCTACGCTGGCGAGGTGGGGACTCGACGATCGACGCGCAACGGTGTGATCGCGATCGCGCTGGTGTCGGGTTGGCTCGCGCCCGAACGAGCACGCGCGTCGGATCGGGTCGAGGTGGTGGTGATCGAGTCGGTCGAGCAGGAGCCCGACGACACCGGCCCGATCCCCGGCACCCAGGCACCGCCGGGGCCGTCGTCGAGCGCACGCACGATCCAGGTGACCGAGCGGCTCGCACCCACCCGCACCGACACCCGCACCGAGACCACATGGTTCGGGGTGTCGGCGGGCTTGGTGGCGATGCCGCTGTCGCGCACGGGCTCGCTGTCGCCGACGCAACGTCACGACGCCAACCCGATGCACGCGTGCATCGGGTCGACCGAGCGGGCCTCGTGCACCGCGTTGCGTGGCGCGGACTTCCGCCTGCACGTCTACGGCACCGAAGACGCCCACCTGCCCCCGCGCGTCGTCGGCTTCCTCCGCAGCGGCTACGAGGTCGGTCAGTCCGACATCGACGCGCCCGGCGGCACTCGCCACGGCCGCGGCGACGCCACCTCGCTCACGTACATCTCCGTCCCCGTGTCGCTCGGATTCAATCTCTACGCCTTCAAGCACTTCCCGGTGCGGCCCTTCGTCGGCGCGGGCGTGGGCGCCGACATCGTCAGGCTCCGCTACACGCGACGCGACGCGGCCGCCATCGATCGCACCGTCGGCCGGTTCGCCTTCGACGTGCACGGCGGCCTCGAGGCCCGCTTCACCAACTATGTCGCCCTCACCGCCGAGGTGCGGCAGCAATGGGGTCGTCGGATCGCGATCGACCGCATGCCGCGGTTCAACAACACCGGGCTGGCCGTCGTCGTGGGGCTGGCGATCAGCGTCCCGTATGGCACCGTCGCCCGGCGCAACGTGGTGACCCACCGCGTGACCTCGGTGTCGCGCGTGACCCCGGCGTCGCAGCCCCGGGCACAGCGGACCCGCCGCGTGTTCGTGCCACAATCGATGCCCCGGACCTACGCGCCACCGACGATCGCACCGTCGACGACGATCGCACCGCCACCGCCTGTCACGGTGCCTGTGCCCGAGGCCGCGCCCTTGCCCGTCGCAACGCCGCCGGGCGCGACCGGCAACCCGTTGGCGCCGACGGCAGTGGTCGACGACGCAACGTGAGCGCGCCCCGCCGCGGGATCACGCGATCCCGAGGTGACGTTCGAGCAGCGAGGGCATGGCGCCTCGGCCGGATGTCGGCGCGCGGCGATCGAGGCGGGGCCGCGGGATGCTCGACGCGGGGCCGCGCGGCCGCGGTGCTATCCTCGCGCCGCCCGATGTCCACGCGCACGCTCTGGTCCGTGTTCACCGCAGCGCTCGCGCTCGCGTGCACTCGTGATGCGCCCACCGGCGATGCCGACGCGCCGCCCGCAGCAGCGCCGTCGAACCCGCCGGCCCCCGAGCGTCCGAACCCCGCGGCTCCGACCGCGGAGGATCTCCGGGCGATGACCCGCGCCCTCGCCGACGACGCGATGGAGGGCCGCCGCCCTGGCACACCGGGGGGCGCGCGTACGGTCGCGTACATCATCGATCGCATGACCGAGCTCGGCCTGGCGCCGGCGGGCGAGGACGGTGGGTGGATGCAGGCCGTACCGATGCGCGACGTCGCCGTGGATGCGGCGCGCACCCACATCGAGACAGATCACGGCGGCGTGCGCACGGCGCTCGAGTTCGGCACCGACATCGTGATCAGCACGTTCGGCGCCGCCGGCACCCACCCACTCGACGCAGATCTCGTGTTCGTGGGCTACGGCATCACCGCCCCACAGTATCGCTGGGACGACTACGACGGCGTCGATCTCGACGGCAAGATCGCGGTAGTGCTCGTGGGTGATCCGCCGGTCAACGACGGCCGGTTCGCCGGCGACGCGCTCACCTACTACGGCCGATGGTCGTACAAGTTCGAGGAGGGCCTGCGCCACGGCGCCACGGGTGTGCTCATCGTCCACGAGGCGGCCGCGGCGTCGTACGGCTGGAACGTGATCGAGACCGGATGGACCCACGCGCGCACCCACGTGGCCGCGCCGGGCCGACCGCCGCCGGACGCCCTGCCGGTCGAGGGCTGGCTCGGCACCGAGGCCGCCGCTGCGCTCGCAGCCCGCTGCGGCACCAGCCTCGACACGTGGCGTGCCGCCGCGCTCGAGTCGGCGTCCGCCCCGTCACGCGGGCGCAGTTGCGGCCGGCTGCGGGGCAGCTTCGTGACCACGGAATCGCGGCTGCAGGACGTCAACGTGATCGGCCGCCTCGAGGGCGCGCGCATGGCTGAACAAGTGGTCGCCATCACCGCCCACTGGGATCACCTCGGCAAGGACGCCGACGCTCCGCCGAGTGTCGACGCGATCTTCAACGGCGCCATCGACAACGCCAGCGGCATCGCCGGCATGCTCGCGGTGGCGGCGACGCTCCACGGCCGCGTGGCGTCGGGCCGACCGCTGGGCCGCAGCGTGCTGTTCATCGCCACCACCGGTGAAGAGGAGGGCCTGCTCGGCAGCATGTGGTTCGTCGAGAAACCGACGGTGCCGCTCGATCGGATCGCCGCGGTGGTGAACCTCGACAGCATGAACGTGCAAGGCCGCACCCGGACGATCCAGGTCATCGGCCCCGGCCACACCACGATCGAGGACACCCTCGCGGAGGTCGCCACCGCCGAGGGGCGCCGCGTGGTCCCCGACGAGCACCCCGCCAGCGGCGGCTACTACCGGTCCGATCACTTCAGCTTCGCCCGCCGCGGGGTGCCGGCGATCTACATCCGCGGCGGCGCCGACATGGAAGCGGGCGGCGTCACCGAGGGCCGCAGGATCGGCGCGGGCCTGGCCCAGCGCTACCACACCGTCGACGACGAGTTCGACGAGGCGTGGTCGTTCGCCGGCACGCTGCAAGACGTGCGGACGGTGGCGTCGCTCGTCGCCCGCATCGCCGACGACCCGGCGCCGCCGCAGTGGAAACCCACCAGCGAATTCGCCGACGTCCCGCGGTGATCCATGGCGCACCGGCCCGCCGCACCCGGCCCGCCGCACCCGGCCCGCCCCGCCCGGCCTGGGCCATTGGCCCTTTCGACCCCACGTTTGTTATCGTCAGGCCTCCGATGACTCGCCGCGCCGTCGTCAGCTCATCCCGCCGCACCATTGCGACGCGCGGGTCTTCGACCGACGACGTCGTGACGCTCGACGATCGTCCGCTGGCGCTGACGATAGGTCACGACGGCAAGCGCGTGATCGTGACGTTGCCCTACGAGTTGTGGGTGCTCCACGCCGAGACGCTCGAGGTCGAGAAGACCATCGAGTTGGGCAGCCCTGCGCCCTCGGTTGCGCTGGGCGAGGACGACGGCGCGCTGTGGTTCGGTGGTCAGCACCTGCACCGCGGCAGCGTGTGGACCGCGAAGGCCGAGAAATTCGGCACCAAGCTCGGCGGCTTCGTCGATCACGTCGCGGTGCTGCGGCCGCGCATGCTGTGCGGCGTCGGCGGCCACGGCGAGGTGCTGCTCGACCTCGCCAAGGAGGAGGTCACCCACCGCCGCAAGGTCCCCGAACACGGCGCGCTTGGCCTGGTCGCCAGCGGCGACGGCCGGGCGGTGTGGATCGACGGCAGCAACCACGCGTGGGTCATCGATCCCGAGCACCTGTCGGGCTACATGATGCTGAAGCTGCGACACACCAGCGTCGACGACGTCCCCACCGAGGCGATCGTCGCGGTCGGCAAGACCTCGGCAGGCCACGTCGTGCTCGCCGCCCGCGACGGTGCGCTGTGCTGGACCAACCGTGCGCTGCGTCCGCTCGGCGAGCGCGTGCCCGCGATCGATCTCGGCAGCGCCATGCCGCTCGCCATCGCCGGTGACGAGCGCTGGATCTACGTGCTGCGTCCGCGCGGCGTCCTGCACCGATTCCTCGTCGAGCAGCCTGCCGCACCGCCCGGCGTCAAGGACGAGCCACCCCACTTGCCCGAGGCGCAGACGACCAAGCTGCCCCGCGCGGCGACGTGCATGGCGCTCGCC
>Ga0105045_10001171_pt1 | contig 21103 bp, 16 predicted proteins | sample MAT02_FD_78089 | JGI IMG/M metagenome (GOLD analysis project Ga0105045, IMG submission 78089) | Freshwater microbial communities from Lake Fryxell liftoff mats and glacier meltwater in Antarctica - MAT-02 (megahit assembly) | ecosystem: Environmental > Aquatic > Freshwater > Ice > Liftoff... | reverse complement strand
TTCTGTATGAAACAGGCGGAGAACCAATTCGCTAAAACGTTCTGACTCCAAGTTGGCCCATTTTTCGAGCTCATTGCTCGGGATATCGTTGATATAAACTGTTTGCTCGTACCAGGTGTAGGCGTTGGTTCCTTGAGCCCCCAGTGAAGAGACCATTTTATCGTATTCGTTGGCAATTGCTATTTCGGCTGCTAATCCTGAGATGCTATCAATAGCCCCGTAGATTGATTTGCGCTGTGCCGGATCGGTTGTATTGCGATGATTTTCATAGAGATCGCTGATCTGCTTGAGGTATACCGACTCGGTTTCCCAATCCTTGGTGCCCATATCTGAAGTGCCTTTAAAAAGCATATGTTCCAAATAATGCGCCAGACCGGTTGCATCTGCCGGATCTTGTTTACTTCCAGTGCGCACAGCTATCTGGGCTACCACCCGCGGCTCGTCGTGATTCTCTGACATGTAGAGTTTCAAACCATTCGGGAAGGTGTAAATCTTTGCCCCCATTGGATCACCATCGACAGTTTCGTAAGTGTATTTAGATTTTTGCCCTTCTGCAGAAGGCTTGCAGGCTTGAAAAATACCTAAGCCTAAGGCTAAGGCCAAAATAGAGAGTTGGAACTTCATGCAGGCGTGGTTTTATTTTGAAGAGCCCAAAGTTACATTCTGCATGTTTTATACCGAAATAAACTTTTTGAGCTACGATACAAGACAAATCGAATGCTTCTATCCTGGCTTTCAGGCAAAAAAAAACGCCCCGAAAGGGGCGTTCAAGAAATTGGGTATTAAAAATCTAAATTAAGCTAACTTAACGTTAACCGCGTTTAAACCTTTTTTTCCTTCCTTCACGTCATAAATGACCATGTCGTTTTCTTTGATTTGATCAATCAATCCACTTACGTGAACGAAAATCTCTTTTTCTGATCCGTCTTCTTTGATAAATCCAAATCCTTTGGATGTGTTGAAGAACTTTACTGTGCCGTTATTCATTGGGTAAATTAAAAAATTATTGGGCGTAAAGGTAAGCGAATATTGGAATCTCGCACCTATTTCTTAATATTTTTCACAAATTACGGCCATTTTACTTCGGAATGTCTGATTTTATTGAACTTTTGAAATCCACATTCTCAAAAGTAACTTCCTTTTTTCACGATCCATATCGAGTTTTTCTGCGTTTTTTAATCAGGCTAGAGGGTTAAGTGGCGGAGAAATCGAAGTTTAGACACTTCACCCCGAAGCGTAATAATTGGCTTATTTGCCGCGCCGTTGGACTTCTATTGCTTTTACTTTGTGTAGGATTTCATCCAATCCGTTGAGCTTAATCTCATAAACTGTCGCCAATTGTTTTCCCAATGCACCAGCCGGGAAACCCTTCCGGCTGAACCACTCTAAGTAAAATATGGGTAAGTCGGCCAAAAGCCTACCTTCGAATTTTCCGAAAGGCATGCGAACTTCCACTAATTTGAGAAGTATGGATGCGTCGATAGGTGATGGATTTTCTTTCATTCTGCTAGTTTGGAAAATTTGCGCTCGACGCCTGCTAAATTACAATCCCCCGATCATATGCATTCTTAGAATCACAGAAAAATCGTTATTTCGAAAAAAAATTCCAACGATGCTCAAACGATACTTGCTTACACTCTGCTCGGCATTGCCTTTCTTCTCATTCGCTCAGGGCAATATGAGCATCCTTTTTGTGGATGATAGTGATGATACCTTCGACAATGCCGAAACATTTGCAAATGCTATCGCAAGTTTGGGATATGCTTATGAATTTCACGATGCAGTAGCCATGGGAAGTCCTGTCGTTCAGGATATGGAGCTTTTCGATTTGGTAGTGTGGTACACCGGAAGCGATGGTACTGACCTTCAGCTATGGTCGGGCAATGAAACCGACAATGAAGACATCGTTGGCTACCTGGAAGGCGGAGGGGCGCTTTGGCTCGTGGGTCTCGACTTTTTATTCGATCGCTATGGTACGCCACCTGCACAATTTGATGAAGACGATTTCGTGTCTGATTTTTTGGGTATAAGTAGTTATGAAGTGCAGTCCTACGGGAACGATGGAGAGCTCGGTGTTTCATTTCTCAATCCATCGCTCCAAAGTCCGATAGTGGGCAATACTACGATCGATTTTATTTTTGAAACGCTGTGGTGGGTAGATGGCTTAACTTTACTCGACAACGCAGAACCAGTTTATGAAATGGGCGGGAATGATTATCCGTTGGAAGGGCAAGTATGTGGGCTATATTATCAGCACACTTCTACTTCGGCCTTAACTTATCTGTTTGACATATCACTGGTTGATCCCGCTTTGTTGGCTAGTGCCATTCAGCCCGCACTCACTTTCTTCGAAAGCCAAGTTCTTTGGGTATTTGGTAGTCTATTCGATGAAAAGCTGGAGATTTTCCCCAATCCGAACACTGGGTCTTTTCGAATTGTATTCAATAATTCTCTGTCGCCTGCCGCAATAATTCGCCTGTATGATTCGAGCGGTCGATTGGTTTACGATACTTCTATTCCATTTCAGCAATCAATTCAAATAGGATTACCAGCAAATTTTCCATCCGGGCTTTATAATTTAGAAGTTCAGAATGGAGAAGTGTTTTACCGTGAGAAAATTGTTGTAATAAAGAATTGAACCTGCCTATACTAATTTAAGAATAGATCTATGGAAGTTGCAGAAACTCTGCGAGAAGGGCTGGCTCATCGCCAATTAAATTCAAGTCTTGTAAAGCGGCTAAAGAAATCGAAGCCTAAAAACCTTGATCAAGTAGCCACCGATCTGCATTATGAAGCTTTTGAGCAGATTGATTGTCTCACTTGTGCCAATTGCTGCAAGACTACAAGTCCGGGTATGAATGATCGCGATGTCGATCGACTTGCAAAGCACCTGCGTGTGAAGCCCGCTTCGCTCATAGCGCAGCATATGGAGCTCGATACCGATGGTCAATACGTCTTTCGCTCAGCACCATGCCCATTTCTCGGTGCCGATAATTATTGCTCGGTTTATGAGAGTAGGCCCGCCGCTTGCCGCGAGTATCCGCATACCAATAGAAGAAGGTTTTACCAGCTTCTCGATCTTTCGTTGAAAAATACAGAAGTCTGCCCGGCGGTCGTCAAAATTTTTGATGGGTTGCGCTCGAAATATGCCTAACGGCAGACTAAATCTTGCGATCTGATCGCTATCGCTGCCATCTCTGGCTTTACTTAATTAATTGATTTGTGTGACCAAGCAATTCGATCTGTAATTATGTTGCAAAAAAAAACGGCTCTCGTTATTGTCGAGAGCCGTTCTTAAAAGATTTGGATTCGATATTAGAGTTTCAAAATTTTTGATGTCGTTTGTTGCGCTCCATCGCTAACCTGCAGCATATAAACACCCTTGCTCAGATTACTTAAATCAATTTGCTGCACAAAATGACTGGAACCGTTTCCGAATTTTTCATTGAGAACCACTCTACCACTGGCATCGAAAACAGTGATGTTCAATTGGGCACCAAAGCCATTGGCTTCGATGGTTACGTTGTCTCTACTCGGATTCGGATAGATCGAAACACCCGTCGCAGCATTTCGCTGCCCAGCGCTCAAAGGCTGATTTACCGTGAAACTGTAGCGAATATTATCTCCAAAATCATTTTCAAAGAACAAAAAGGTAGGTCCGCCAACTTCTTTAAATCGAGTGAAACCATTACCATCGGAATTATCAAAGAAGCTCAATCCGTCGTCGTCGCTATCGAACACATTGTAGGTGTAGCAGCCTTCTGCCAATAGAAGCGTGTCTTCGTAAAGTGTGTTGTTTTCCATATTGTTTCTGGCAAAGACGACATTGCCGTTTACGTCCACTACTTCGTAGCTATTTTCTGCTGCGAAAGCATTGGTTTGGAAAATAATAATCATATTCTCGGGCACTACACCCGGGATATCGAATGATGAACGGTACGAATTATTGAAAGCATAATCGTCGGCTCCACCATTCACAGCAGTTAGTTCCACCTGGAAATTGTTGCTTCCAAATGGATTGCTGTTACCCCAGAGTGCAATGCTACCGGGGAGCTCAATAATGGCCTTTTCCAAGAAACCCAAAGATCCAGTCCATTCGAAGGTCTGAACAGCGGTAGGATCGTTGATCCAATAGATGATCTGAGCGGAATTGAGCGTTTGTGCACCGCGATTTTCAATAACGATTTCCGGGTTATCGCAAATCGTTCCGATGCGAGTAAACTCTACTCGGTTCGATGGTTTTCGAACTTCCAGTATAGCCGCATCCAAATTGTGATTGAGCGAGCCGTAGCTTATTAATTGGTGACTCACAATGTAGTTTGACGCACCTTGAGCGGTAATAATGCCGTAGTCGAGATTTACCGGTTGGCCTGGTGTAACGTAAGTGCTGATGTCATTCTCAACTAGATCGGTGGGCATACCCGGGCACCAACCAGCCCTATCGTAGATCCACGTTCCGCCTTGGGGATAGATTGGGTTCTCGGCACATTCTTTCCACACTTCCCATTGAAACTCAATATCGCCTCCATCTACATTCAACCAATGGGTTTGCGGAATAAACTCACCTTCTTGGCCGTGGCCGGTGATAGCGCTGCGCAGCTTGAAAAAGGTAGCGTCGGCAGATGTTGGTACATCTCTCGGTTCAAAGAAGGCATTGTTCTGTATAGACTGATAGCCTAAATTTTCGGCTCTCCAAATCTGGTTTACGCTTAGCACGTTGCGGGGAGGTGTACCGACAATAAATTGAAACTTAATGTCAATATCTTCCTGAAGCTGTCCACCGCGCTCCATAGTAAGGCGTCTGCTTCCATTAAATATTGGGCGGAAATCGCTCACGTCGAACGTCCACGTTTTACCATTTGGCCCCAAGTCGAGTCCGATGCCGAAAGGAGTCACAAAACTGAGTAATTCAATCCGCATCGGGCGGCGCTGCAGGTAGCTGAGTGTGGTAATATTGATGGTTCCGTCAACGGCTACCGGTTGGGTATTAATCAAAACTCCGCTGGTATTGAAGGTGTTATTTTGAGTGGCCTGCCAAAATGCATTATAGGCTGTTACCACTATATTGTCGCTCAACTGTGTTCCAGGATTCGGCGAAATGGCGAAGGTCGTAACGAAATTAGCCAAGTTGAAAATGGTATCGTTCGTCACCACATTGGTGGTAGTTTGGTTGTAATCCCCGCGCACAAGCGTAATGTTTGGTCGCTGTACAGATGATTCGAATCCTTTGAAAAGATCTTCGCCGCGTATTTCTTTCCATAGACCACCATTTATAGATTGGGCATGTCGGTTGTTGCCGCTTTGGTCGTTTACCACCGTTCCATTTCCTTCACCAAAGGTGTAATGCAATGCCAGGTTGCTCGAATTGGGATGGGTACCACTGATATTGCGATATCGCCATTGGCCTATGGTTGTTGCAGAAAGCGCAGTATTCCAAACGCGAACATCGTCGATATCTCCTTCGAAGTATCGGTCGTTTACCCCGCGGCTCACGCGCACACGAAGCCCATCTAAGGTATTGGTGTTGATGTCGAGATTTACTCCGCCCGGAGCAATTGTCTCAAGCTGTCCATCTACATAGAGTTGTATATCGCTTACCATAGTCCCACTAAACACACAGGCTACATGGTGCCACAGTCCGTCGGTAAGAATGGTTGTACCCCAAGTGTTACCGCCTGCCACTTCTACTCTCAATTCGCCGGTTTCGTTGATACGAAATACCCATTTCTCCCCGGGAACATCTTGCCCCCATGATACGATTTCTTTATTGGGAACGGTCGTTTTGATCCAAGCTTCAACCGAACGGGCATCGCTTCCACCTATCCCTCGGTAGCTATTTGCTTCTACATAATTTGCACCATTGAATACGTGTACAAAGTCTTTTTTGGCAGCCAATTCTACACTCCCGAGTAAGTTTCCACCCTGGATGTTCAAATTGGTTCCATTCGAAAGGTTGGAATAGGAGAGTTCGAGAATGATGTTCGAAGTTCCATTCCACATAAAAGGCTGTGAAAATTGGAGACGGTTTATACCTGCTTGCAAGCTGGTGTTTTGAAAATACACCGTGCTCCAACCCACTAAGTCGGGGTCTGATTCGAGTAGATTGGTCTTGGTGGTTGTTTTAAGCTTGCATCGCAGGTTTTGAGTAGAAGCAGATCCGCTTAGTACGTTGAATTCGATGGCATCGATTTCACCTGCGGTAAATCCAGCAGCCGACAGCTGAGCTGCGGTAAAAAGGTATTGGGATTTTGCATTTCGTTCGGCTGTGGGCAGCACGTTTTGTAAGCTTGAATTTCCATTACCCAAAGCGGTGGTGGTTTCAGATATTACCGAGTTTACCACCGTGCTCTGTTGGTTTTGTTGGAAAATGTTGAAGGTAGGATCGACCGAATAATTAAAGGTGGTTCCAGCAAATCCGGCTATACTGTGCGACGGTGTAGTGGCGTTTATAGAATCTGCCCTATTTAGATCGTGCACGTAGGTGTTGCAGCTATAATCCCACTCGCCGCAACCGATAGTGTTGCCACCGGCGGTATTTACAACTCCATCTTTGCAGCGCATGCTGTATTGCATCAATACTTTTTCGAAAGGTACATTGGGCAGTGCGCTGAACACAATGGTAGAATCGCGCGTATTGCTGTTGTAGTTGAAGGCTTGGACGGTGATTGTGTCACCTGGGTTTTGGCCAATAGCTGCATGGAACAAACCCATATAAGCCACCAAAAAGGAAAAAAGCAAGCGTGTTTTCATAATTTTTAGATCGATTTCTAGCTTTTTGTTTTCGTCATAGCTGCGAAAATATTGGTAAAAATACCCTTATTTATTCAACCATTCAACTTTAGAATGATATCTCGTTAGGCCAGCGCAACTGAACCTGACCGATTTAACGGAAAGTTAATTAGTTAAATGACCTATAGCTTCACAAATTTTCGAATACCCCTGCTTCCATCCGCGAGGTTTAATTCAAGCATATAAATACCTGCCGGAAGCTCGGCAACTTCTATGCTAGCATTACTGCCCGTGTTAGATTTTTGCAGGCAAGGCCTACCTGTGCTGTCAAATATGCGGATGGATGAAATCACGCTGTTGTTGCCGATTGCAATATTTATTCTATCAATAGCAGGATTGGGATAGCAAGAAAATTGGACGAAATCCGCTCGGTCCTTAATACTCAGCGGGATTCCGAATGATCCGGCTGCAGTATTACCATACCTTAAAATGCTCCAGTTACTGAGTGCTGCGCCATTCATGCAGTTGAAGTATGGCCCGCCCAAATGGGCGTAATACCATTTGTTTCCGCCCATTGGGCACCCTGCATCTATCAGTTGGTAATAGCAGGAATCCGATACTTCCCATTGTCCATATTGCTCCTCATCTCGGATGAATTTTCCCAGACCTAGCGAGCCTTCGCCCATGGATGTGGAAGAATAGATTTCATCGGAAAGCTCGAATGGTGTCACTGGCAAAGCATCGAATCCATCATTTTTCTTAAACGTCAATTCAAAATAGAAGGTATTTATTAACGTGAAGTTTACCGCATTTAGGGGGCCTTGATAAGCGTATCTAATTTCTTGAACGTCGTAGCTAATTGAATCTGTATAGTCTGTAAGGTCGAGAAATAATCGAACATTGTAAGATATGTTCGCAATTCCAAAGTTTGTATTACCCTGTTCAATTTCCAGCACATCCCCAATTTGAAAATCATTTAAGTCCAGATTAATTAGGTTTTGAACTCCTTTGTCGGGCGAAATTCCGATCAGATTTCGCATGTACGCGCCAGAAAATGAACCGCCATCTGGAAAATCACCCAATTGTGGAGTGGCCAGCATACCTGAGTTTTCCGAGAGTTTGAAATATAAGTCATTTAAATAACTATCAATGGGCTCCATATTTTCATCGAGCGCTTGGATGTTAATGGTCTTAACCATTTCTGTGTAGTCGAATACAGGTTCTTCGGCCCAACCCGTTACTTCCGATCGCACGTGGAGCAATTCATCGGGCGATGAGTAAGCGAGCCAAGTTTCTCCCAGCTCGGCCAGTGCTTTTATAAGAACTTCTTCCCCTTCGAGGGTATAAAAGAGGTGGTCGCCGCTTGCAGCCTTTTTTACTCGGCTTCCCATCCAAGACGAGCGATCTATCGATCCGCAGTCGCTATTGTAAGCAAATGCAATATTGGGGTGGAAGAAAAGGGTGGAGTCGCCATCGAATGCAGTGGAATCGACTTTAAGTCCAATCATTCCAAAACCCGGATCGAAAATCCGATCTTGACCGCTGTAAAAAGCTTGATAGTTTTGGGCGAAAGCGCTGCTCGTAAAAAGTAGGTAAACGGATAAGGGAAGAAATCTTTTCACACAGATAGGTTCTGGTAGGCGATATAAATTTAATTTCTTATCTGGTATTAACAAGATTTCAAAAATGCCATTCTCGGAATGCGAATTTCTGCGAACCCAGTGATTTAAGATACCGGCTTATCGCTCATCAATTAGTCCCGTGTAAATGGCGTCTTGCTGGGATCAATCTGTCTATGCTTCAAACGTGGCTTATGCAGCTAAACGCAAATAATGAGATCGTGAAAACCCACGCTCAAGGCCAGTTAGGCCAAGGCAGCAGATTAACGCCAATTGGTGCTAACCAGGGTGAAAGTATGTTAGAGGTGAGATTGCTGATCCAGATTTGTAACTTAAGTTTTGGAAGGCAGTACGCCAAAATCTTTTTGATAAAAAAAAAGCACCGCTCATATAAGGCGGTGCTTTTTCATTTAAGAAGCTTGAAGCTTATTCCATCCGCTTCTCGTGCATTGGCATTGTGGCCGGTGTACTTTGATTCGGATCCATCATGTATTCGCCTTTCATGGAAGAGAATTTGGTGTACTGGTCTGCGTTCAAAGTTTCGCGCATTGACGTGTCGTATTTCTCCATAGACCTCGTCCGCATCATGTCGCGATCAGTTGAAGAAACGTTTTTTGTATTCATTGCCGCATGATCATTGTAATAGGCTAGAGTCTGCTCCATCACTTTTTTGCTTTGCTCAGCGTTAAGGTTCAGCTCCCGAGTTATTCGGTCTGATTGCATCTTCACCCGGGTGTTCATCTCCTGGTCTGGAGCAGTTTGCATGGTAGAATTTGACGGAGTTTTTTCCGTCGATTTCGTTGTCTTTTGAGTTTGCGCAAAGCTTAAGGTGGCTGCGCTAAGCGCGATTACTGTTAATAGAGTTTTCATAGTTTTCGGATTAAGATGTTAATTGTCCATCATCTTTTGGGACATCAACTGTTACCCAAAATACTTGCCATGATCAATGGTTTTGAAAGCTGAATGGTGAAAGAGAAAAAATTTCTGCAATTATCTGAATGTTAGGTAATTGCATTTAGGATATTTAACGGGCATCGACACATTCTCACTCGTGACTTAAATAGTTAAGGGGTAGCATTTCCCCAACATGCGCAAATTTCCCCATTCTGCATCTTCCGTAAGGTTCCACATCTTCGCATATAGTATAAGCAGGGAAGGGTAGTGCCGGTTTTCAATATAATGGGGTCTGAATATTGCCCTTCTTGAACCAGAAACTTATTTAATCAAAAACCAAAAAAAATGAAAATTAGCAAAAAAGTAATCCTTATTACCGGTGCGTCGAGCGGAATCGGACATGCTACAGCATTGAAACTTGCAAGCAAAGGCGCGAGAGTGGTGCTCTGTGCACGGAGTGAAGACAAACTTAAGAAACTCAAAAAAGAAATTGAAGCAGAAGGTGGCACGGCAATGGTCGTGACCTGCGATGTTACCAAAGCCAACGATTTTAAGAAAGCAGTAAAAGCTGTGATCGAGAAATATGGAACAATCCACTGCCTGGTTAATAATGCCGGCTTAATGCCCTTGTCCTTTATGAAAAATCTGCAAACAGATGAGTGGGACAAGATGGTTGATGTCAATATTAAAGGTGTTTTGAACGGCGTCGCTGCTGTCCTACCCACCATGATCGAAAATAAAGAAGGACAAATTATCAATGTTTCGTCTACCGCGGCATACCGCTATTTTCCCGGGGGAGCCGTTTATTGTGCGACCAAGGCCGCTGTGAAAATGCTTTCTGAAGGAATGAGGCAAGAGTTGGCGCCGAAATACGGGATCAACGTCACATCTATCGAACCTGGAGCTGTCGACACCAATTTATTTAGCACCATTACCGACGAAGAAATATTGAAGCAGATGGAAGGTATGAAGGGTATGACAACCTTGCAAGCAAAAGACATCGCCGAAGCGATTTATTACGCTATAACCCAGCCGAGCCGAGTGAACATTAACGATGTTTATATCATGCCTACTGAGCAGCAATAATCGTTCGAAACACACTTATTAATAACATTAAAAACTACTATCATGAGCACCGAAACGCTTGAAGATCAAATCACCACCATAAATCCGGCCACGGGCGAAGAGCTGGAACACTACGCATACCATACGAGATCTGAAGTTATTGCAGCCATCGAACGATGCCATGAAGCCTTTCTCGATTGGAGATTAGTTTCGCTATCCGACCGAGCCGAAATCATCGAAAGCATCGGGAAAGAGCTTACTGCGCAGAAAAAAGAATTGGCCGCATTGATGACCCGCGAAATGGGTAAGCTGCTCAAGCAGAGTGTTCAAGAAGTTGATCTTTGCGTTGCAATTTGTAGTTTTTCTGCGAATGAAGGTCAAATTATTTTAAAATCGGAAGAAAGGAAGCTCTTAAATGGAAACAAGGGTATTGTGGCGTATGAGCCAATTGGGATCATTTATGGTATTCAGCCTTGGAATTATCCTGCTTATCAAGTGATCCGTTTTGCGATTGCCAATCTAATGGCAGGAAATGGAGTCATTCTGAAACATGCTTCAAATGTAACCGGTACGGGCAAAATGCTCGAAAAAATATTCTTGGACGCAGGGCTGCCAAAAGACTTGTTTCAAACCGCTGTTATTAATCACGACCTTTCGGATACCATTATTGAGCATAACTATGTGCGCGGATTCACTTTCACGGGAAGTTCGGATGCTGGTGAAAAAATCGGCACAAAAGCGACTTCAGAGTTGAAAAAAACAGTACTTGAGTTGGGCAGTAACGATGCCTACATCGTGCTCGAAGATGCAGACATCGAATTGGCGGTGAAAATGTGCGTAAAAGGAAGGATTTACAACAACGGCGAGACTTGCATTGCAGCGAAACGCTTTATCGTGGTAGATGCGGTTTACGATAAGTTTAAGGCTGGATTTGTGAAAGCAATGGGAGCCATAAAAGTGGGCGATCCCACTTCCGACGATGTGCAATTGGGACCCATTGCAAGGGAAGATTTGCGAGAAACGCTTCACGATCAAGTGCTAAAAAGCGTTGAAAAAGGTGCGGAAGTGCTTTGCGGAGGAGAAATTCCTTCCGGAAAAGGCTTCTATTATCCAGCCACAATTCTAGGCAACGTGGAGAAAGGGCAGCCCGCATACGACGATGAATTGTTTGGGCCTGTCGCTTCATTGATCAAAGCCAAAGATCGGGATGATGCCATGCGCATTGCGAACGACAGCCGATTTGGTTTAGGTGGCGGGATTTTCTCAAAGGATATTGAAGCAGCCACAGAATTGGCGCAAAAATATTTCGATACCGGAATGGTCTTCATTAACACTTTCGGTTTGGCCGACCCCCACATGCCTTTCGGAGGCGTGAAAAATTCCGGCTACGGGCGGGAACACGGTGGTTTCGGCTTGCGCGAGTTTGTGAATGTGAAATCTATTGTGATCGGTAAAGGATAGCATCAGCGCATAGAATTGAAAGATGCCGCTGCCTTGAAGGTTGCGATTTTTTTGCGATTAAACCAGTAAAGATCTTTAGGTAACCCGAAACGATCCCTGAAGATAGATCATAAGCAGGTATTCAACTTTATAACTGAGATTCTTTGGCGTGTTTAATTAATTGTTGGTGCGTCTCTCCATGCCAGCCGGACTGGCTGGGAACTGGCCTTTCAATTAAATTATAGGAGATCGAGAATCAACATTATTGGCGGGCAATTTGAGTCCCAATTTAATTTCAATGGAAACACGGATAATCATAAACAACAATTTATCGTCGAGCTGTTCACCCCGCTGTTTTGCGATCGATAAGATTCCAAACGAAACCAAGGTCAAATATGTCATTTGAAAAACTACTGATTCCGCTCCTTTTATTTCTCGCAAGCTGCGGCCACGCAGAAGTTGAGCCGAAATCAACTTTAGACCGCGACAGTCGCACGACGCATAGCATTAAGTATTTGGATACGGAACGAACGTTTGCTCGTATTTCCTTACCTGCTTCTTGGCAATTACATCCGAATGTTCCTTTTGGCAGCGCTGCCATCATAGGTTTCGATGGTTTGGAAGTGAAGATTCTGGCATCAGAGACTTACGCATATTCTACCGATACCGCCGAGCAGCGCTATATAAACCAGCAAGGAGTGAAATCGAGACCGCCACCCGGAATAGAAGCCTTATTGGCGCTCGAGATTTTGCCCGAAGCGAATAAAAAGGGCTTGATTATGAGTGAGCGTTTTGACGTCCCGGCCATCGCCGAAAACCTAACGGACTATTCGCGCGCTTTCGTAAATGGCAAGGATAGTAAGTATTGGGCGAAAGCCATTGAATACTTCGGAAAAAAAGGCTTTCGTCATCTTTATATTATTACTTATTATGAGTTGCCTTCTGGCAAATGGACTACCTGGTCCTATGAATTGAAAGAACTGAAAGCTCCCATGAACGATTTCGATTGGGCGGTAGAAAAGTATATCGCGGCGCTCAGCACCGCGACCTATAATCCCAACTTGATTAATGAAGCCAATCGGCAAGTCATGGGAGAAGTAGGCGGCCCAGTGGACTCTTGGATCGAAGATGAAAAGTTGCTCGGCTTAAAAGGCGAAGCACTCAAAAAGGAAAAGCAGCGGCAAGCGGTGCGTATTTATCAATTTTACGAATATTCGCAACGAGATACCACCTGGGATTGATGATGTTTACCCCGCATTTCTCTATTCACAGAGTTGGAGCGGCTCCGTGTGCTCGTTTTCAATTGCGAGCATTTCAAGCTCGCGCAAGACGCGGATGTAAAAAATTACTCGCGAGCGCTTGCTTCACACCCCCACTAATCCCCAATCGCGCAACTCCAGCATTTCTTCAGAATTCCAAAATCCGTCAAAATCTGTCAATTCTTGCTCGAAATCTGCCCGAAACGCTCTGAAAGACCATTTTATCTCTGAATTCGGGTCGATTTTCGGTAATATCCGAAGCAGCCAATCGGCGTATTGCTCTTGAACTTCCAGCTCCAATATTTCGCGGTTGCTATGAAAGCGGAGTGTTTTCGTTTCTGGTTCACCGCCGTCTATTAGGATGGGTAAGTTTCCCAACCAAAGCATACGCGTATTCTGACTCGCATCTGGGCCGATTTCACTCAAGCAATTTTCAATATAAGTTGAATTTACCGTGGGGTGTGGAATAGGAAAATCAAACCACGATTGGAGAGCGGCATCGAAACCAACACCGTGCATAAAATTGAAAAGCGATTTTTTAAGCCCTTGGCCAAAACGTTCATGATTAATCCCAGTAATGTCAATATATTGGATGTCGTTGTTGGCAAATTTTATTTCGTTGTACTGCGGGATAATTCCAAACGCTTGTGGATCTAAACCAACTGGGCTATGGGCGGTAAGGGCAAACCGATGCCAAAAACCCGACTGAATAATTCCCAATTCAAACAATTGACGTACCATTTCCAGACTATCAACAGTTTCTTGTTCCGTTTGGGTGGGGTATCCGAACATAAGGTATGCGTGCACAAGGATGTTTGAATCGGTAAAATTTCGGGTTACTTGAGCCACTTGCTTTACAGTAACTCCCTTGTCGATCAATTTCAAAAGCCGGTCGGAAGCTACTTCTAAACCACCGGAAACGGCGATACAACCCGAAGCCCGCAGCAATTGGCATAGATCGGCGGTGAAGCTTTTTTCAAAGCGAATATTTGTCCACCAGGTCACCGTCAGTTTTCGTTTTAAAATCTCGAGTGCCAACTCCCGCATTAATTTCGGCGGGGCAGCTTCGTCCACGAAGTGAAAGCCATTTTCCCCTGTCTGCTCGATCATAGCTTCCATGCGATCCACCAACATTTTGGCGGCAATGGGCTCGTACCGGCGAATATAGTCGAGCGATGTATCGCAAAAGGTGCACTTTCCCCAATAGCAGCCATGTGCCATGGTGAGCTTATTCCACCGTCCATCGCTCCAAAGGCTGTGCATCGGGTTGGCAATTTCGATCACCGATATGTAGGCGCTGAGATCGAAATCGGAATAATCGGGTGTACCGCATTCTGATTGGGGATAATCGGGTAGGGGGGAATTGTCGATAAAAGCAACTTCACCCTGAACCAAAGTAAAGGTGCGTTTGAGTAGAGACGCTCGAGTATTTCCCGCACCCAGCGTGTGCCGCGCAAGCAATTCTATCGGCCGCTCTCCATCGTCGAGTGTTATGAAATCGAAAAATTCAAATACGCGCGGGTCTTTCAACGACCGCAATTCGGTATTGGCGAAGCCGCCACCCATAGCGATATGCACTCTAGGAAAATTGGCTTTTATCCATTGCCCGCAGCGGAAAGCGCTGTAGAGATTTCCCGGAAAGGGCGCAGAAAAACAAACTAATTTGGGTTGGATTGCTTCCATGCTGGAAGCGAGTAATTCCATAGTAATTTTATCGACGAAGGTGGGCTCGCCACCAAGCGTTTCGTAAAGTTCATCAAACGAATTTGCACTCATTCCCAATCGATCAGCGTAGCGGCTAAATCCAAAATGTGGATCAACGCATTCTACGATCAAATCCGAGAGGTCTTCGAGAAACAAGGTGGCGTAATGCTTTGCTTTGTCTTGAAGTCCCATGGCTCCAAAAGCCCAGTCCATATCGTCGAGTTGGTCGAATCTAGATGCTTGTGGCAAGAATCCATCGCTCGCCAGTTGCCGCGCAAAAGTGGGTCGCTTGCCTTGAAGAAATTCAACAACGCCATCAATCAAGCTCACGTACTTATCGCGCATGGCCAAAATTCGCTCCCCATTTTCAGAGTGCGATTGATAAGCTTCAGCAACTTCGAACACGTTTTGAAGTCCTGATTTGGAGAAGATTTCGAGAATGACTTCTATGCCCAAATCCATCTGAAAGCTGCTGATGTGTTTGGTATTGAGAAAGCCTTTCAGATAGGCCGTCGCAGGGTAGGGGGTGTTAAGCTGTGTAAAGGGCGGGGTGATGAGAAGGAGGTCGTTCAAAGCTTCCGAATCGGTGGCCAAAGGTACACACTTTGCAGACTGGCCTGAAGGGAAACAGCGTGGACAAATCGCATTTGTGCGTAAGTTCCGGCTTTTCGATCTTTGGCCATGGCTCTTACCGATTTTGAAACCCGACTGCCTGCGGAATTCTCTTTCCCAGCTCATCTTGAATTGGCTCAAAGCCAGTCGGCCTATATGCGCCACCAGTTTGAAATTACAGGACTCAAAGCGGCCAATCGGAGAGCGGTAGTGAATCCGCTTATGGCTGAAGCCAACCGCCCACCGGCGCATGAATGGCGCAAGGTGGTGAAAAGGCTATGGGTTTTTCCTCAGCGCGATTATCAATACGTCGCGCAGGAGCTGGTCATAAAATATGCGAAGAACTTTGCATGGGAACATATCGCCCTATTTCAATTTATGGTCACGAATAAATCCTGGTGGGATACCGTCGATTTCATCGCCACCCATCTTATCGGTAATTATTTAAAATCTTTTCCTGAACAAATTCCAGCAACCATCGACAAATGTCTGGCATCTGGCAATATTTGGCTTCAACGCTCAGCGCTGTTATTCCAACTAAAATATAAGGCAGCCACCGAATCCTTCATCCCGCGCAGTAAAGTAGCTTCTTTTCAATACGACTATGCATCTGTGAATCCAACTTCCAGCGATAGCGCTTCAGCTGCAACGTCAAACGGGAAGGTTAGTTTTCGAACGGCCACCGGAGTTTATAGCACTAAATGGCGGCTGGCGATGGGGGCGGGTGCTTCCTGGCGGCTGGCAGATCTTCCATCGGGCGTGAGCGCATCCTATGAAGACCATTTAAGAAAACTAAATTGGGGCTATCAATACCACCTTGATGTTTCGCGGTTTCTTTCACCGGCCATGGGAATCGGGCTCAAGTACGCGCTTTTTCGAAGTTCCAATAGCGATGAAGTAACACTCACTACAGCCGATGGACAACAGGTGCGCGGTATAATAGACGAAACGGTGAGTGTTCATCTCATCGGTGGGTTCTGGACGGTTCGAAATGCGTCTATGAATGGTGATAATGCCTTTTTGATAAAGGTTGGCGGAGGCTATCAGTTTTTGCGCGATGAATTGGAAGCTTCTATACCTCTTGTAGCCAAGGGCAACACATGGGCTTTATTTGTGGATTTGGGTTACGATTTGGCCATCACTCCGTGGTTGTCTTTGGGTATCCAGGCTTCGTTCATCGCCGGTGACTTGAAATCCTTAAAGGTTTCTGGAGAAAATATTCGACAAACATTGGAACTACTAAAAGGGGAGAAAGTGTCCTTGAACCGGCTTGAATTGAGTGGCGGCCTCCGATTCAACCTTTGATCACCTGACATTTAAATTAAAGTGCTCGAGCAATTGCTTAAAACGTAATGTGGCAACAATAGAGCAGGCACGATTATCAATATAGCTTTTGTTCAATTAGCTTTTACAGTTTGATGGATAAAGAAACCCGGACAAGAAATGATTGCTGTCCGGGTCGGGTATTTTGATTTTAGAGCAATTCGAATTTACATCGCAGGCGTCGTAGCTGTGGAATCCGTTGCAGCCTTGGCCATAGCTTCTATCTCTTGGTATTTTTCATCGACTCCAGAACTATCGAAATAGTCATACTCCTGAACGATTTTGCCATCAATAAAACGAGCTGTAATATGAAGCGCAATTTCAGCGGGTTCATTATTTGCAGCAAAGGTACCTTGCCACTTACCCCAGTAGTTAACCCAGGTTTCGCCTTTGTCGGTTACTACCATTTCAATGTCATCATCGGCGAAATCAAACTTCGCAGAACTGAATATTTCCATGCCTTTTAAGCCTTCAGCATTTTCTTCACTTGCCAGCACTCCTTTGGTCGATGAGTTCATGAAAATCTTTGCTGTGTCGGCATAAGCAGCATTCATACCTTCTAAATTTCTGTCGTTATAAGCCTTCAATACCGATTTGAAAGTCTCAATCTCCGGCGATTGCTGGGTGTAGCGAACTTGAGCAGGTTCACAGGCCATCAAAAAGATGCCTGCGGCGATCAATAATAGGTTGGTTTTCATTTGGTTTAAGTTTTAGTAATTGCGTTAAAGGTAATTTTTTCGCCGACTGAAAAAGGACTATGAACATTTTTTTTAATCGATGATTCGTAACCCTGGTTCCGCTGCATTTACTTCGCTCTGCTGCATTTGTAATGCTCCGCTCCGCTGCATTGGTAATGCTGCTTGCTCCGCTGCATTTACTTCGCTCCGCTGCATTTATAATGCTGCGGCTAATACTTCCTTCTAAACGTGCCCTGCTCCGCTGCATTCGTAATGCTGCGGCTAATACTTCCTTCTTAACCTGCTCCGCTGAATTTGTAATGCTTCGCTTTCTCCACTGCAATTACTTTCTCCACTGCACTTATAATACTACGGTTATTTATTAGTTGAATTTATAATTCCAAAAAAAGCCGCCTTCGAAAGAAAGCGGCTTTAAATATTTACTTATAAAGGATTAATTACATCCCATCGTTCCAAAACCCCCAGCTTCTACAAAGCTGAAGTCATCAAAACTCGACTCAAGGTCAGAAACATCTAAAATTAGACCTAAATACTGTCCTGAAAAGGTCATACTTCCTCCAGAGACATTAAGTGAACCGCTTTCTGAAAAGTAGATTGACCATGCATCTGGTTCGAATCCGTAAACCCAAGCAAATCCACTGCCTCCTAAATCATCAGTAGGTTCGCCGGCATCTTCAAACCAGTTTAAGATGTCGTAGCTACCATTTGCTTCGTTATCATAGACTACATAGTAAGCAATGCCTTGAAAGAAATCGAAAATGTCATCTTCTTCTTCAAAATTCTCATTTTGAAGAGCTTCGAAATCTCCCGCAAATCCTACAACACCAGAAATACCATCGAAGTCCGGACCTCCGAACCCTCCAATATCAAGTCCAATCGCTTCTTCAGATGCAGAGAAACAAAACGTAGAGATTATATTCAGCGTTGTACTTCCCGCTACTACGGTGCCTCCACCCGTGTTGCCACCAAATGAACCGGAGCCAACAAAAAGAATTCCCCCGCCGCCTTCAGCTGGAACCCAAGTGGTTTCTGTTGAATTACTAAAATTCCAGCCTGGATTTGGGTCAGAGAAACTAAAGGTTTTAGTTTCACTTTTTGGGTCAAACGTGATGATTTTATTCATTGTTTGATTGTACCAGGAAATAGCTGGTATGCGCTGGGATGCATCCTGTATTTCCTGTTTTGTCTTCCGATCTTTAACGCGCTTTTCTTCGTTGTTATGATCGGTTCCCACGGCATCATACTCTTTCGAGCAGCCCGCGCTGAAAAGTAAAACAACTGCGGTGAGTGCCACCGCAGTTATTCTATGTGTGTTTTTGAGTATCATATTCTTTAGAAACTTTGAGTACCGAAGGTACGTTTTCTAGAACAAGAAACCAAGACGGATAGCACCTACTACGTTTGGACCGATGTTCAAAGAGCTACCGTTTGGTGTTTCTACGGTATCAGTTCCTTCTACGGTACTTTCAGATTTCGTGTCGAATTCTGAAGTGAAGCCAAAACCAAATCCTAGTTCAGCACCAAGGTAAATGTTGTCAGCAAAATAGAAATCCACACCGGCTATAGCGTTTAGACCAAACCCGATAGAGCCATTTGTGGTAGTGCCTTCTTCAACGTCGTCACCAACCAAAAATTCTGATTTGTCATTAGATGATGTGAAGTCAACAAGTGCTTCAGCTCCGTAGTATGGAGATAGCCGGTCGGTACCCGCAAAGTGGCGCTCAATACCTGGACGCACCGAGATGGTGAACTCTGAAGAAACATCTTTAAGTTCAGTTTCTCCAACGAGTGAGTTGTCAGTTGATGAATTGAAACCTGCGAAAGCGGCTACTCTCCAGGCACTTGTAGCTGAAGTGAAAGAGCGATACTTAATGCCATTAATGCCGATTGGGCTACCTCCAAGTGGAGCAAATAAAAATTCAAGGTTGCGCTCCCCGCCGGTTTGTTTGTAAACGTCCTGCGCGTTTACGGCAGTGCCCAATAATAATGCGGCCGCTGCTAAGAGTAAGGATTTTTTCATTTTTAGGTTTTTGTTAAAAGTTTATGATTGAAATTCTGGGCAAATTGACAATTAACCGTGGAATGATCTTGCATCCAAATTATAAATCATCAACATTGACTTGTTCGTTTCCAACAACTCAATTTTCAAACTTGGTTTAAATAATTGACTTGTAGGTAGTTAAATTTTTACTTCACAATTTGCAGCCAACCGCTGTATTGCTTCCCATCACCAAATTTGATGATATAAAAATACTGACCAGTTTCACTTTCACTCGCATCCCATTGATTTGCGTAGCGCTGCGCTTCGAAAATAGTCTTGCCCCAGCGATTGATAACGATCAACGAAGGACCATCTTCCAAAGTATAGTTACCTATATGAAAGGTATCGTTCATGCCGTCGCCATTCGGGGTTATCACATTGGGAAATTTGTTTTCCACATCTATTTGGGCGCTGGTGCTTCCGCAAACGATAAGGGCAGTAAGAAGTGTGAAAAAGGTTCTCATAATTAAAGACGTGTTTAGGCGTGTCAAAGCTATGCACCCTTCCGATGTTTCGAAATGAGACGCGATATAGCTTTTACGCAACTGAATGTTTAAAGGGTTGCACATCAACAGATCATTTACCCGACCTTGTTTTCTCGATGAAAATTCCTTTCTTTCTTACCTTGCTAATTTTTCTAAAATGCACAGCAATCAATTCCATTTTATATTTATCCTTGCTCTAGGCTTATGTAGTTGCGATGATCAAGGTGTTTCTCAGAATATGGCGGCGGTGAACGAAATGTTTTACCCGAATAGCGATTTAGGGCTCAGTTTTGAAACCAATCGGATTGTTTTAAAAGTGTGGTCGCCCGAATCGACAGCTATGATGTGTCGAATTTACCACGATCCAACAGCGGATGCTGAGGCTTTGGCCACCCTTCCAATGTCTTTGGGCGATTTTGGTGAATGGATGACGGAAATTCCAGTTCAATATCGGGGACAGTTCTATACCGTTCAGGCTGAATTTCAGACGGGATGGAGATCGGAAGTCCCTGATCCGTATGCAAAAGCCGTAGGTACAAACGGCCTTCGCGGACAATTAATTGATCCTTCTGCAATCAATCCATCTGGTTGGGAGTCGGACGCGGCTTCCCCGCTTCGCTCCATTGGCGATGCAGTAATCTACGAAGTGCACGTCCGCGATTTCTCTATTCACCCCGCTTCAGGTATGCTTAACAAAGGAAGATACCTGGCCTTTACAGAAACGGGTCTCAAAGATCGACAAGGTAATTCCGTCGGTATAGATCATCTGATTGAGCTGGGAGTCACGCATGTTCATCTCCTTCCGGTATTCGATTTTCTGTCCATCGACGAAAGCAAGCCTGAAATACCGCAATACAATTGGGGCTACGATCCGCAGAATTATTTCGTCCCGGAAGGGAGTTACGCTACCGATGCTTCTAACAGTACAGTGCGAATAAAAGAGTTTAAAGAAATGATTCAAGCCTTGCACAAAGCTGAACTCCGCGTGGTGATGGATGTGGTGTACAACCACACCGGCAGGGTAGATGGGCTTAGTCTCGAAGAAACTGCTCCAGGGCAATATTACCGTCAATGGCCGGACGGTAAGTACAGCGATGCCAGTGCTTGCGGAAATGAGACAGCCAGTGATAAACCTATGTTTCGGAAACTAATGATGGAGTCCTTATTGTACTGGGCAAAGGAGTATCACATCGATGGTTTCCGCTTTGACCTTATGGCTATACACGACCAAACT
>Ga0105045_10001170_pt1 | contig 21119 bp, 23 predicted proteins | sample MAT02_FD_78089 | JGI IMG/M metagenome (GOLD analysis project Ga0105045, IMG submission 78089) | Freshwater microbial communities from Lake Fryxell liftoff mats and glacier meltwater in Antarctica - MAT-02 (megahit assembly) | ecosystem: Environmental > Aquatic > Freshwater > Ice > Liftoff... | reverse complement strand
GCCGTCCCTCCCCATCTCGGCTGGCATCTGGGCCTCGCCCGGCTCCGCCTCGCCTCCGCCTGGATGCAACTCTATCGCTTGTGGCAGCAGGGGTCCCTCACCGGCACACGCTACAGCGGGTTCGCAACCCTCGCCGCCGCTATCCTGCAGCAGGCGCTCGACCACTTCGGAGACCCGGCATGATCGACTTTTCAATTTCCCCCGAACTGGCCGCCCTCGCAGATCGCGTCCGCTGCTTCGTCCGCGACGAGATCATCCCCTACGAGCGCGATCCCCGCCTCACCCAGCACGGCCCGACAGACGCGATGCGCCAGGAAATGGTCGAAAAGGCCCGCGCGGCCGGCCTCCTCTCGATCCAGACCCCAAAGACCTTCGGCGGAATGGGCCTCAGCCACATCGAAGCCGCCGTCGTCCTCGAGGCCGCGGGCTGGTCAACGCTAGGCCCCATCGCCATGAACTGCGCCGCGCCAGACGAAGGCAACATGTTCATCCTCTCGAAGATCACCACCTCCGAACAGGCCGAACACTTTCTCCGCCCGGTCGTCGAAGGCCACCAGCGCTCGGTTTTCGCGATGACAGAGCCCGACGGCGCCGGATCTGATCCCGCCCAGCTCAAGACGGAAGCCGTCTTCGATGGAACGCACTTCACCATCAACGGCCTGAAATGGCTGATCACCGGCGCAAACGGGGCAAAAACCTGGATCATCATGGCCCGCGTCGCCCCCAACGTTCACGGCCCCGATGGTCCCACCCTGTTCCTCTGCGAAGGCGGCACCCCCGGCATCGAGATCGAACGCGTGATGAACTCGATGGATCGTAACTATGTCGAAGGCCATGGCGTCGTGCGCTTCAACAACCTGAAGCTCCCCTCAAGCGCGCTGCTCGGCGAAGTCGGTGAGGCCTTCCGCTACGCCCAGATGCGCCTTGCGCCCGCCCGGATGACCCATTGCATGCGCTGGCTGGGCGCTGCAGCCCGCGCCCACGATATCGCCATCCAGCATGCCCGCACCCGCACCGCCTTTGGCAAACCGCTCGGGGACCATCAGGGCGTCTCCTTCATGCTCGCCCAGAACGAGATCGACCTGAAGGTCAGCCGCCTGCTCATCTGGCAGACAGCCTGGTTGATGGACAATGGCGTCAAAGGCCGGCACGAAAGCTCGATCGCCAAGGCGGAGATCTCCGAACGCCTGTTTCAGCTCACCGATCGCTGTGTCCAGGTGCTCGGCGGAATCGGTGTCACCGATGAAACGGTCGTCGAAATGATCTACCGCGATATGCGCGCCTTCCGCCTCTACGATGGCCCGACAGAGGTTCACAAATACGCCATCGGCCGTCAGCTCATGCGCTCCGGCAGCGAATTCACCGCCACGCCCACGGCAACCGGCCTCCCCGTCCCCTACGTCAAAGCCGCCGAGTGACCGGCACGGACAGCCCCGATGGAGGTTGCGCGCCAGTCTGGCAGGGCAAGTTCCTCGAAATGCACGTCGCGCCCTGGGGCTCGTCCGGTCGGTGGGAATATGTGAAACGGGTGCGCGGTATCGAGGCCGCCGTGATCCTGGCGCTGACCGACGCACACGAAATCGTGCTGGTCGAACAATACCGCCCGCCACTGGGCAAACCCTGCATCGAACTCCCAGCCGGCCTCGTCGGCGATAATTCCCATGGCGAATCGGTCCTTGTTTCGGCCCAGCGCGAGCTGCATGAGGAAACCGGCTTCGAAGCCGCACAGTGGGAGCGCATCGGGGATTTCGCGTCCTCTCCTGGCATGGTGGGGGAAATCTTCCACCTCTACCGCGCCACCGGCCTCACGCGCACCGGTCCCGGCGGCGGCACCGCTAGCGAGGGCATCACCCCGCACATCGTCCTGCTGGAAACCCTGCCCGCCTTCCTCGAAACCGCCCGGGCCAGGGGCTGCGCAATCGACACGCGGCTGCTTATCGGGCTCGGACTTCTCGGCAAAACCGCGCCCGCCTGAGCAGAGCCACCCTGATGGCACTCGCCAGCGGCGTCGTCCGGGATTCATCCAGTGCCGTCACCCAGGCTGTCGGGGTCATACCATCCGCCACAACAGCATCGTCGAACGCCGCCCAGAAGTCAGGCTCCAACGCAACGGAGGTTCGATGCCCCTGGATGGTAAAGGATCGCTTCTTCAGCACCGCCATTGACCAGGGCATGGTGCGTGTCGGTCATTACCTGCATCGGGAACCCTTGTTGAGAAGACGGCCACAGCCCCCGCTCAATACATATGCTGTCCGCCGTTCACGCTCATCGTGCTCCCCGTGATGAACCCGGCCTCGTCCGAACACAGGAACACCACCGCGCGCGCAATCTCCTCGGCCTGGCCCAGTCGTCCCACAGGAATCTTGGCGACAATCTTCTCCAGAACATCCGCCGGCACTGCCGCCACCATGTCGGTGTCAATATAGCCCGGCGCAATCGCGTTCACAGTCACCCCGAATTTTGCGCCTTCCTGCGCCAGCGCCTTGGTAAAACCGTGGATGCCGGATTTCGCGGCAGCATAGTTCACCTGGCCATATTGCCCGGCCTGCCCGTTGATCGACCCGATGTTCACGATCCGGCCCCATCCCCGCTTGCGCATGCCGGGAAAGGTCGCCTTGGCCGTGTTGAAGCAACCGCCCAGGTTCACGTCCAGCACTTCCTTCCAGGCCTCGAACGTCATCTTCAGAAGCGTACCGTCCCGCGTGATCCCGGCATTGTTCACCACCACATCGATAGGCCCAAGCTCGCCCTCGATTGCCGCCACATGGTCCAATGTCGCCTGATGATCGGCCACATTCCACTTCCAGGCCCTGATCCCGGTCTTCCTGGTGAAGGCGTTCGCCCGGTCGTCCGATCCGACATAGTTGGCAGCAACGGTGAAACCGGCCGCCTTCAAGCCCTCACAGATAGCCTCCCCGATGCCCCGGGTACCACCGGTAACAAGTGCAACATGCGCCACGAGCGTCTCCCTCTTTGTCCGGCCAAGCTAGCCGGGCACCACGAGGGCTACAAGGTGCTGAATTCAAGCCCAGCCCGCCAGAGACTCTCCGATGATGCTGCGCAGCATTGCAATTCCCGCATCGGATGCGTTCAGGCATGCCAACGCGGCATAGTCCGTCCCGCCATGATCCAGAAAGGCATCGCGCGCTTCCTCGGCAATCTCTTCCAGCGTCTCGATGCAGTCCGCCGAAAAGCCCGGCATCAAAACCGCCACCTTCTTCACGCCATCCTGTGCCATCCGTTCCAGAAGTGGCTGGGTATAAGGCTTCAGCCATTCGGCCCGCCCGAACAGCGACTGAAACGCTATCGGCATCCGCTCGGCATCCCAGCCCATCGCCTCTCGCAGCAAGCGCGCCGTCTTCTGGCACTGGCAATGATAGGGGTCCCCCATATCCAGTGTCCTCCGCGGCATCCCGTGAAAGCTCAGGACAATCCGCTCGGGTTCGAACGAAAGCCCCGCCAAAGACGTCTCAAGCGATGCCTTCAATGCAGCAATGTGGGCCGGATGGTCATGGTAGGGCGGCATGGTCCGCAAGGCCGGCATCCAGCGCATGTCCCCCATCACGCGGAACACCTCGTCCAGCACACTGCCCGTGGTTGCGCCGGAATATTGCGGATAAAGCGGCGCTATGCAGATCCGATCGCAGCCAAGCGCCTTCAGCGCCAACAATCGCGCCTCGATCGCCGGATGCCCATAGCGCATCGCAAAATCGACAATCACGGTCGGCCCGAACGCATCGCGCAACCCTTCGGCCTGGGCCCGGGTAATCACCCTGAGCGGGCTGTCATTCGCGACCCGGTCCCAGATCTTCGCATAGTTGGCAGCCGTCGTCTTGGGCCGCGTGTTCAAGATCACCAGCCGCAGCAGCGGCTGCCACAGGATCGCCGGGATCTCGACTACCCGCTGGTCCGAAAGAAACTGCTCCAGGTATCGCCGCACCGCCGGAACCTCGGGCGCATCGGGCGACCCAAGATTCACGAGCAACAGCCCGACCTTGCCCGTCCTGACGGGCGGATGATCCGCAGGCAGCACCCCGTCAGGCCGAATAGGTCGTGCCGAGGGGCAGGCTACGCGCCCGCGTCCCGGTTGCTGCATAAAGCGCGTTGGCAAGCGCAGGCGCCGCAGGCGGAAGGCCCGGTTCGCCAACGCCCCCCAGCCGCTCGCCGCTGTTCACGATAACGGTCGCCAGCCGAACAGGCGCATCGGCAAGCCGCATCACCCGATAGCCATCGAAATTGCGCTGCACCGCCTCGCCGTCTGCAAATGTCACCGCTTCGCCCAGCGCAGCCGAAAGCCCCATCAGCGCCGCCCCTTCCAGCTGCGAACGTACCGAATCGGGCGCGATCGCGCGCCCGCAATCAATCGCCGAAACCACCTCGGTCACCTGAACAGCTCCGCCGACGACACCGGCCTCCACCACCATCGCCACAATCGATCCAAAGCTTTCATGCACCGCAATCCCCCGCCCGAAACCGGCCGGCAGCGCGTCACCCCACCGCCCGGCTTCGGCCGCGGCCTTCAGCACGGCCACATGGCGCGGCTTGTCCACCAGCAGCCGCAACCGGAACGCCAGCGGGTCGGTCAGCGCCGCCGCTGCAAGCTCATCCACAAAACTCTCGACCAGAAACGCCGAAAAACTGTGCCCGACAGCCCGCCAATAACCCAGCGGAACCGGCTGCGTCACGGGCACATGCACCGCCCTGAATGCGCCCACGGCATAAGGTATTGTATCCGCCCCCTCGATTGCAGCGGCGTTGGGCTTGTCTTCATCCGATGCCAGGCCCGGCATGTTGCGGCCCATGAAGCTGTTGCCGACCGAAGGAACCGCAATCCGCGCATCCCAGGCAGCAATCCCGCGCTCGGCCGAAATCGAGCCGCGCATCCGTGCATGCACCGGCGGCCGGAACATGTCCGATCCGAAATCCTCTTCCCGGCTCCAGATCAACTGCACCGGCGTGCCGACCGCCTTTGCAATCAGGGCTGCCTGCACCACACAATCCGATTCCGCCTTGCGCCCGAACCCGCCGCCCAGCAGCGTCGGATGGACGATTACAGCGTCCGTCTCAAGTCCTAGCGCCTCGGCCACTGACCGGTGCGCCAGCGTAAGCGATTGCACCGGCGCCCACAACTCGGCCTGGCCATTGGCAACCCGCGCTGTCGCCGTCATCGGCTCCATGCAGGCATGCGCCAGAAACGGCAGCGCATAATCGGCGACAACGGGGGTCGCGCCAAGACCGCCCTCCACATCGCCATCCTCCGCCACGGCTTCGCCACCGGCAGTGCCGGTCGCAGCCTTCGCCAACGCCTGCTCGATCCAGGGGCCGGCCTTGCGGCCAGTCGTCGAAAAGCTGGCTTTCACGGCACCCAGCCCGCGCTTGGCTTCCCAGGTCGTCGGCGCCACCACGGCCACCCAGCTCGGGCCCTTCACCATCCGCACGCCCGCAGGCGCCGCTGCGCTCAGCAGCTTGCTGTCGCCCACCGGCCCATGCCTGATCGCGGCATACACCATGCCCGGCACCCGAACATCGGCACCGAACCGCGCGGAGCCATCCACCTTGGGCGGCAGGTCGATCCGCGGCAGCACGCGGCCCTCCAGCCGTCGCGCCTCCACCGGACGCAATGTCGCAAAAGGCGGCTCTGCGTCAGGGTCCACCAGTGCGGCCGCATCCGCAAACGCCATGCGGTTCGCCTTGTAGACAACGAACCCGTTGGCGGTATCGACATCATCGGCATTCACGCGCCATTCGCCCGCAGCAGCAGCCACCAGCCGCGCCCGAGCCTCCGCCGCCGCGTCGCGCAACAGGTCATGATACCCTTTAACAGAGGTGCTTCCGCCCGTCATGTGCAGGTTCAGCCGCCGGATCACCTCCTCGCCACCGCGTGCCGCCAGATCGCGCAGCATCGGCGGCAGGCCGGCCGATCCCTCGCGTGCCAGGCCCACATGGGCATAGGCCGGGTGCCAGGGCGCCGGCTCCACCGCCATCATCCGCCAGTCGGCACCCAGTTCATCCGCCACGATCTGCGCAAAACCGGAATAGACGCCCTGCCCCATTTCCGCCTGCGGAACCGCAACCGTCACCCGCCCATCGGTCCCTATCTTCACCCAAGGCCCCAGCAGCGTCTCGCCCTCGGCCGGCGTCCAGGCGTTCGGCCACCGCCGCGGCCACAGCGCATAGCCCACAACCAGCCCCACAGCAGCGCCCGTCCCGATCAGGAACCCCCGACGAGACGGCATGAACCGCGTACGCTTTCCCAAGCCCCGGTCCCCGGCATCCGATGTGCGTTGCAACATAAGGCAGCGCCCTAGCACGATGCAGCGGCCGCTGAACAGCACCCAACCCCATGGCTGAGACGGTCAGCCGCGCCCCCCTCGCAAGGGCCGTTACACGCCGTGAACAAAGGCCCGCAATGCGGCGATCAGCTCGGGCGATGCCTCGGGCGATAGCTCCGAAGCCGAAGCCGCGGAATCCGCCTGCAAAAGCCCATCGATCAACCCGCCCACGTCGTCTGCCTCCCACGCCACATGCACGCCGGGCCGATCCCGGAACTTCTCCGCAGTCGCAAGTTGATGCTCGTTCCTGTGCTCCCCCAGCGAAGCCCGGCGCGGCATGATCAGGATCGGCTTGCCCCAGGTCAGCGCCGATATGATGGAGCCCATTCCCGCATGCGCCACCAGCAACCGGCATGCGTCCAGCTTCTCCTGATAGGCATCCGCACTGATGAACGCGTCCCAGCCAAAGTTCACCGGCCGATAGCTCCCGGGCTTCAGGGCGCCCAGCTGCCCGAACACCGGCATGGCATGCGCGCCCGCCCAATCATCCACCGCCTGCACCAGCCGGTCGAAGGGTTCCTGCGTCCCGATGGTCAGGAAGATCACAGTACCGCCCCCCGGTACTTCGGCCCCTCGGGCCTGGCGAGATCCGGCCATTGCGTCAGGAAAAGGTCTGCATGCGGGCCGGATTTCCGCCCCGAAAGGGAAAGCTCCTCGGCATTGGCAATGCTGTCTAGCCAGCAACTGCGCGCGCCCATCAATTTCCCCAGACGGATCGCGAAATATCCTGCCGACGCCCCCGTGGTGATGATGACGTCGGGCCGTACCTTCAACAGGATCAGCGCCACTTCCAGCAGCTGGCGCACCAGTTTCGCCTTCTGCCAGCGGTTGGCATCGGTAAACACCAGATAGCCCGGCGGTGGCTGCCCGCGCCGCGCTGCAAGCTCTGCCACCCGCGCCCGGAAATCCTCCGTCGCCGTCGCATAGGTCACGTCGCACCCGTCCCACGCCGGGGCGAGGCGCAGCAACTGAATCCAGTGCCCCCCGGTCGAGGATATGGCGAGCACCTTCAGGCGCTCGTCCACCGCAGGCGGATCGGGTCGTCGGTCTGGCGCTACCATGCCCGCCCCGTTAGCCCGCACATGGCCGGGTGCCAAGCGCCGGCGTCCGTGCTAGTCGCGCCGAAATGCACGACACATCCGTCCAGCGTCCCCCGGGCCAGCGTCCCCCGGCCCAGCATCCCTCGGCCCAGCATCCCTCTGGCCAGCGCCCTTCTGTCGGGCTCGTCATCCTGCTCGGCGCACTGACAGCGTTCGGCGCCGTCTCGATAGATCTCTATCTGCCGGCCATCCCCACCATCGCCCGGCATTTCGGCGCGCCTGTCGCCGCCGCCCAGATCACCATGTCGGCCTTCTTCCTCGGTATGGCCGTCGGCCAGCTCGGCTTCGGCCCGCTGTCGGACCGTGTCGGCCGAAAGCCGCCTCTCATCGCAGGCGCCGCCATCTACACGCTCGCCTCGCTCGCCCTCATGCTTGCCCCCAGCATCGAACTGATGGCCGCAGGCCGCTTCGTCCAGGCGGTCGGTGCCTGCGCCGGCGTCGTCATCGCCCGCGCCGTAGTCCGGGACCGGTTCGATACCACCGAATCCGCCCGCCTCTTCAGCCTCATGTTTCTCGTGCTCGGCGTCGCGCCAATGCTCGCGCCGACCCTCGGTGCAATCCTGCTCGAACACTTCGGCTGGCAATCGATCTTCCTCGTCCTCGCCGTTTTCGGCCTCGTCTCCGGCGTCGCGGTCCTGTTCGGCCTCACCGAAAGCCGCTCGGCGGCAACCGCAACCCAGGCCGCCAGCGAATCCACCCTGCAAAGCTATCGCGCCGCCATTGCAAACCGCCAGGTGCTGGGCTTCGTGCTTGCGGGCGCGCTCAACGGTGCGGCACTTTTTACCTATATCGCCGCCTCGCCCGCCCTCTTCATGGATTATCACGGCCAGTCGCCCGCCGCCTTCGGGTGGATCTTCGCCGTCAACGCAGCCGGCCTCGTCATCGCCACCCAGCTGAACCGGGCCGCCCTGAAGAACGCCTCGCCGGCGCGAATCGCCCGGATCGCCATCTTGGCGGCGCTCGGCTTTTCCCTCCTGCTCCTGCTCCTGTCAGTCGCCGGCCTTGCCTCCATGCCAATCACGATTGCCTTGCTCTTCTTCGCGCTCGGCAGCTTCGGTTTCGTCGGCGGTAACAGCTCGGCGCTCGCGCTGGGTGCCATGCCCGTTCGCGCAGGCGCCATCTCGGCCCTCATCGGTGCCGGCTCCTTTGCGGCAGGCGCTGCGGCCAGCGCACTGACCGCCCCCTTTGCAGCACAGGGTCCCACCGCCATGGCAGCAGGTATGGCCGCCGGCTTTGCGGGTTCGGCAATCGCCTTAATCCATGTCGCAAGGATCGGCCGATGGACCGACTGATCCGCATAGCGCCGGGCTTCGCCATCCACGAAGACGAGATCGTGCTGCGCTTCGTTCGCGCGTCAGGCCCGGGCGGGCAGAACGTCAACAAGGTCTCCACCGCCGTCGAGCTTCGTTTCGATCTGGCATCCTCTCCCTCGCTTCCGCCGGGCCTCAAGCAGCGTGCCGCCCGGCTCGCGGGCAGCCGCCTCACAGACGAAGGCGTCATCGTCATCCAGGCAGATCGCTTCCGCACCCAGATGGCCAACCGCCGCGATGCCCAAGGCCGGCTGGTCCAGCTGCTGGCAGACGCCTCCGTCGCCCCGAAAACCCGCCGCCCCACGAGGCCCGGGCTGGGCGCCAAGCTGCGCCGCCTCGACAGCAAGAAGCACCGCAGCAGCGTGAAATCCGGCCGAGGTCGTCCAGACCCTGATTGAGTGAACCACGCGCCCCATGGCAGCGTCAGAATTCTGACGCACCATGCCCTGAAGCGCCAACAAACTGACGCTCCCCAGCCCTCGCCAAAGCGCTCCCCTAGGGCAGCCCGCTTGGCACGGCTCTTGCTTCTATCCCCCTGAACGGCCGGCATCCGAAAAGCTTGACGGCAGCTCTCAACGATCGCGTCACGATCATCGGGGGACCCAATGCAACACAACAAGACCATTGCAGAACCCGCGCCAGGCAATGGCCGCACCGATCCTGCGGGCTGCGACCCCGCCAGCCCGCTCGCCCGCGCCTTCCGGCACTGGCAGGCAGACGGCCGGGCGGGCCGGTCCACCCCCATCGCCGAAGATCCCGCCACCCGCGCCCTCTTCGCGCTTGCAACCCGCGCCGCACAAACAGGCACCACAATCCTCATCACAGGCCCGTCGGGAACCGGAAAGGAGGTCATGGCCCGCCACATCCATGCCGCCAGCCCACGCGCTGCCGGCCCCTTCATCGCGCTCAACTGCGCGGCGCTGCCCGAAGCCATGCTCGAAGCCCTGCTGTTCGGCCACGAACGCGGTGCCTTTACCGGCGCGCAGGGGTCCGCCCCCGGCCTCTTCCGCGCGGCATCGGGCGGCACCCTCTTCCTCGATGAACTGGGCGAACTGCCGCTCTCCCTCCAGTCCAAGCTGTTGCGTGCGGTGGAACAGCGTGAAGTCCTCCCACTCGGCGCCACCGCGCCCGTCGCCATCGATGCGCGCATCCTGGCCGCCACCAACCGCGATCTCCCCGCTGACGTCGCCGCAGGCCGCTTCCGCGCCGACCTTTACTGGCGGCTTGCAGTGTTCCCCATCGCGCTCCCGCCACTGGCCGGTCGGCCGATGGATATCCTCCCCCTCGCCGCTGCGCTGCTCGCCCGCATCGGTGCACACGATGCCGTGCTCACCGAAACAGCCCTGTCCCGCCTCCAGCACCACCCCTGGCCGGGCAATGTGCGCGAACTCGCCAACGTTCTCGAACGCGCCCGTATCCTCGCCGGAGATGCGCCGATCGACACCGCCCACATCCAGTTCGACAGCCTGCACAACCCATCCGAACCGCGTGGCGCAGAGCTGGCCGATCCCCCGTCGATAACGCTTCCCGCGACCCGGCGTTCCAGCGAAGCCGAAGCCATCCGCATGGCACTGGCCCAGAGCGGCGGCCAAAAGGCAACCGCAGCCCGCCATCTCGGCATCTCCGAGCGCACGCTGCGCTACAAGCTGGCCGCCATGGCCGGTCGCAGCCGCACCACCCGCACCGGGCATCAGGGCGCACCAGCCGGAATGCCCCTGCCCGGAACCCTGCTTCAATGAGCGCCATCGGCCCCGGCATGGGTATGGGCATGGGCCTCAACGGCGTCCTCGCGCTCCGCGCCCAGATCCTGGAGCGCAGCCAGGCGCTCGCCCCCCTCGCGCCCACCGGCACCGCCAACGCTGCAAACCCGACAGCGCCCGGCGCATCCGGCGCGTCCGGCTTCGGCTCCGCCATGGCAGATGCGCTCAAGGCCGTGAACAGCCTCCAGTCCGAAAGTAGCCAGAAAGGCGCCGCATGGGAGCGCGGCGAAACGCACGACATCGCAACCGTCATGCTCGCCCGCCAGAAAGCCTCCGTCGCCTTCGAAGCCACCATGCAAACGCGCAACCGGCTGCTCACAGCCTACCGCGATGTCCTGAACATGCCGGTCTGATATGGCAGACCTTGCTCCAGCCAACCCTGCCCAACGCTTGCCTGCAATGCTGGCAGGGCCGCTCGGCCGCCTCGGCGCGAGCCCGCTTGCGTCCCGGGCGGTGCTCCCCGGACTCGCTGCCGCCGCGCTCGTCCTCGCGCTGTTCGCCTGGGTCTTCCTGTCCCCGCCGGCGCGCACGCCCCTATACAGCCAACTTCCCGAACAGGATAAGGCCGCCGTCGTCGCCGCCATGGAGGAAGCCGGCCTGCCCGTGGCGCTCGATCCACGCACCGGCGCCGTCATGCTGCCCCCCTCGGATCATGCACGGGCCCGCATGATGCTGGCGGCCCAGGGGCTTCCCAAGGCCGCGCCCGGAACCGGCGATCTCCTCGCAGACATGCCGCTCGGCACCAGCCGCGCAATGGAAGGTGCCCGCCTCAAGTCCGCCCAGGAGCGCGAGCTCGCCCGCTCCATCGAATCGCTGCAGGGCGTGGAATCCGCCCATGTCCTTATCGCCCAACCCGAAGCCACCCCCTTCGTCCGGGATAAAGCGCCCGCCACCGCCTCCATAACCCTCACGCTCGCCCCCGGCCGCGCCCTGTCCGAAAGCCAGGCCCGCGCCGTCACCCACCTCGTCGCCGGCGCTATCCCCGGCCTCTCGCCAGACAATGTCGCTATCGCCGACCAGACAGGCCGCCTCCTCGCCGGCGAACCCGGCGCAGGCCGCGACCGGATCGACGACCGCCGCTTCAAGGTCCAGTCCCAGCTCGAAACCCGCGCACGTGAGTCCATCCTCGCGCTCCTGGGGCCCATCGTCGGGCCCGAAAATGTCTCCGCCCAGGTCTCTATAGACGTCGATTTCGTCGCCCGCGAAGCGTCAGAGGAACGGTACGATCCAGCCGGTGCACTCCGGTCGGAAGCAACCAGCCGAACCACTGCATCGGAACCGCGCGCCATCGGCATACCTGGTGCGCTCTCCAACACCATCCCGGCAGCCCCCAATGTCACGGCAACCCCGCCTCCGGCCGCTGCCGGGCCCACCGTCACTACAACCGGCACCGAATCCGCCACCCGCAACTACGAACTCGGCCGCTCCGTCGAAGTCACCAGCCGCAATGGGGGCCAGGTCCGCCGGCTCACCGCCGCCGTGGTCATCCGCGCCGATGCGCTGGGCCCGACCGCCGGCCGCGCCCGCCTGCTGAAGGAAATCGAGGCACTGGTTCAGGGTGCCGTCGGCTACGACGAAGCCCGCGGGGATCGCATAGCCGTCGCCGCCCGCGCTTTCGCCGCCCCTGTGGATGTCCCGCTCCCGCTCTGGAAGGAGCCGGCCGTTGTCGAAAGCTCCAAATGGCTCTCGGCCGCCCTGGTCGCCATCGCGATCCTCGCCTTCGTCATCCGCCCCCTCCTCAAGCGCCTCGCAGACAGCAGCGCCGCCGCAGCCCTCCTTTCGCCCTCAGACACCGCCGCTGCCCTCCCCGAAGTTCGGCAAGCCCGCCTCGTCGACTACAGCGAGAAACTCGCCGAAGCTCGGCTGATCGCCGCCACAGACACCTCGCGCGCCACCGCCGTCGCGCGCCGCCTTCTGGCGGAACCCCAGGCATGACCCGGGCTCCGAACAGCTCCCAACTGAACGGGCCGGAAAAGACCGCGCTCCTGCTCCTGCTCCTCGAAGAACCCGAGGCCGCCGGACTGCTCGCCCGGCTCGAGCCCTCGGAAGTCGAGATGGTTGGCCGGGCCATGCTGTCCGTCGCCGAAGCCAGCCCCGCCACCATCGACTCGCTGCTCGATGAAGTCCTCGCCATCGCCCGCCAGACGGTCTCCGTCGGAGAGGGGGCCTCCACAGTTCGCGATCTCTTCGGCCGTGCGCTCGGCGAAGATCGCGCCAGCGGCATGATCGACCGGCTGGGCGATGAGGCGCGCGCACCCCTCTTCGAACGGCTGCAATGGCTGGAACCCTACGCCATCGCCAGCCTGCTGGAGGGTGAACACCCCCAGGCGCAGGCCGTCATCCTCGCCCACTTGCCCGGTCCGCGCGCCGCGCAGGTGCTGGCCCGCCTGCCGGTCTCCAGCCAGTCCGAGCTCGTTCGCCGCATCGCAACGCTTGGCCCCGTTGCACCGCACGCCATGGAATCCCTCGATGCAACCCTGCAAGACAGGATCGCCGCCAACCGCCCGCGCCAGCCCATCAACGATCTGGGCGGCATGAAGCGCGCCGCAGATCTCATCAACATGGCCGGCCTCGATGCCGATGTCGCACTCGCAGCCCTCAGTGAAATCGATCCATCGGCCGCACAGATCCTGTCCGAAGCCCTTTTCACCTTCGCCGATCTCGCCCTGCTCGACAGCCGCGCCCTGCAAACCCTGCTGCGCGGCCTCGATGCCGATCTCCTGATCCCCGCGCTCAGGGCCGCGCCCGAAACCCTGCGCGATTGCCTGCTATCGGCCATGCCGCAACGCGCAGCCGAAGCCCTCAAGGACGAGATCGACAGCCGGGGCCCCGTCAAGATCGACGAAGCCGAGGCCGCCCAGAAGGAAATCGCGTCTGCCGCCCGCCGCCTCGCCGCCGAAGGCACGATCAGCCTGCCCGGAAAGGGGCCGGCCTTTGTCTGACCAGCGCTCGGCCTCCATCCGCACGGTGCCCTTCACGGATCTGTTCCGCATCGGCGCTCCCGCGGCCGCTTCCGCGCAGACGAACGACGCCCTAAACGCAGCTGCCGCGGGTAAGGCCTTCGCAGAAGGCGAAACCGCCGCGCGCTCCGCCGCCGCCGAAGCGCGGGCAGCCCAGGCCGCCGGGCATGATCGCACCATCAAGGCCATCGAAACCCGCCACGCCGCCGCCATGGCCGCCCTTCAATCCGCCAACGATCAGTCTCTGCAAGCCATCGAAACAGCCTGGGCCGAAAGCCTCGTCGCCATCGCCATCGCCATCGCGCGCAGCATCACCGAAGTCGAGCCCGCAATCGCAGGCGAAACCGTTCAAAGCCTCCTGCGCGAAGCCCTCGCCGCGCTTCCCGAGGGTGCAGCCGGAACGCTCTTTCTTCCGCCCGGCGCACCGCGCCCAACGCCGCCCGCCGGTTGGCACATCGCCGAGGATCCCACGCTCCCGGCCGGCACGCTGCGCGCCCGCGCCGACGCGTCGGTCATCACGGCATCGCTCGACCGCCGCTTCGCCCAGCTGGGCGCCCGGCTCGCAGGTCTCCCGGCATGAACCAAGCGTGCCTCCGATCGCACGCACAGTCGCTCGCCGCCAGCGTCGCTGGCTTCGTCCCAAGCCCCGAACAGGCCGGCCACATCAGCGCCTTCGATGGGATGCTCCTTACCGCCGAAGGCCTCGCGGCCCCTCCCGGCGCTCTCGTCCGCGTCGATGCAGATGGCGGCCCGCTGGCGGCAGAAGTGGTCGGCTTTCGCGGGCCCCAGCTGCTCTTGATGGCGCTGGCCCGCGGTGCCGTCGCGCCCGGCGCCCGCGCAGTCCTCGAAGGTCGGGCAGATGATGTCCCAATCGGCCCGGCGCTGCTGGGCCGTGTTGTCGACGCGATGGGTGCTCCGATGGACAGTCTCGGCCCGATCCTGCCTGCAGGCGGCTGGCCGCTCCACGGGCGTGCCCTCCCCCCGCTCGACCGGTCAGACGTCACCCAACCGCTTCCCACCGGGGTCCGCACCATCGATGCGCTGCTCACGCTCGGTCGCGGCCAGCGCGTCGGCCTCATCGCCGGCAGCGGCGTCGGAAAGTCCGTGCTTCTCCAGCAGCTCGTCGAGGGCGCTGCCGCAGACGCCGTCGTCGTCGGCCTCGTAGGTGAACGCGGCCGGGAAATCGCCGGCTTCGTCGAAGGCCTCCCCGATGCTGCCCGCGCCCGTACCCATATCGTCGCGGTCCCGGCCGATCATGCAGCTCCGCTGCGGGTGCGCGGCGCCCTTCGCAGCTTTGCGGTCGCCGAATGGCTCCGAAGCCAGGGCCTCCACGTCCTCCTCCTGCTGGATAGCATCACCCGCGTCGCCCACGCCCAGCGCGAAGTCGGCCTCGCAGTCGGCGAACCCGCCGGCACCAGAGGCTATCCCGCCTCCGCCCTCGCTCTCATCGCCCGCCTCGTGGAGCGCGCCGGCAACGACCGGAGAACCGGCGGCGCCATCACCGCGCTGCTCACCGTGCTGGCAGATGGCGACGATGTCGTCGCGGACCCGGTCGTCGATACCGCACGCGGCGTGCTCGATGGCCACATCATCCTCGATCGCGCCATCGCCGCGCGGGGCCGCTTTCCGGCAATAGACCTCGCCCTCTCCGTCAGTCGCACCATGCCCGCCTGCATCCAGCCCGCCCACCGCCGGGCAGCAGCGGAACTCAAACGCGACAATATCCTCATCGAAAACAGTCGCGATCTCCTCGCCATGGGTGCCTACGCCCCCGGGCAGGACAAGGCGCTCGATCGTGCTCTCGCCCGCCAGCCCGCACTCGAAGCCTTCCTCGCCCAGGATCGCGGCCAACCGGCAGCGTTCGCCACCAGCATCGCAGCCCTCATCCAGGGATGGCCCCATCCGGAAACGCCCCGCCAGATGAACCCCAATCCATGAATAACAGCCTTGCCCGCATCCGCCGCCTTGCCCGTCTCCAGGCCATGGGGGACAGCGCCGCCCGCACCAGCGAACGCGCCTTCGCCCAAGCCATAGCAGACGCCGCCAATGCAGCAGCGCGCCTGTCCCATATCGAAGGGCTCATCCTCACCGCGGCCCCGCTCGCCATCGCCGGCAACGGCGCCGCACTTGCCGCCGCAGCCCAGCTTCGCGCCCTGCTGCTTCCCGCTGCCGAAATGGCCGAATCCCGGCTGCACTCCGCTGTCGCCAACCGGTCCGACGCTGAAGCCCGCCTGGTCCAAAGCCGCGCCCGAAGCCGCCGCCTCGCAGAGATCGTTCAGGAAGCCCGCACCGCCTCGACCCGCCACGCCCGACAGGCCGAAGTCGAAGCACGCCCAACCCCCCACAACAAGGCCAGATCATGATCAGCGCCCCCTCAGCACCAAGTGAATCTGCGCTCCTCGGTCCGCCACCCGCCGCCCGCAGCCGAAATCAGGGCGCAACGTCCTTCCCCCGGATCACACCCGCCAGCGAACCCGCCGCCCGCAAGCCGGCCCAAGCCGAACCGGTCGAAACGCCGGTCCCAAAATCCGATGACGATCCAGCGCCCCCCGATCCAACACAGGGCGAGATCGGCAGAAAGCCTCCAAAAGACGTCGCAAATCAGGTCGACCAGTTCGACCCGGCCGACCCCCTGTCGCCCCGCTTGGCGGGCACGCCTTCGGCAATTCTCCCAGCGCCAGGCCTGCCAAAGCCAGAGCTCGCCAACCTCCCGGCCCCGCAATCCGGCCAGGTTACCGCCTTTGCGCCAGGTCTGAGCGATCCCTCATCCGGTGCAGCAACCGGTGCTTCCACTTCAGGAGCGGTCCTTTCGGCCTCAATGGCCAGCGCACCCGCCACTGGAACCGCGCCACGCCGCGCAACCCCGGGCGCGAGATCAGCACCCGCAGCACAAGCCGAACCAGCCGCCCACCGCGCAGAACAAGGGGGCGCGGCACACGTCCGGCCCGGCCACCAAACACAGCTCGCAATCGCCCAACCATCAAGCCTGGCAACCCACAGCAAGCCCAGCTCCCCGCCGAGCGCTCTCGCGGCAACCAACCCGGCCCAACCCCAACTCGAATCCGAAGGCCCCGATTCGCAAAGTGCAGGGTCCCGAGGCCAGGGTTCACTCGCCCGAACGGCCCCCGGCTTTAGTGCAGCCGCCGCACAATCGCTGCCATTCCGGCTGGAAACCGGCGCGCCCCCGTCCGAACCCGCAGCAACCCAACCCGGCCCCACCGCAGAGCCCGCCACCGCATCCACCCCGCTTCCCGAAGCCGAAACCACGGTCCTTCAGCAAGGCGCCGACGTCACCATCGGCCTCGATTCCAACCAGCGGCTCGACGTCACCATCGCAACAGCAACGCAGCAATCGGCAGACAGGCTCGAAGCCGCCCGCACAGACCTGCAACGCGATCTCGCAGCCCTTGGTGCCGAAGTGGAGGCAATCCGTGTGGAGGTGCGATCCGAACGCGCGCCTGATGGCCCTGGCCAAAGCGGCCAGTCCGCAACGCCGGGGGGCCAGAGCGAAAGGCAGGGGCAAGCCATGCGCAACCGCAACGATCAGTCGGGCGAACCGCCCTCGATGGTAACGGGCCCGCATAGCCAGCCTGCAATCCACATCGCGCTCAACCCCAATGCAGGACGGATCGACCGCTATGCATGATCACCAGCGCCCCGAACTGAAAGCGCATATCCATGGCTGAGAAAGCGGCGGCGGCCGAACCCGCATCCCCGAAAAAAGGGCTGGTCGGCAAGATACTCGGGCCGCTCGTGCTCATCGTCGCCGCAGTCGCTGCCGGCGCAGGTGGTGCCTATGTCATGCCGATGCTGGTTCCCCAGCCCGACTCGGCTGCAAAGCCCACCCCGCCCAAGATCGCGCCGCTCGAATATGTGGAGATCGAGAACAGCTTCACGTCCAACCTCAAGGATACCGGCCGCTTCATTCAGATCCGCGTCGCCATCTCCACCCAGGGCGGCGCACCCGTCGTGGAAGCGGTCGAACGGCACCGAGTCGCCATCATCTCCGCCGTGCTTGGTGTGCTGGCCGAAACCGGCGAAGCAGAGCTCAACGCTCCAGGCGGCCGCGAAGCGCTCACCCGCAAGATGCGCATCGCCATCAACGATGTCCTCCAGCGCAAAAGCGGCGTCGCCGGCGTCGATGACGTTTTCCTCACCAGCTTCGTTCTGCAATAGCCGCCATGGCCCGCACCATCCACTGGCCCACCGCCGCGCTGCCGGCCCCCGAAGCGCCGGAGCCACTGCCTCCCACCCTTCTGGAATCGCTGGACAGCGCCAGCCTTTCGGCCGCACTCGGCCCGGAACTGACACGCCTGTTCGCCACCCGCATCAGCGCCAAGCCGATCACCACGCCCCCACCGCTGCAACAGCAACCGGGCAAGCCGCCAGTGAAAATGCTGGCCGTTGGCCGTGTCAGGCTCTCCACAGCAGACGGCCCAACCCCGATCGACATCGCCATCGAGGGAGGCACCGCCGCGATTCTCGTTGAACGGCTGTTCGGCAGCCGCCCGGCCCAAGCAGGCAGCGCAACAGCCGAACGGCTCACCAGCCTGCCGCCTGGCAGCGGTTCCTGGATCAGCCTCTGCCGCTTCCTTGCAACCGCCATCACCAAGGCCCTGGCAGCAGTCGGCCAAGCCGCTGCCGGGGCCCCGCTGCTCCCGCCGCGCGCGGCACATCCGGCAACGCCTCACGGTGCCACTTTCCTTGCGATCGACCTCGATGTCGATGGCGCACACGGCACCCTAACCCTCATCGATCCCGCCACCCCGCCCCCGCTGCCAGCGGCGGAGCCGCCGCCACCACCAGACGCACAGCTCTGGCGCCGCCGCACCCATGCGCGCGCACTGCAGCTGGAACTGCCGGTTGCCCTGCGGCTCGCGGATGCGCGCCTGCTCCTGTCCGATATCGCCGCCCTCCGCCCGGGAGATGTGGTCCCGCTCGCCCGGCCACGCGCGCTCGGCATCCTCGTCGGCGGCCACCGCCTTGCCGATATCCCCGCGCACCGCCTGCTCCCCGCAGACCCGGAAGAGCCCAACGCATGAACGCCATCCCGCAAAAGCCCCTCGAAGCCGATCCCGCCGCACGGCGCGACGGCAAACCCCCTTCCGACACAGAGGCCGAAGATGTCCGCCTCACAATCGACTTCGAGGATGATCCCGAAGACAACAGTGGCTCAGCCGCAGGCGCGTGGGCCACAAGCCCGGAAGACAGCGACACCCAAGCCTCGCGCACTATCCCGAAAGGCAGCGCTTCTGCCGAACCTGCCCGGGCGCAAGCCACCGGCCCGAACGCCGACGGGCGTCTCGATCCCCAGCACACAGCAGAGATCCAGCGCGCAGCAGAGGCACAGCACACGGGTGCCGCAGCAGCCGATCAGCCGCAGGGCAGTGCCGCCCGCCGCCGCACTGCGCCCCAATCCGCACACCAGTCCGAACGCCACCCCGGTTCCGAGGCCGGAGCCACTCAGGCATCGGCAAGCACAGACCATGGCCTCACCGTACCGCCCCAGCTTGCCGGGATCGAAGTCACCCTCACCGTAGAAATCGGCTCCCACCGCCTTCCCCTGAAAGACCTTCTGTCCATCGATCCGGGCCAATTGTTCGCCCTCGACCGGATGACATCCGAGCCGGTCTCAATCCTCGTCAACGGCAAGCCCTTCGCCCAGGGCGAAATCGTCGCCATCGGGGACCGCTTCGGCGTCCGTCTGCTCGATATCGTCGAGCCCAAGGCATCCTGATGCCGCTCCTTTGCACGCCACAGGCATCCTGATGCCGCTCGTCCCCAAACCATGGCCATCCTGATGCTCGCGGAATTTCTCACCCGGCTTGCCATCGCGCTCCCGCTCGTGTGCGCCGCCGCCGTCGTCACGCTTCTTGCAGTGAAGCGCGGCTGGATCCGCCTGCCCGGCTTTCTGCACGTGCACCGGGGCGCCACGTCCACGCCCGGGCTCACACGGGGGCAGATGCCGGATCTCGCGGTCACCGCGATCAAATCCCTCACGCCCGCCAGCCGCGTTGCAGTCGTCCGCTTCTGCGGGCGCGATCACCTCATCGGCATCGCCGGCACATCCCTTGTCCTGCTGGCAACAGCAGCCGCCAACCAAGCCAACGAACCCACCCCACCCGATCAAGACGACCCCCTCAGGCGGGAGCCGACCCCATGGACATCCTGACGCCCCACCCCTTCCAGAAACGCCGCAGCGGCAGGCCATCGCGCCCCCTGGCCCACCTCGCCCTGTTCTTCGTCGGCCTGCTGCTGCTCATTCTCGCTGCATCCCCGGCGCTGGCCCAGGCAGCCCCCGTCGCCCCACCAGCCTCCGATCCAGGGCCCACAGGCTCGGCGCTGGGCGGCCTCCTCGCGCTTTTCGGTGCGGGCAACAGCGGCCCCCTGTCGCTGTCGCTTCAGGTCCTGCTGCTTATGACGCTGCTCACCCTCCTGCCATCGGTGCTGCTGATGATGACAGCGTTTGTCCGCATCGTCATCGTGCTCGCCATCCTGCGCCAGGCCATCGGCCTGCAGCAGGCGCCACCCAACCAGCTCCTTGTCGGCCTCGCACTGTTCATGACGTTCTTCGTCATGCAGCCGGCCCTGGCCGATATCAACACCACCGCGCTCCAGCCCTTCGTGGCAGATCAGATTCCAGCCGAACAGGCCATCCTCAGCGCCGGAAACGTCCTCCACGGCTTCATGCTCGCCAACACCCGAACAACCGACCTGAAACTCTTCGCAGATCTTGCCGGCGCCGGCCCGTTCTCCGGGAATCAGGATGTTCCCATGCGCGTCCTGATGCCGGCCTTTGCCACCTCCGAACTGAAAACCGCCTTCCAGATCGGCATCCTGCTGTTTCTGCCGTTCCTCGTCATCGATCTCGTCGTTGCCAGCATGCTGATGGCGCTCGGCATGATGATGGTCTCCCCCATCATGATCGCGCTTCCCTTCAAGCTCATGCTGTTCGTCGCGGTCGATGGCTGGGCGCTGGTCATGGCCTCGCTTGCCCAAAGCTTTGCGAGTTGATGGGCTTTGCGCGTTGGTGGGCGTCCCAAGCTGATGCCCCGGCTCTTCTGATGCCCCGCCGCTCCTGATGGGAGAGGACATTCTCTACGACAGCGTCTCCCGCGCGCTGTGGGTGCTGGTGCTAGCGTCGCTGCCGGCCCTCATCCCGGCGCTTGTCATCGGCCTCGTCATCGGCCTCCTGCAAGCCGCCACCTCCATCCAGGAAGCCACACTCACTTTCGTCCCCAAGCTCATCGGCGTCTTCATCCTTCTCATGCTGTTCGGCGGAATCACCGGCGGCCTCCTCATGGATTTCACCCGCGACATGGCCGCCGCCATCCCGCTGATGGCGCGCTAGCCCCTCTCATGGATTCCGCGGTTGCGCTCGCGCCCGAGCGTTTCCTCCTCGAACTGCTGTTCGCCTCGCTCCGAACCGGCGCGGCGCTCGCCTTCCTCCCCGCGCTAGGTGGCCAGCTCATTCCCACCCGCGTGCGTATCGGCCTCGCCGGCGCTATCGGCTTCCTCGTCATGGGCAGCCAGTGGGCCCCGGCCCCGCCGGCAGATCTGCTCAGCCTGCCCGGCCTTGCCGCCATTGCAGGCGAACTCCTCATCGGCACGGTTGCCGCCCTGTCGCTCCACGCCGCCTTTGCCGTCGCCATGATCG
>Ga0105045_10001167_pt1 | contig 21133 bp, 13 predicted proteins | sample MAT02_FD_78089 | JGI IMG/M metagenome (GOLD analysis project Ga0105045, IMG submission 78089) | Freshwater microbial communities from Lake Fryxell liftoff mats and glacier meltwater in Antarctica - MAT-02 (megahit assembly) | ecosystem: Environmental > Aquatic > Freshwater > Ice > Liftoff... | reverse complement strand
TTCGCGGAAGACTCGTCGCCGCGTCTGGTGCCCGAGATCGTGAACATCCGCCGCAGCCAGAGCATCAAAGGAGGCGGCGGACGTATGTTGCCGGCCGGCCAGCCGATGCCGCCTTATCTTCTGATGGTGTCGACCATCGAGCCACGCAAGAACCATCTGGCGCTGCTGTCGGCCTGGGAGCAGTTGCGTACTGAGTTGCAGTCCGACCTGCAACTCGTGCTCGTCGGCGCGCTGGGCTGGGAGCACAAGGCCATCGTTCGCCGATTCCGCCCCTGGTTGGACCGGGGTGGCATGCACCTGCTCGAGGATGTTCCGGCCCCTGAATTGCGGCTGCTGTATCGGCATGCAGCCGTGACGGTCTGCCCGAGCTTCGGTGAGGGCTTCGATTTCTCCGGCGTCGAGGCCATGTGCTGCGGCGGTGCGGTGGCGGCATCGGACATCCCCGTGCACCACGACATTTTCGACGATGCGGCCGAGTACTTCACCCCTTACTCGGCCGGCCAGTTGGCCGCAGCGATCGCGCGGCTGCTGTCGGCGGGTGCGGCTGGCAGGCGGGCAGAACTCGTCGAGCGCGGGGCGCAGATCTCGGCGCGATACCTGCCCGAACGTGTGCTGCCTCAATGGCAGGCCTTCTTGCAGAACCTGCAGAACCTGAAGAACCCGCCAGGGCGCTGAGTGCAACTGCTCGGCATACTCAAGGGCCTGGCCCGGCAGCACGAGCCGCTGCGACGCCTGGCCCAACGCCACTCGCGGCTCGTGAGCCGAATGACTATGCTGATGACCCAGAATCTTCACGATCCCGTCGAGCGAGCCGGCGCATCGGGCTATTTCTCGGCCGAGCACATCGACGAGGTGGCGAAGGTGGTGTGCGATGAAGGGCACTTGAGCCCGCGCTACCGCCACCTGGAGCACGCCCACCTGATCTTGCCAGACTGGTTTCGGCGCGACCTGGATCCGTACGGCCCGGAGTATGCCGAGCAGCAGAAGCGCCTGTGGCGCCTGATCGCCGGCGTGGACCGCGACTACGAGCCAGATCTCGACGAAAAGGAAGTGCCGCTGGGGCAGTTCGACCCCGTTCGCTTCCCGGGCTACTATCTGCGGCGCGACGCTGAGGCGGTCGCTTCAGCGTCGGACCATGTCATCGCCAGCGGCATGATCCTCAAACATGCCGGCGTCAAGCCGGGCGGCTGGGCTCTCGAGTACGGCGCGGGCTTCGGGCAGACGGCACTGGCGCTTGCCCGGTTGGGTGTGAACGTCGATACGGTCGACATCTCACGTGCTTTCTGCGAGTACGTGCAGCAGCAGGCCGATCACTTCCAGGTCCCCCTGAAGTCGCATCTGGGTCACTTCGGCATGAACCCGCGGCCCGGGCAGCGTTACGACCTGATCTTCTTCTACGAAAGCTTCCACCATTGCCTCGATTGGCAGGGTCTGCTTCGCGCCTTGCCCGACCTGCTGGCGCCGGGTGGTCGAGTGATCCTGTGCGGTGAACCGATGGTCGAGCGCGAGTACGCGGCCGTCCCCTACCCTTGGGGTGTACGGCTGCAGAGCGACGTGGTGGCGACCATCCGCCGCTGGCACTGGTTCGAACTCGGCTTCAGCGAGGACTTCCTGTACGAGATGTTTGCGCGCGCTGGCTTCACGATCAGGCGCCACCGCTGCGAGCCTTCTCTGTGGGGGCGCATCTACGTCTGCGAGCGCTGGCCGCAAGAACTGCATCTGGGCAAGACTTGGCTGCCTCCCGTGGTGGAAGAAGGCTGGCACGGCGAGGAGCCGGAGGGTCGCTGGACGCGGGGCAATTCGCGCCTCGCGCTGCCCGGTGGCGAGGTGAACGGGGCGCGATTTGAGATCGAATTGGCAAACCCGTCGCCTCAGGTGGCGGTGGTCGAATTGTCGGCGGGCGGCTGGTCGCAGACCATTACTCTCGCAGCCGATGAGCAGCGCAGGCTGGCCTTCGAACCGCAAGGTTCGGGGATGCTTCACTTGCGGGTGCCGCCGCGCCGTCTGGGGCCCCTCCAGCGAATGCTCACGCGCGATCAGCGAGGTTTTGGGATCTTCGTCCGGCGGCTGCGCATGCTGAAGCCGGCGTCCTTTTGAGCGCTTCTGTGCAGAAGACCCCAACCAGCATCCAAGTGTGGCCTTTGCATGCCAGACAGACCCAAGGCCGCGTGGCAGGCAGCTCTCACTGGTGTCATCTCAGTTCTCAGCCTTTTTGATGAAGACACTTTTCCTTCATATTGGCGTCCACAAGACCGGGTCCACCAGCCTTCAGGCCGTTGCGCATTTGCACCGTGAAGCACTCGCGCGTCAGGGGCTGCACGTAGTCCAAACCGGTGCTACGAACGACGGCAATCATGTTCTGTTATCGCGTGCGCTGCTTCGCGACCCCGCGGCGAGCCGTTCTGTGCCGCTGGACCTGACCATCTGGCAGGCGGCGCGCGACGAGATCGTCCACTCCCCCTGCCCGGCCGCATTGATTACAAGCGAGGAGTTCACCGCTGTGGGACTCGAAGGCATTGCGGCGTTAGCCGGCCTGATGGAAGCCGCGAGCGTTGACGTTCAGGTCATGGTCTTCCTTCGCGACCAACTTGCCGCACTGCGTTCCAACCACGTTGAACTGCTCAAGCAGGGACTGATCGAGCACGACTTCGCCAGTTACCTTGCCATGAGTGCGCTCGATGCAGACTTCGTCGAGTCGATTGATCGGTTCAATTACCAGCTATTACTGCAACCTTGGATCTCAGTTTTCGGCCAAGACCGGATAAAGGCCGTGCACTACCAACCACTCCGCGACACAGTGAGCGAGTTCTTTGCCCGCATCGGTATGCCAGGTGCTGTGGGGCGCACGAGGTCACCAGCGCGGCTGAACACCAGTCCATCAGAAGTGGTCGTGCGCTTGTTGGTGCTGGTGAACCGCTACTTGACGCTGTGCGAGGACCTCGCTCCGCAACGACGCACCCAGATCACGTATGGCCTTTACCGGCAGGCATCGGCACAGTACCCGGAGGGTGGCTCGACCACAGTCTGCTCCGCCTCCCTGCTGCGCATGTTGAAGTGTCACTTCAGTCGGTCCAATGAATGGGTGGAGAAGACCTTCGGTTTGCGCGTGAAGTTTGATCGGGCGGTGCGTACACGGTCGTTGGCGGGGGAGCCGACCCTGCCGCCCAGTGAGATTGAGCGTTGGCTTCTGGAGGCCCGTGCCGGAGTGGCGTACTCGTTGACGCTGGTGGAAGCCGGCAATGTAACGGAGGAACTGGCCTCAGCGGGGAAGCAGAATGCAGCAATCGACCGTGGCGACGGTCCTGATCTTGTTTCAGCGCCGACCGCGTAGACGCTTGGGCAACCCCTCCTGGCCTGCGGGAAGGCCCGACTGCGTCCACCGGAGCCGCACTACACTGTCCATCGATGACTGTCTTGATCGGGCAGCCGAGCCCTGACAAGAGGGCTGATCGAATGATCCGACCGGCGGCCCCGTTTTCTGAGCGTGCAAGACGCCCGCCATCTTTTTCGAAAGCAATTGCAAATGTCTGATGTCGATACCCGGGTGCCCGATCTTTGGTCTGACTTCGCCACCAAGCGAGCTGCTCCAGGAAACCTGTCGTGGATGTTCGCGCTCGACCACCCGCGCGTTCGAAACCGCATCTATGCACGCTACCTCGGAGGCCTCGACCCGATGAGTTACGCGCTGCGGCTGCTGACGACCTCGCCAGTGGCCAAGGCACTTGAGATCGGCTGTGGCGGTGGCGATTTGGCGCTGGCGGTAAGGAGCATGCGGATCAGCTCCCATGTCGACGCCTTTGACGTCGCCTCTGGCGCGATTGAGCTCGCGCGCGCCAAGGCGCGAGACGCTCAAGTGGACGGTCTGAACTTTTTTGTTGCCGATGCAGGCACGCTTCAGCTGGAGGCGGAGGCATACGATTTCGTGTACGCCAGCCATTCTCTGCACCACGTCGAGGACTTGGAGAACATGTTTGCCAGCGTGTATCGCGCGATGAAGCCGGGAACGATCTTTTTTGCCAACGACTACATCGGTCCTTCTCGAATGCAGTATTCCGATGCGCACCTTGAACTGGTAAACCAGCTGTTGGCCGGCCTGCCGGAGTTAAAGCGCGTCAACAAGCTGGCCAACAATGCGATCAAGGCCCGCGTCGATAGGTTGCCTGTCGAGACGTACCTTGAGATCGACCCGAGCGAGGGGGTGCGCGCCGCCGAAATCGTCGAGGTGATGCGAAGGTACTTTGACGTCGAAGTCATTCCGACCGGGATGACGCTGCTTTACGAGGTCCTGCTCGGTATCGTGCATAACTTCGATCCCGAGAACGAATTCGACAACGCATTGCTCGATTTGATGCTGGTCGCCGATGAGATGTGCAGCACTTACCAGACCGTCGAGCCTTGTTTCGCCTGTCTTGTCGGACGACGAAAGGCCGAGGTCGACACGGCCGGGTTCTCCTGATGAACCTGCCGACACATCCGTGCGCAGCCGCTGCGGTCGTCAGATATGACAGTCGCTTTTCACACCAAAGGGCAGAAAGCCGCCAATTCGTTCAACTTCGGACAGGTGGTGTTTGGGCTGACTTTTAACCCAATTGGTTGAAGCCGCTTCCGCTCTTTCTGAAAACGATGCATGCCGTACTGGCCAGCTCATCGACCGCGTCCGCAGGCAATGAGTCGTCGAAACTCTTCACGAATGATCGCGCAGGCTCCGGCAAGCTCCATTCTATGCCGAGCCCCACGCTCACCAATTGTTCGATGTTTGCCGCGAAGCGTCGGGGCGCCGGGTCTGTCGCAAAAAACCGAAACTGAGCCGCATTCCTTTCGGCCGCTTCTTCGAAGAAGACGCGCGAGAACATCCACTTGTCGTCCAACTGGCTGTAGTCAATGGCTGTGCGATCAGCCGCACACATGGCATCGATCGTGAACGTATAGGTCTTGAAAAAGGAGCGGATGTTCTCAGGTATACCCGCGGACAATTCATCCAAGGACGCAATTGCCGTGATGAAGTGTCGCAGTATCAGGTGGCCAGCCTTCATGGGCTCGAGAAGGACGCAGAGCCCTCCGGGCTTGATTGCCTCTAGGACTCTGTCAATGAATGTGTCCGGGTCATTCAGGTGATGGACCATGGAGGATCCGACGATCAAGTCGAATGTGCCAGGATTCAACTTGACCTTCTCTGCGTCCGATACGAATGCCACGATGCGGTCTGCAAGCGCCCACTTCTCGGCCCGGCTGGCAAGCAGAGACACCATATCTGGGCTGATATCGGTGGCATGCACCGAGCTGTTCGGGGCAAGCTCCAGCAATGCAAAAGTCGCGTTGCCTGAGCCGCAACCGATATCAAGAATGTCTTCGAAGCCTTCGACGGCGAGCCCAGGGAAAAGACCGAACGCTTGCCGAAGCGTGGTGACTTTCGAATCCACTTTGAAGTAACGCTGATCATAGACTTCGGAACTCTCGCGAAACTGCTCGGTGGTGCCCTCGCCGATCCGACCGATCACGTCAGGAGAAACAGGAATTAGCCTTGAATAACCTTTGACGTGATCCGAAAGGGGTACCAAGCCGGCAATTCTCGTTAGTGCAATAGCTGTCATGTGCGTCCTGATGAGATGGATGTTCTTCCCATACTCTACCTCTTCAGGCGGTACGAGATGACATGGGCCGCGCCGCAATCCAAGAGCGGGTGCCATCCCCGCGCGACATGTGCCAACCAATCTATGCTGGTCAGCGATTTGATCAGCTTTTGCCCAAGAATCCCGGAAAGCTCTGCCCCCGATGCAGGCGCGAACAAAGCGCCAGCAACCGGGGCCGTGACATCGAAACCCACTCTTCCAGGCCCCAGCGCGGTGTCAACCACAGGCACTCGAGAAGATGCGCGCTGTCCTTGACTCTCGCCAGGTCGCAGCCGGACCTGGCCAGCGCTTCGGGCAGTTCTACCGCTGTGCCGGGCCGAACGGCAAGCAGGCCGGCTTCATAGGCCAACGCAAAGATCGGTTTCGGATTCCCGAGGTGATTCTCGGGATTGAAACTCGGAAACGTGAAGTAGTGAAGCTCGTATCCCAGCCCGGCCACGAAGTTGTGCAGTTGCAGCACGGCCGGATCTTCATTGCACTCCAGCCACAGTGTCGGCAACGCGGCCCGCAGCCAGTCTTCATCGGCCTGCAGGGCTGCCAGTTCGCTGCCTTCGATATCGAGCTTGATGAGGTCGAAGGGCCCATGGCGCTGCCTCAGCAGCGTGATCGAGAGCGCGCTGATTCGCGCTTCATCCAAATCGACCTCCGTGCCGTCGGTGACTGGGGCAAAGCTCATCGAGCCCAGATTGTCGGCATGCGTCGGCCGCGGCGTGCCGCTGGGCGATAGACCGTCACCCAGCCGGCCGTGCTCCACCACAGACCATGACGCCGCAAGCGTGGCCAAGTTGTGTTGCAACAGTCCGAGCACCGCTGGGTTCGCTTCAACGGCCACCACTTGCAGTGGGTGGCAGTCGCGCAGACCCAGCGCGAAGCTGCCGATGTAGGCGCCGCCGTCGAGAATGCGGGCCCCTTCTTTGATAAATCCGCCTACGAAGTTCGCCTCGAACCAGGCCCATTCGCCGAATTCGCGCAAGAAGCGTGAGATCAAGTCGTCGCCACCCGGCACCTGCATTGGGCCGTAGCGGGTGTATAGCGTCTCCGCCTGCATGAGGTGGTCGTCCTTGTCGCGAGGCCTATCGGGCTGACTGACTCGCCAGCTCGTGCCTCGCCCAACCGAGGAACGCATTGTTGTCGGCATGGCCAAATGGATCGACAAACGATCGCTTCAAGTCGAGCCGGCTGCGAAACAGCTTCCGATGCTCCGGTGCGATTGGCTCTCCATTGGCATAGCGCCCGTAGGCCCACCAGTCCTTGGGGATGCGTTTGTCGATGAAGCCCATCACCTGTTGGCGGTACCAGGTCCAGAGTTCGTAGACCTCGGTGTTATCGCGTGCATAGCGCTCCGTCATGACGTCTCCGATCGGGCCCAGCTTGGTGAAGTGATAGAAGCGCAGCGGCTGACCGTTGGACAGGATTCGCCCTTGCTCGTCGATGCTGATGCTCCGCTGGCTCAGATTCCAGCTCGCCACGTTGCAGCCAGGGTCGCGCATCACGAGCACGCTGCCGAAGAGGGCCGGTACGTGGTCGCACCACTTCTGGTCGACAAATATGCCCTGCGGCACGTTGTCATGGCACCAGCCCAGCAGCCGCTTCTCCCACCAATCGGTAAAGCGCAGGCCGTCGCCGCGGTTGGCAACCGCGACGAAGCCCAGGTTGTAGATGCCGTACTGGCTGGAGCAGAGTTCGTTGTCGAGGATCGCCCGGTACTGGTCGTCAGGTGTCAGTTGGTGCGGTGTGATCACCACATCGTGAGTGTCCAGGGCATCGGCGATGGGCTGCAGGGTCTCCAGCACGGCAATGTCGGGATCGAGGTAGATCACCTTGTCGGCGCCTCGTTCCAGCAGCATTCGCAGCATCGTGCCCTTGACTGCCGTGCACAGTTCGATGACCCCATGTCCAAACATCCAGCCCTGCAGGTTGGGAACGTCCAGCTCGTCGGCCCAGGTTACGGCATCGAAGGGCTCGTTGGCCAGATCGAAAGTGAAATCCTCGGGCTCGCGGTCCACGAGGCACGCGTGCATCGTCCAGTCCGGATGCAGCCGCTTCAATGTGCTGGCTAGCACCCGGGCCTTGGCCAGGTAGTGAAAGTTAAAGCTCGTGTAGCAGTGAACGTTGGCCATGGGTCAGTCCTGATCAATGTCGGTCAGATCGGCTGTCAGTTGGCTCCAGGCCAGCCGGCCCACAGGCGCTCCCTTGCGTCGGCGCTCTGCCACGAGACGTGCAATGCGAGGGCTGCGGAATGCCTCTACCAGTTCGGATTCCGTTTCGAGCACCAGACCGGCATCCTCTTGGCCGACGAACTCGGCAACGGCGCCGCTGACCTGGCTGACGACCATCAGCGCGCCTGCGGCCACGCTCTCGCGCGCTGCGATGCCGAAGGTTTCGGGCCACTGCGACCACTGCACCACGACATCGATGCTCGAAGCCTCGACGGCGCGCACCATGGCATCGGGGTCCGCCGGCGACACATGTACCGGCACGAAGCGGATCGGCAGCTTCTCATCGGGCCGGGTGCCCAGGTGCCAGAACTCGTAGCGACCCGTGCCGCAGGCTTGGCGCACGAGTTCGCGGAACACGGGCCATCCCTTGTGCACGGTGGGATGGCCAAGGTAGGCCACACGAATGGTGTTGCCGGTCGCAGCCGATCCACCGGCATCCAGATCGCTGACATCGATATCGCTGTCGGCCGATGAAATGCGGCGACCCTCAACTTCAATGGTGCAGTGCGGGTGCACGACGAGCTTGCGCACGGGCAGCGACGTCCGCTGCTGCCACAGCCCGGCCGTGTGGGCACTCGGCGACACGGCCGTGAACGGAATCTCGTCGAACAGGCGTTTTATGCGCACGAGCTGCGCGTCCCTTGCGACACCGTACACGCACACCGTACAGGAGGGGCTGCCCGCTGGCGGAGCCCCGCAGAACGAGACTTGGTTGCGCAGCAGGTTGTGCCCCGTGCACAGAGAGAAGAAGTCATGCAGCCAAAAGAAGGACGAGGTCGGCCGCAGCGCCTTGTGCAGGGCCGAGACGACTTCAGGCGCGTGGCCGTGGAGCGCGTGCACCACGAGGTGGGCCGGCAATTCGATGAGGTCATCGCGCAGTTCGTCCACGACCTGCTGCAGCTCGGTGCCCAGCGTGTAGCCGACCTCCGCGCCGTTGCACAGCAGCCGCATAGCCACGTTCATGGGCTGGTTGCCGCTATGCAGGCAAGGCAGGGCTTGCCAGGGGCTCAAGTGCAGGTAGAGGTAGCCACGGTCGTTGAAGGCCTTCTGCTCGACGGCCAAACACAACTGCACGCCGCCGACGTTGGTGCTGTAGTCGTCGTGGCTGATCGAGATCACCAGACCTCGTGGACGGACGCCGCCGATCTCTTCTCGCAGCTTCGTCAGCAGCGTCTTCGCGGACAGGGCGCGCAATGCATCCTGGCGGCGCCAGGCCTTGACGGTGTCGGCCAGCGGAACGAGGGCGGCAAGCACCTCGGCGCGATGGCCGCCCGGTGGACGCGCCCGCCGGCCTTCGAAGCACCCGGTGCGCAGGTGATGGAAGAATGGGTTGACTCCAGCGTCGCGGACATCCTGGTTTGTGTCCAGGTAGTACTGCGACGAAAAGTCCGGATGCGGGTCGTGACCGCTGCGGCTGCCGACCTGCAGGTAGTGCGCGCGGGCTTCTGATGCGCTGTTGGCGACATCGGGATACATTGCCATGTAGAACCCTGCATCGAAATAGATGTCCAGTAGATTTTCATTAGTCAGTGACGAGGGCGGGGAGATCTGTGCGGTGCCGAGCACATAGGACAGTCTGTCCAGGTGCGGCTCGACCCATTCGTACACCTTTGTGGCGTCGAAGGAAGCCCGCATTGGCAGCTCCCTGCCGTCGGAAGCCAGCACTACGAGTCGGTTTTCGCGCTCGTGGAGCGCGGGCAAAGGCTCGGCCGGACGCGCTTGCGACCAGCGCAAGTCGAAGCCAGCGTCGACGCGGCTGCCCATGGCCTGTGTCACATCGGTCCGGCGAAGACCCGACTTGCCCGACATCAGAAGGATCCCGTCCAGCCAGACCTCGATCTCGAGCTCGCGCCCGAGAAGCCACGCATTGAGCAGCCATCCCCTGATACCACTCGCGTCGACCTGCTCGACGCTGCCATGCAGGCCCTGCCGCGGCGGGGTGGAAAGATCGTCGTCGATCAGGTCCAGCTCGGCCTTGGTCGACTCGCGGGCGCCCTTTCGGGGCGCTTCTCGCAAGGTGACGCGGCGGATTAACTCAAGGTTCCGGGACGGACCTCCTGCTGGCAATGTCATGGGTGTTCGCTCTCTGGCGTACGGTTTATTTAGGCGAAGGCGCTTGCGGCCCTCAGCCAGCGGTGACGATGCGGTGGCGGGTGGTGGCCTCGTGCTGCCGTGCCAGGGTCATGATGATCGACGGCCGCGTTCCGGTGGCACGGCCTTCGTCGGATCGCGCCAGGTCGATCAGGATTTCCAGCTTGCCGCGGCCCGCTTCAAGCTGGGCCGAGAAATGGTGCAGTCCCGGTTCGTCTGCGCTGCGCAGAAGCACGGTTGCGAATGCCTGGTCGACGAAGCGTCGGCCATCGAGGCTCATGATGCGGCTCAGGTGGGTGACCAGAAGCTGGTCCATCTCGGCAGGGCGGCCGCCCAGCGACACCGCCTCCTGGGACATGCAAAGCGACAACAGCACATCGGCCCTGGCGAGACCGCGATCCAGCGCAGCCTGGTAGCGCGCCAACCCGCCGCTGTCGGCCTCGCGGCGAAGCAGCATCCGGTAGGCCCCCGCTAAAAATTCGCTGTCGTTGTGTGCCAGCAGCTGTTCCACCGGGCTGAGGCTCACGCCAACGGCTCCTGGCGCGACGCTCGCCAGGGTCATTGTCACAACAGCGCCGCCAGGCTGGGTGTCCAGTCGCCGCAGCAGTTGGCGATAAATATCTGGGCTGACCACCTGTTCGAGCGCGAACCGGATCACGGTGTCGGCCCAGGAGTTCCAGTCAGGCCCCTCGTCGGCCTGCACCGATGACCGGCCCGCTTTGATTGCCTCGATGATGACGGCCGCGATGTCTTGGCCATCGCCGACCCAATGCACGCCTCGGGGCTCGCCCCAAAAGGCGAGTTGACGCCGGTTGCCCGGGGATTCCCGCAATACCAGTGGCTTGCCGGCTGCCAGGGCGAGCCCGATCCACGACAGCGGCGCGATGCGGTGGGTGGTGATCACCACGACTGCGGCACCCGACAGCAGCTGGCGACGCAATGCCGCCGTGGCGCCCTGCCAGTCGACGACGCGAGCGGGCTTGCCGCGCCGCTCGCTGCGACCAGCGACTACCACAGGCAGATCAAGGAAACGCGCGGCCCAGGCGGTCATCGACGGCGGCACGCTGGTGGCGCCGGCTGCATCGTCAATGCACAGCACATGCGTCGACGCCCCAACTTCGAACGCCATCGTGTGGTCGGCAAGCCGGGTGGAACCTGGGTGTGCGATGACCGGCGGATGGTTACCCAGCGCGAGCGAGGCCCGCAGCGCACCGATGTCTTCGCCGGTAGCGACGACAAAGCCGTTGACATGCTGCAGCCGCCGCCGCAGCGCCTGGTGCTCGGCCCAGCCGCCGCGCAGCAACAACCGGTCGACGGGCTCGTCTGTGAGGAAGACCGGGACCAGCACGGGTGCGATCGTGACCAGGCCCGGCGCCGTGAGCGGACGGTTGCGACCGATGATCTCCAGCGCGACCGCATATGCGCCGGCCGAGGCGATCTGTCGGCGGCCCAGGCCCTCGATGCGGTCCAGGCCCAGTTGGCGGAAGGTCGAGGCCTCGCACAGGACAGTCAGTTGCAACCGACCCGCAGCCTGGCGTACAAGCGCTGCCAGTGCATCGCCGAGCCGGCGGTGATCGAGCTCGCTCGAAGGCTGCACCTGGGCAATATCGACGGCCATTCGCAGCTGCCCCTGGCTGCCTGGAAGCAGGCCTGAAAGCAGGCGCTCGGCTAGGCGTGTACCCGAGGCTGACGCCCAACCCAGCGCATCGGCAAGACCCGGGTGCAGACGCTGCAATGCCGAGACCGATGCGGCATTGAGCGGTGGCGCGCTGGCGGAAATGCTCTCGTCGGCGATGTCGATGGCGGCGTGGTTGGCCAGCAAGGCCAGCCAACCACTGTCGGTGGCGCGCAGGATCCACTCCCACTCGTGGTGGGCAGCGATACCAAAGGCCGCGGTCAGTCCTCCAGCGTCGACCAGCACCGCGTGGCGCACAAACAGGCACTGCGCGTCCAGCAGTGGCACAGCCGTTGCACGCGGGAGCGTGCGAGTCACGATTTCCAGCGCATCGGCGCCAGCATGCGGGCCAGACCCTCCGCCCTGCGGGGCGGGCAATGCACCGAACAGCCCCCGCGTGCTGCGAGGGGCCACGAACCCGGCCCGCAGGTGCGTTGCCGCCACGGCCATCAACTCGCTCAGGCTGCCACTGCTCAGCCTTGCGGCGGCGTCGAGCAGCAACAGGTCATGCCCTGCCGCCGCAGTGGCTTCAAGGGCAGCGTTCAGCGAGCGGGCGCGGCCCAGTGCGTGCGGCTGCTCCAGCAGCTGCGCCGGCACGCCGTTCTCTTCACTGAAGGACCAAAGTGTCGATGCGAAGTCTGCCGGTGCTGGCCCGTCGACCACCACGACCACCTGCAGACCGAAGGCGCCAGTACCACCGATGTGGGCCGCAAGGCTGGCAAGGCATGCCGCCAGAGCCGCATTATCTTGTGGGTGCGCGATGCAGACTGCGAGTGTCCTCGTCGAAGCGCCACGGTTGTCGGCGACGGCGCGCCGGCTCTTCTTCATTTCGTGATGTTGATGGTGGTCAGGACGGGGTACACGACCGAGAAGATCAGGTTCAGGAACTTCTGCAGTTCGGCGGCGGGGGCATTGCTGACGTAAAGCACGTCGCGGTGGCGTACCGGGAAGTTCTGCATGTGGAAGAAGCCCGCTGGCGAACGCAGGTCAAGACGGTAGACCACAGGTACCAACCCGTCGGCTGTGCGCGCTACAGGCTGTTTCGGCCAACTCATCGCATCGGCAGCCTCGAACCTGAATACGAAAACGCCTTGTGGGCTCGCCCGGTTGTCCAACAGGCCCCCCGAGCGAGCCAACGCCTGTGCGAGCGTGATGCCTTGGGCATCGAGCGGCAGTTCTTCATTGCGGCCGGTGGCACCGAGCACACTGAAGCTAAGAGGCTGAAAGAGCGCCGTGACGACGTCTCCGGCGGCCAGGGGCACGTTCTGGCGAGGATCGCGGATCACCAAGTCCAAAGGCATGGATTCGAAGCGTTCGCCGCGGGTCACCTGCAAGGTGACTTTGCCAATCGGCTGGCGCACGCCGCCTGCCGCGGCGAGTGCATCGAGCAGCTTTTCGCCAATCGGCGTAAGCGGCATGCGCAGGCTTTGCGTCACCTCGCCGACCACGGTCACTGTGGACGAGGCATTGCGCGTGATTCGCACCATCACCTCGGGCCCGTTGGCCTTGCCGCGCAGCCGCTCTTCGATCTCGGTTTCGAGTTCGTGCGCCTGGCGCCCGGCGGCCCGAATGCGCCCCGCGAAGGGCACACCGACAAAGCCCTCGCGGTCGACCATTTGTTCCGGCAAGGTGGTCGGCCGCGAAGTCTGGGTCAGACGAGTGTCGATCACGGTGCCGCCGAAAAGCGTGGCCGGCGGGGCTTCCCAGATGCTGATCTCGACGACGTCCCCGGCTCCGATCTGGCCGCTCGGGCGGGCTTCTGAGCCCAGGGTCTCGCGGAAGCCGCGGTACAGGGCCTGCGTGGCCAGCCTGCGCGATACGCCGTCATCGATCTCGACGACCTGGATGACGCCTTGCGCCTGTGTCTGCCCACCCTGTTCGACGATCTCGCCCGAGGGGCCGCTGGTGGGCAGGCTTGAACATCCTCCCAGCGCGGCCAGCAGGCCCGTCAACAAGCACATTCGCTGGAAGACGGGGAAGGTGGGTCGAATGGCCAATGTCAGCAAGGTGGGTAGCTCTGGTAGCGCGGGGCGCGAGTCTATCGCGGGGGATGGGCCGGCGTGTTCAGGCTGGACGGCGCGCCAGGATGACGCTGCCGTCCATCGGCAATGGCAGGTCCTGGCGCTCGACCATGCGAGGCCAGATTGCACCGTAGATCGACAGCGCCATGTCAGGCGCGGGCAGCACCTCGAGACCGGCCGCTGCGACTTCCTGCAGCAGTTGCGTGTGGCTGATCATGCGCATTTCAAGAACCCGGCCCGGACCACCATGGAAGACTGGCGCCTCGTCGACACCCGTGCTGCCGAAACGGGTGCGATAGCGGACGCGGAAACCATTCTCGCCCACCGGCTCGACATCGAAGCCGTCGAGCGTCGGATAGCGCTCCACCGTGTCGGGCATCAGATAGGTGGGGGCAGAGAGCACCAGATGACCGCCCGGTTTCAAAGCCCGCGCGAGGTTCAGCAGTACGGCTGCCGGCGGCCGCAGCGTGTGCTCAATGACGTCGCTGCAGATGATCAGGTCCAGTGGAACATAGGGCGCATAAGTGGCCTCGTCCTCGATATCGAGATGGGGCTCGGTGTGCAGGAACGTATTGGTGTAATCGAACTTGCGCTCCATGACCTGGGCGTAGGCCATCGAGTCGGAGATGCCGACAACACGCAGTTTGCGGTCGGCCTGCAATTCCTTGAGCACGCCGACGCGGCCAATCACTGCGCGGGTGACGGCGCAGGCGATGGCGCGGAATCGCATGTTCGAACCGCAAGCTGCACAGGGCACCAGTTCGCGGTGCGCGTCGCCGTCCGGCCGTTCGTTGAGTTGCCCGCAGACGGAGCAAAAAAAATCCTTTGAACTGGTCATGGGCTGGATGTTGTTGGTGACTCAATTCAAAAGCGTGCCCATGCGTCTGGCGAAAGCTTCGTCATCGAACAGCTTCGCCGCCTTCTCGCGCTGTGCCCGGGGTAACGGTTCGATCGTTGCGTGCTCGAGCTGGTGCGCCAATTCGTCAACGGTGAGGAAGGTCGCGCCGACACCGGTCAGGCGGACAATCTCGGGCCCGCCGCCAATGCCGAACGCCTGTGTGGCACAGCCGGCCGCCAGCGCTTCAACGATGGAGATGCCGAAATGCTCGCAACGCCAATGCTCGCCGCTGTCGCTCACGCCAAACCCGGTGGCATGCGCATAAACTGCGCTCTCCCACAACAGTCGGTCCAGGGTCTGCCGCGTCGGCGAGATCACGAACTCGACCCGTAAATCTGAGGTCACGCTCGCCCGCAGACGTTCAAAGTAGGCCTTCGCGTGGGGATCGTTGGGAACGCTTCCGCACAGCACCAGCGTCCAGTCACTGCGGAAGGCCGGCGAGGTGGCCCTCAGCGCTTCGATCAGCACGTCCTGCCGCTTCGCATGGCCGCGGTCGGTGAAGCGTCCGATAGACAGGATCTGCGGCTTGCGACGCTTCAGCCCACCCTGCAGTAGCCGGCTTGCACCGACCGGCGGGAAAACGATGTCGACCTGCGCCGATGCGCCGTGACGGTCGAGCGCCTCAAGCACTGCGCGCCGAGTGAAATCGGAGTTGACCACGATGGAGCCGTAGTCCTTGAGCCAAGCGATACCTTCTGCGATCTCTCGTGGAGTGGCCTCCAGCCAGGGGAAAGGGAACTGGCAATGAAAGTGGGAGTTGCGCGCCCGCGGACTCACGCGGGGCAGGCACTCGTTGCCCATCACCACCAGCCGCTCCAGTCTTGCTTCGGACAGGGCCGACCAAGTTGCCGTTCGCACTTTGCGAACTGGCAGACCCAGGTCGGCAAGCACGTTGTCGAGCCGAAGTTGGCTGTAAGGATGCGCTGTGGCGAAGGCGGTATCGCCGTAGCTGGACAGTACTTCTGCAGTGGCCAGCAAGTAACGTTCGCCGCCGCCTGGTGTCAGCGGAAACGGCGAGTACGTCACCTGCGTCGGTGCCCCGACCGATCGGGTTGCCGCAGCCGTTGGAGGCAATAGGTCCCTGGGCAAAAGGTCCAGGTTTCGCGTCTCCAGGTAGGGCTGCCAACTCGAAAGGAAGACGAGGCGGTTAAGTTCGACGACATTGCTGATGCCAGCGTTGTGCTGTTTATCGGAGGTGGTCGCGTTCTCGATGTGTGTGCAGCGGGCGTCACGCGCCAGAAACACTTGCTTGCCGATCAGGCGCAAGCGCAGGCACAAATCCGTGTCTTCGTAGTAAGCAGGGTCGTAGCGGTAATTGAAGCCGCCGACACGGCGAAAGTCTTCGGTGCGGATCAACAGGCAGGCTGCCGAGCCGTAGTCCACAGCGTCGAAGGGCGGCAACGCGGTTGGATCGAAGTCCGCCTCTTGCTTGCCCCGCTGGTAGGCCGTGCCATCGCGGCGGACGAAGGCCCCCGCCTCCTGCATGCGGCCGTCCGGGTACAAAAAGACCGGGCAACTGGCGCCGCAGTCGGGTTCGACCTCAAAGGCACGCAGGAGGTCGTCGACGCAGCCCGGCGCCGGGAAGGCGTCGTTGTTGAGGAACACCAGGTAACGGCCCCGTGCCTGCTCGGCCCCGATGTTGTTGCCCTCGCCGAAGTATCGGTTCACCGGGATACGCACCAGCCGCGCGACCGTGTTCAACTGTTCCAGTGTCCGCCAATGCTCGGGCTGGCTGCCGTTGTCGACGATCAGCACCTCATAAGGCACGCTGATCCGCGATGTTGCCACCGCCAACGCCGATAGTGCGGACAGCACCGGCTTGTTGAAATTGAGGATGATGACCGACACCTCGGGCGTGGCGCTCCCATGCGACACGTTCAGCGGATCAGCGGCGGCACCCATGTCACCGAAAAACATGGGACGCGAAGAATCCTGGGGTGGCGCGTCCAGAACAAGCTCGGCACTGCCCGCACCGGCGACCAAGGCCACCCTGCCGTGATGCCCAAGGCTCGAGGTGACTTCAATGTCCACCGTCGGAAATGCGGCGTCGAACACCGAGGCGTCGATGTACAGCTTCAGTCCGCCCCGGGGCGGGCGCGGCAGCCACAGCGCCAGCGCCGACTTGGCGCCGCTGGACCAGCTGCCCCAGGACTCGGCGCCGCTGAAGCCGAACAGGGTGGAGCTGGCGGAATTGCCGCCTTCACGCATGTCGAGCCGATACAGGGTGTCGCCGGTGCCGATCTCGACGAGGTCGATGCGCCTATAGCCGACGGCGAGTTCGCGTGTGTCGCTGTTGTGACCCAGCGACATGGGCGATGCCGTGCGGCTGTAGGCCAACTCCAGGATCACGGGCGAGGGGCCCGAGGAGGCACTGCTCGGGAGGGGCGTCACGGGCGGCTCGACCGCCACTTGCGATACGCGCTGGGAGTGCAGCCGTTCCATCGAGCCTGCCAACCGGCTCTCGAGTCGAGAGATGGTCCACTGAAGGTGGTTCAGCCGCTCATAAAGCTCGTCGGTCACGGCGCCCAACTGGTTGTCCTGGGCGTTGGCCCGGTGCTGCAGCGGAACGAGCCCACGGCTAAAAATGCGGTCGACGAGCCGCGTCAGGATCCCGCGACCAGGGCTCATCAGGGCTGGCAGTGTCTCTAGACCGCTGAGCGCTGGGCTTGCCCGTCGACCTTCTTCGCTGAGCGCCAGCTCTTGGACGATCTGCGGCTTCGGTACGCCGGAACGCACTCTGGCAAGGTAGTTCGAGAAGCCGCCTGGATCCGCCGGGCGGTGCAAGATGCACTGGTAGGCGGCGCGCACGAACCGGGCATCGTGCAGATTCAGCAGGCCAACCACAGCGGTCGGGAGCACTTCGCGATCGTCAGTGGGTTCCAGTCCGGCGGAGTCAGGAGCGTTCATCAAGCGCGTGAGTCAAAGGGGGCAATGGCCGGCGCAGGCACACCAGCGATGGTGGAGTAAGGGCTGTGGCGCCACTCGCCGCACCGCTTACTGTAACCGCTGGGTTCTCCATCTACGGCGCTGGTTAATACGTGTCCAGCTGGCAAGCTCGCCGGACTTTGTCCACCTGCATGCGCTGAAACATCGCCGGGCCCTGTGCTGGCTGCAAAGCGCCCGCACCGTGAAAACGCGCGCCCGGCGCAATTCGACGATCAGCCTGTTCTCTTCACGATGCTATTCTCAAGTGCTGCAGCCTTCCTGGTATCGATGCTGGAATGGCTCACCCTCATCTGCATGCTCCTGCGACGCCGCACTCTCCGCATCTCACCCCCCCCGATGGATCCGGGCCTGCGTGTAGCTTCACGATGCTCGCGCTGGCCTGCAACTTCACCGATAGCCCCGTGACTCAAGCAACCAAGCCAATTTCGGGTGTCCCCGAGGAATTCTTCGCCCACTGCTTCGCCTACCGCGACCAACTCCGGCGTGCTCATGGATTCGAAGAGGCCCAGAGGCTGTGGCGCGCGACACAGATCGACTACACGATGCCCGCGCTCGATCCGAGCTCGACCCAGTACCGTGACACGGTCCTCGCGATTTACCAGCGCTTGACCGACACGGACTACCAAGCAAGCAACGAGCTCACGTCGACGAAACAGTCCGCCGAAGAGTTCAGGATCGGCTATCCCTGGGTGGCCCGAGACCTGGGCATCGCCGCCTCAGAGTTGTCCAAGACCGTGCAGACCCTGAGTGCGCTGGCGCGACTCGGCGGTCAGGTCGGCTCGGTGGTCGAGTTCGGGTGCGGATGGGGCAACCTCGCCGTTCCCCTGGCCAAGCTGGGCCGCCAAGTGGCTGTCGTCGACATTGACGAAGCCTTCCTGCTGCGAGCACAGGATCTGGCCCGAAGGGACGGATTCGAACTCGATGCGCATCTGGGTGACTTCGTCGAGGTCGCCGGCCGGTTGCCGGTCAAATACGACGCTGCCATTTTCCAGTCCAGCTTCCATCATTGCCTCGACTTCGAGACGTTGATGGCGCGTCTGGCGGACAGTGTTCTGGCGGAGCAGGGTCGCATCTTTTTCTTCGCCGAGCCGATCCACCGCAACTTCGCGTTTCCTTGGGGCTTGCGTTGTGACGGCGAGTCGCTGTGGGCCATCATGTGCAATCAGTGGCTCGAACTGGGTTTCGATGAGGATTTCTTCCTCCAAATGGCACTGCGGCACGGCTTCTTCGTCAGCAGGGTTGAAGGCATTCCCGGGTACGTCGGCGAAGGTTGGATGGCCACGCGCTCGCGGCACGGAATTGCGTTTGCCGACTGCGCCCTACCGCAGGCGTTCTCCCAGAGCCTCTGGGACCGCGCACCGGAGGTCTCATACGGTCGCTTCCTGCGCCGGTCTTCAAGCCTGCCTTCACTGCCGCCGTCAACCAGATACAAGCTGGCGCTGCACAACTTCTGCCCCAAGCCACTGCGGCTGAATCTTCACGGGGATGCCGGCGAGACGCTCTCTTGCACGGTGCAGCCTGGCGCGGCACTGGAGATCGTGGCACCGGTCAGTCATAGGGATCCGCTGCGCCTGGAGTGCGATACCGTGGTACCCGATCGGCTCATTCATAACGGCGACATTCGAGAGATCGGTCTGGCTCTGATTCGGCTGGCGACCTCATACCTGAATCCGTGACCCCACCTCGGTAAACGAGCACCCTGTAGGCTGATTCCGCATGATTGCCTCGGGGGACGCAGTGGTACCAATTGGTAACGTTTAAGTGCAAACCGACCTGATACTCAGGTGGTCGATGCCAACAGCGGCCATTCAGAGCTGGCGCCCGTGGAGATCTTGGTGAAGCTGGTCAGAGCTATGTCTGCGTCAGGCCAAGTTTGTACTCCGCGTTTGCCAGTTCGTCGTAGATCATCTCCAAGGGCTCGGGTCGTCTGTAGCGTCCGCCATCCGATGCCGCCCTAGCCTCACGCTCGTTCTCTTCGGCTTGCCACTGCAGACGCTCAAGAGCGGATGCCGGATGCAGCTTCGGCTTGGCAACAAAAAAGGTGAACAGATTGAAGTCTGGGTTGGCTGAAAGGCACGTTTCTTCTGTTTCCATGATCAATGCCAAAGCCGCGCGCCCTTCCTCGCTGTGACGTTCGTGGTACAGCCGATGGTTGTTGATCAGAAGCGGGTGGCAAAGGCCGCCTCCTAGGCGTGCATGCCTGACCAGGTCAAAGTGCCTCAACAAAACTTCCATCTGCAGTTCTGAGTGCACGGCCTCCGACGGGTCAAGTGCGAGCATGGTCTTCATGTGCGGATATCGCAGCGGAAGCCTGTACTTGTCAGGCAAACGCAGGCTCAGGTCAATCACCTTCGACCAGACTTCCCACGAATACTGGTTTCGATGTGGGCCAGTGTAGTCATGCCCAACGTATAGGCCATCGGCGCAGATTCTTGCCAGAAGTTCTGTGAGGCGGTTAATGTAGGCGACGTGATGCATTGCGCCGTTGTTGACGACAAGGTTCGCGCGCATGTCACCGGGATCAAATGTGTTGCTGTCAGCTAACGAGTACCGGGCGAGGAGTCCGATGCGCTCAGCTTCCCTGTTTGCCTCTTCGACATGCTTCGGCATGATGTCAAAGCCTGTGACTCTATCGATGATTCCGGCCTGGAACAGTCCTCGCTCGACCCAGCCATTGCCACATCCAAAGACGAAGGCCGAACCGAGTCGACCATATTTCTCGAACAGAAACCGTTGCCAGCCAATTGTTGGATCGCCCGCGATCAGAAAACACTCCCGCGCCAGGAAACACTCGAAACTATTGAACATTATAGAGCCAGAATAATAGTCAAAGTCTTCCCCCGGTCTAACTTGATGGGTGCTCACTTCAAATTCTCCCATTGAGTGTCCAAAGTGCTCATTTGAGCGCGCGTGTCTGCAACACCTCCAGTGTAACGCACAGCATTCAAATTATTGCAAGTGTGACCGCAGCAGCTGCAGCCGTGTATTCTTGCCGCGCACCGAATTGCATCTCATGACAGCGTGCCGCGCCGGTGCATCTCCGGCCCGCGGTTCATGTCCTCGTTCTCTGTGGATCTGTGCGCGCTGATGGTCGTGGCGTCCACCATTCTTGCTGGTGCCGACATTCAATCCTTGGGCGTGGGCCTATGGCACCTCACCTAACTTGGCGAACTGTGCAACCCCAGTTCCGGCTTCTCCAGCAGTGCGCAAGAGTCCGCAAAACTTCCGCTGCGTAGTCGCGCCGGGGACGCGATCTCGAGCGAGGCGCACGAAGCGGCGCGCGCGGCGCCGCGCGCGCCGGACACGGCACCTTCGCAGATCACTCCTTTCCTGTTGAACGAGTGCTGCACGGTGTTACGTCCGCGACGTGAACTCCGGGCCTACTACGCCCACCATCAAGCAACAGTTGCCAGCATTGGGGCAGTGCGGCTTTATGACCTCGCTCAGCGCCGCTCGTTGCACGATGATCTCCATCAGTTCCAGGACTGTGTTCCTGTTCCCCTTAGCCAGCGTTGCCCTAGACTCATATTGGTGCGCTACTTCCTTCTGTCCTTCGCCATCTCCGCCGCCAGCACGCTGTGGATCGTGCATTTGGCCAAGACGCGCCCAGGGCGCATGCTGGACGACAACTTCTCGCAGCCGCAGAAAATCCA
>Ga0105045_10001162_pt1 | contig 21150 bp, 12 predicted proteins | sample MAT02_FD_78089 | JGI IMG/M metagenome (GOLD analysis project Ga0105045, IMG submission 78089) | Freshwater microbial communities from Lake Fryxell liftoff mats and glacier meltwater in Antarctica - MAT-02 (megahit assembly) | ecosystem: Environmental > Aquatic > Freshwater > Ice > Liftoff... | reverse complement strand
TCTTTTTTTGAATCGAAGAAGAACTATCCACTTTTTTGGGTGCGGCAGGTGACGGAATTGGAAAAAACGTCTTCGCTCGTTTAACGGAGTTGGGATCGATTTTTTCCAGCTTGACCAACATTTCTTTGGCCTCAGGCAATGGGCAGGCTCGCAGATAGTTGATCACTGGTACTCGTACCCAGTTATTATCGTCCGTAGCTTTCTCGAATAACTCACCGACTTTTTCAAGCTGGCTCCAGTCGCTCCATCTCGCCAAATCTGGAATGACCAAGTCGGCGAGATCAGGACGCTCCAAAAGCCGGTGCATCGTGCTTGTGACGGATTCTTTGGGCAACGCAGTGCCCTCGGTGCCATGAAAACGCAATGCCATGACCGCGGCGTAGATGTCCGCGTATTGACTGTGTGCATTGTCGAAGAACTCTTCCTTGATGAGTTCAAGTCCTTTTTCGCCCTTGAGGGTCAAGTAGGCGGCAAGGAGTGCGTCTAACCCAGCTCGGGCTTCTGGAGCTTCGCTTCGAATCATCGACTCAAAAAGAACCGCGTCTTCTGGTTTTCCGCAAATGGCGAGCATTGTAAAGTAAAGTCGTTTTCGATCGGCCGACTTGGAAGTGTCCTGCACCCAAGCCAATAGCTTCTCCCGATCCATTTTGTCTTTGAGCAAAACCACATCGGCGTAGGGAGCTAACGCAAACTCATCGTAGCTATCGCGAGCTAATAAGGAATCGGAATGCTCAAAATACTTTTGAAAGAACTCCAGTCGCTCGACTTGTGACTCCGGTAGTCTTTGAATATCTTCCACATACTTTTCAGCGTCAGCCGAAAGAGGGAGAGGCGATGACCAAAGCAGCTTGTTTGGGTCAACTCCCAGCAACAAAAACTTCTTCGTGGATTTACCTGGGCCAAAATAACTGGCTTCGATAGCCTGATCCAATGAGATCAGTTTTTCGCCTGAAAGTACCTTCTCGATCTTAAACATCGCAACGCCATCGACATCCAGTCGGCCATCGGTCTCCAACCTGCCAATTCCGACCGCATCCATCGAACTCATCTCTTGCCGAAGAGTTTGCGAGGCTGCTGAGCAGAATGGACAATTCTCTGCGGTGAACGCCGCATTAAGATTGATGGAAGTCAAAATCAGGGCTCCGAGAATAGGAGCAATCAAACGGATCAACATGGTTTTAGCTAGCCTTACTTGTTCTGACGATTGCCACTTTATGAATGCTGCCCGGAGCAGTCCGGAATGGCTTGGATTTAACGTAGCGGAACTCGCCAAGAGTTTCGGCCTGACTAGCAATTCGCCGAAAGCCTGCGCGGCTTTCGCTACGAGTTGCCGTTAACTTCACGTAAATAGGAGCAATCCACATGATATTTTTCATTCTACGACGCCAACCTTTGGAGTTGCAGGCGATGGAATTGGAAAAAAGGTTTTTGCGCGTTTGAATGCGTTGGGATCAATCTTCTCGAGTTTGGTCAACATCGTTTGTGCCTCCGGTAACGGGCAGGCTCTCAAGTAGTTGATCACGGGGACTCGGACCCAATTGGTTTCGTCGGTGGCTTTTTCAAAGAGTTCACTTACTTTTGCAACTTGGCTCCAATCGCTCCATCGAGCAAGATCGGGAATCACCAGGTCAGCAAGTTCCGGTCTTTCGAGCAATCGATGCATCGCACTCAATACGGACTCTTTGGAAAGGACATTTGTCTCGGTTCCGTGAAATCGCAACGCCATCACAGCCGAATAGATGTCTGCGAACGGACTGTGCGGGTTGTCCAAGATTGATTCCTTGACTAGGTCCAAGCCTTTTTCGCCCTTGAGTGTCAGATACGCCGCCAGGAGAGCATCAAGACCGGCTCTCACTTCTGGAATCTCGCTTGTGATCATGGATTCGAGTAACGTCGCATCCTCGGGTTTTCCGCAGATCGCGAGCATCGTGAAATAAAGTCGCTTTCGATCGGGGGACTTTGTTTTGTCCTGAACCCAACCTAATAACTTTTCACGCTCCATCTTGTCTTTGAGAGCGAGCACGTCGGAGTATGGGGCAAGTGCGAACTCATCGAAACAATCCCGGGCAATTAATTGATCGGGATGCTCAAAGTACTTTTGGAAGAACTCCAATCTTTCGACTTGGGATTCAGGCAGCTTTCGAAGGTCCTCAATGTATTTTTCGGCTTCTAGGGAAAGAGCTACTGGGGGATTCCAAATCAATCGCGTGGGGTCAACTCCAAGAAGCAAAAAGCTCTTATCGGTTTTTGTGGGGCCCAGGTAACTAGCTTCGACCACTTGGTTTTTTTGAATCAGCTTGTCGCCAGAAAGCACGGTTTGGATAGAAAAGTTTGCTAACCCCTCGATGCTATTTTTTCCGTCTAATGTCAGTCGTCCAATTGCAGCGGCATCCATCGACGCAATTTCCTGCCGCAACGTCTGGGAAGCCGCAGGGCAAAACGGGCAATTCTCCGCTGCCAAACTCAATTTCGTGCTCGTTAAACCGGCAAAAATCGAACCGTTCAGCAGCGCAACGCAGGCTAGGAGGGCCCTCGTTGAATTCGTTACAAATCGAAAATTCATCATCTAACCAACCTTGGAACTTTTTTTAAAGACTCGCGCGACTGCGCAAGTCCCCCTAATGTACGTCATTGCATGTGGTGAATGCCAGATGTTTGCCCGGAATTTCGGGGATCTGTTTTGCGAGGCTCCAACCTTTTTGTTGATAAAATGGTTGCATCTGCGGAGAGTATCTGGTCCGAAACGACGTGTTCGACCACAATTATTGGGTCGAGGACGTCCTAAGTCCACGCATTTGCGCCGCATCGTTTTGCTACCTTGCGTTTTTGAACCCTGACTAAGCAGCTTTTCCCATATGCAACTCCCGATTTTGAAAGTCCTCTCGCCAGCCGACACTTCGCAAAGCCAAGATCCATCGGGCCAAGATTCGATTGGGTGCGGTTCGGTGGCGTCGGTGTTTGAGCCAAGCAGGCGATTGCCTCCCTGGCTCCGTCGCGAAGTGCCAAAGGGAAACGCCAATCATTTCACCTCTGGGCTGCTCAATGAACTGCGGCTTGAGACGGTTTGCGAGAACGCAAAATGCCCCAATCGAATGGAATGCTACTCGCAGAACACCGCGACGTTTATGATTTTGGGAAATGTTTGCACACGTCCGTGCGGTTTTTGCGCGGTCTCGCGAGGCAAGCCGGAAGCGCTCGAGGGGGATGAGCCGGAACGCGTTGCCGAAGCCGCGTTGCGATTAGGACTCAAGCATGTCGTCATTACCTCGGTAACACGTGATGACCTACCCGATGGCGGCGGCGACCATTTCTATCAATGTGTCATTGCTGTTCGCGAGAAGACAGGGGCGTCAGTCGAAGTACTTACTCCAGATTTCATACGTCACAAACATGGCCTGGACCGAGTCATCGCGTCAGCGCCGGAAGTATTCAATCACAACATGGAAACCGTGCCGAGACTTTACCGCAAAGTCCGAGGGCCAAAGAGCGAATACCAGTGGACTTTGGATCTGCTCAAGCATGTGAAGAATAGCAACAATGCAATCAAGACTAAGAGTGGTCTCATGTTGGGGCTAGGAGAAACCCGCGATGAGTTGCTCGATTGTTTAGCCGATCTTCGCTCTTACCATTGCGACTTCCTGACCCTCGGTCAATATCTGCAGCCCGGTCCTAAGTACTTGCCAGTGGTGCGTTATGTACCGCCTGACGAGTTCGATGAACTCGGAGCCATTGCGAGAACGATGGGCTTCAAGAAAGTTGCGTCCGGTCCATTTGTTAGAAGCTCTTACCACGCACGCGATATGGCTGAGACCGAAGTTACGAGCTAGCCCTACTACCAGCGGCCAACAATAGTGTGCAGACCTTCCTGGTCGCGAACATCTGGTAAACAACGTTCGACGTAGGGGGCTTGGTTTGCAAAGATGACGTACGTACCTGGCGGCAAAACGGTTTGGTCCGCCGTTGCTTTTCCAAGATGGCTTTGCCAAACCCCTTCTTCTGTGACTGCGTTAAAGACATTGCTGCCCGTACTGTACCTGTAACCGAAAAAATCGGAAAATGTCTTTCCGAGTGAATTTTGATCTACCGACGGCGAATCGGATGGTGGAAAAAGCGGTTGCGACTTGTAAGACTTTTGAAGTTCAGATATCGCATCTGCGCGAGACGCGATCGTAAACTCGGCTTTCCCGCCTGGAGCAACATCTGACGCAGTGTAAAAAGTATCGTCCTCTCCTACAAACACTGCTTGGTCCCAGCCGAAATTGGAGTCATTTCGAACCACTTCGCTCTTGATTACAGAGTCTTGTTCAGGGCCCCGCTTAAACATCGAGAGTTTTCGCAACGGATGCGCAATGGAGAATTGAGTTTGCAAGCGAGGTGGGAGGAAACCTCGATACTGCTGCTTACCGTCCGACACAAAAAATTCGTTGGTCGGTAGCGTCGCAAATGAACCCGTCAGAATCGGATTCAATTGCGTTTCCTTATCAAGGGAAAACCCGTCATTCGAAACCGTCGCTGCAAAGTAGGCCTGTCTCGACCAGACCATTCCGTCTCCATTTTTGTCGATGAAGGCAAGCGATCGCATCCGTGAAACTGCTCCTAACCCATCCTTGAGCAATCCATAGCTGAATAAGAAAAAGGTACAAATCATGGCTGTTGCTGGGATGAGCACGACTAGCCAAATTCTTCGTTTATGTAAATTGCTCCAAAACATGATTCCAGGCACAGCCCCACCGACGAACAAAACGACAAACGTTAGAAAGGTAATCACCGGCGTTCGCCCTACCGACGGAATTAGCCAATTCCAAAAGTCGTCTCCCACACCGGTCGAATATCGAACTGTTCGGTTTCCCGAGCCAAATGCATTAGTAAAGGGCATTGACGCAATCGAACTCGATCGATTTGTTACATTCTTTTCTGCAAGTATGTTTGCGTTGTCAGCTCGCCGACGGCTTTCGAGAGAAACTTTTCCAAAGCCATGCGCGACCATGAATGTCCCCTGTTGACCATCCACAAACGTCGCTGAATCGTAGACCACACTGGCAAACGCGACGGGAGACGCAAGTAGGGAATCCAGATAGCTGGTTCCAACTTCGGTCACCTTTTTGAACATCCAATCCGTCGCTTCATATGCATCCGAAAATGCAATGGGCGTGATATACACAGCTTTTGTTGGTGTGTAACCTCCGTTCAAAAAGTCTCGGCCAGTCGTTAACAGGTAATTGTCCCAAATGGTGTTCTCGAATAGATCAAGGCTAGGCGATTGAAAATCCGAAAGCTGCAGCTTGTTCGCTTGAGTCCCGTTGTGACTCTTTTCTCGCTTTGCCTCACCGAACTTTCTAGACAAATCGATCGGCAAGTAATTCTCAACCTCTTGCGGAGAACGAACTTTGTTGACAGCCAAAAAGCCGCCCGAAAGAACGTAGTTGTTCAGACTCCGAAGTCCCTCGGCGTCAATACGCCCAAGATCATCGCTCGCAATCGAAATCTGTTCCAGGCTACTCAAGCAAAGCCAGTTGGATGGAATGTTGCGCACATCACAATACGCACTTGAGTGCAAAGACTGAGAAGCAAACGCCTCTTGAGAAAACCAATTCCCCGTTCTTGCTATTTCTGCCATCGCTTCCATTCGGCGAATTTCATCTTTGGAAGACTCTTCCGAGATCAAAACCAGGCTCTTACAACCCTCGTCGCCCGTTGTGCCGGAGCGACCATTGTATAACTGTGCACTGTGGCCAGACAATCTTTTGCCGTCCAGTTTGGCTGAGATTGTAAGGCTGTAGCCTCGAGTTGCCGTTGACTCGATAAGAAAGTTCCCGAGAACCTCACTGGTTGCGACTCCAGTCCCTTTTTTGATAGGAATCTCGACAACGACCCCCTTTGTATCAAAACTGGCATAAATATTTTGGCCAATGGTAACTTTCAATTGACCAGTCTTTTTGAATTGCAATCCCTTTCGAGGGACAACCCGAACGCGGACTGGGCAATATCCCGGTTGGCCAAACCAATTAGGAAAGGAAACGTAAATTGAGACATCGCCAGTCTCCCCGTTAGCACTGCTGGTAATCAGATGCTCATTCTTGAATTGGCTAAGGTCGATAAGCTGTGCGCGAGCATAGCCACAACAAAAGAACCAAGCACACGTAATCATGACGCAGCAACGAGCATTTGGGCGATAGGTTGTTTTCATAGTTTTTTTCACACTCGGACGTATTGCAATCTTAACTTCAATGCAACATTAGGTTCGATTATACGATCCGAACATACTGCTGTGTTGCACTGCCGAACAGAAAACCAAAGCTCGCGGTTCTTGTGGAGTAATGTGCTGTTAACGGGGCATCCTGCCCAATGGCACTCACTTTATGAACCGAAAGCACTAGCTTCGGGCCTGAATTGATCGAAAAGTTAACTTAACCGCAGTCCGAGGCTAGCGCCGTCGGATCACTCAACTCGAAAGTGAGTGCCATAAGGCAGGATGCCGCCGATGCTCACGCAAGTACATCCCGAAGGACATGCCCATGCACGTCGGTCAATCGACGCTCGATTCCGTTGTGATAGTAAGTCAATCGTTCGTGGTCCATTCCCAATAAATGCAAAATGGTCGCGTGGAAATCGTATACCGTTGCAATGCTTTCGACTGCCTTATATCCAAACTCGTCCGTCGCACCATAAGTGAATGGAGCCTTGACACCCGCTCCTGCCATCCAAGCAGTAAAGCCGGCTGGGTTATGGTCTCGACCACTCGCTCCAGCCTGAAAAGTTGGCATTCGTCCAAACTCAGTACACCATACGACCAGCGTGTCCTTAAGCAAACCTCGCTGCTTCAAGTCTTGAAGCAATGCAGCCGTCGGTTGATCGAATACGAGCCCGTGTTTTCCGTATTGTTCTTGCAGTTGCTTGTGGCCGTCCCAGTTGCTAACCCCCTCGCCACCCGTCTGATACGCTCCGTTAAACAATTGCACAAACCGAACCCCTTTCTCGATAAGTCGACGGGCCAGAATGCAGTTGCGAGCATACCTGGCTTTCAAATCGTTCGATGCATCGTCCGCCCCATACATTCTCAATGTGTCTGCGGTTTCGGTTTTGAGATCGGTCACCTCTGGAACGCTCAATTGCATCCTCGCTGCCAACTCATAACTGGATATCCTGGCAGCCAATTCGCTGTCGCCTGGAAAGTCCTGCATGTGTCGACGATTCATTTCTTGAAGAAAATCCCGCGTCGCTTGATCGGTCGTGGCAGAAACCCCTTTAGGCCGCTCTAAATTTCGGAGCGGTTGTGCCGCGTTAAAATCCGTTCCCTGATGCGCCGCGGGAAGAAATCCACTCCCCCAATTGTTGACACTCGATTGAGGCGTGCCACGTGGATCTGGAATTGCAACATAGGACGGTAACTCTTGGTTTTCAGTCCCGAGCGCCCAGGTTACCCAAGCACCAACGCTTGGAAACCCCTCCAACGTAAAACCGGTCGACATGAAATTCTCGCCCGGACCATGCGTATTGGTCTTTCCTGTTAGGGAATGGATAAAGCATATATCGTCGGCGAGGTCACCGAGCATCGGGACCAATTCCGAGATCATCTTTCCACATTGGCCTCGCGGCTTAAACTCCCAAGGGCTCTTAGTCAGATTTCCCTGTTTGCCTTGAAAGGTGACCAAGCCATCCGCACCCGGCATCGGTTCGCCGTGCCGTTTGATCAACTCCGGTTTGTAATCAAACGTATCGAGCTGACTACAAGCACCCGCGCAGAAGATCATCAGAACGTTCTTCGCTTTGGGCGTAAAATGCGATGCCCTCGCCGCGAAGGGTTGCGACGGATCGATCTGAGGCCGAAGAGGCGTTTTGTCAGCTGCCAACAGCCCATCCCGACACAACAAACTGGCCAATGCAATTCCACTTAAGCCTTGTGAGGTGTGCCCAAGAAATCTTCGTCGATCCAACATAGGAGAGGAAAATGGGGTCATGAAATTACCGAGACATTCGTTAAGTTTTCGAGAAGCGGAACCCACAAGGGTTTCGGCATTGGGTTGAAAATCACCGAAATTCTTGGCGATTTCCGCTACGGTTTCCACCCGAAGCTAATTTTGCTGCTACCAGCCATTTCCATAGCTCCACCATCGGCTTGATTTCCGACGTGGATATCGTTCCACGCGCATACGCAATTCTATTGTAAAATCGACCTAGCATGCTCAATGACTCCTGCTGTTCCGGAAAACGTCTGCAAAGGCGGCGAATAAACTCCTCTGGCGTCTCTTCTTCGGTACGAACCACTCTTCGCTCGTGTCCCCATGAAAGTATAGCCGAATACATGTGTCGAACCATTTGCTCCCGACTCCAACCGCTCCCAGACTGAAACGGATTCGCAAACGAACTAAAAGGAGGATATCGATCGGCAATCGTGGTTGCCCCCTCGATCACATGGTCGGCTGGAATCAATGACGTCTTTTTACGACCAAACAATTGGTTAACCCAATCTCTGAAATCTCTCATGGCCTGAATCAACTCTCTTCGATATTTGATTCCAAAAACCACGGCGACTGCCAACAAAACGAGCATAACCAACCACTGCACCAAAGCCGGAAGATTCCACTGGACGGACATCGAGAGATTTTGAGGGGGTGGTGGTTCAGGCGCTTTGTCGGGTTTGGGCTGATTGCCCCCTTTTTGTTCCTGTGGAGGCGGCTTGTCTCCCTGAGGTGGCTCCCGTTTAGGAGCCTGTGGAGGATCGTTCTCCTTGGGAGCAGGTTCAGCATTTTTCTCGCGTTCCCTTTTTTCGTTCTTAACTTTGTCCTGTTTGCTTGGGTCGTTATCCTGGCTCTTGGACGGTTCAGGCTGGTGGCCATCCTCGGCCTCGACTTGCCGTTTGTCTCCTTGGTCTTTGCCCCCTTGTTGCTTGTCACTACCCTGCGGGTCGCCTTGTTTTTTGCCTGCCTGTTCTTTTCCGCCCTGCTCTTTTCCGCCCTCGGACTCGCCTTGCTGGGAGCCATTTTTCGAGTCGCTTTTGCCTTCGGCATTGCCATTTGGCTTATCGCCTGGTTTCACTTGCCGCTTATTCGCATCATTTTGATCTTGGTCGTTCGGTTGCCCTTGGTTATCCCCGTCATCGCCTGGATCTCTGCCCTCCTCTCCTTTGCCTATTTCAGGCCCTTCTCCAGGAACTCCTTCTTTTCCCCACCCCCACTTGTTCGCCTTTAAATCATCACGACTGGTAAAGTGGAATGGCAAGTCCATCGACAACAGCGAGTTACCCGGGATCGGCAGCATCGACAGCAGAAACAACACGACAAAGACACTCGACATACCCACCACCAACCAACGGATGGCAAACGCAGTTTCCATCGGAACACCACGCTCTCGCAAATACTTTCGCAAAGACAATAGCGATATCAACACCAACAAAAAGAGCGAACTGAGTAGATAGACAAACAGGTAAGTAAACGCCCATCGCCGATCGAGAGGGCTTTTGATCACCAATTGGCCAAGCCCAAACAAAGGCAGCGCGAGCAACGCAAAATACAAAACCCATACTCCCGGATTGTGCTTGCGCTGGGACGACCTTCTAGCTACTTTTGCGTCGGGCGACTTCGTCTCGTCCTCCGCATCGGCTTTAGTCTTGGATGTAGCGTTTGGTGACGCCGCTTTACGCTCGCTCTTGACCAAACCGAGCGATTGCAAAAGCCCGACCCCGATACTTTGCTGTTGCTCATTCATCGAAGTGCAATCAAAGGTAATCCTGTCAGCCAGGACCGCCACCATCACCAGGAGACCGATCAAGATCGGAAGGCTGAATACCGCCAAAGGTCCACTTATGGTCATGAATTGCGGGGTCACGAATAACGTGGCAGCACCTAGCGCAAACATATAGGTGAACGCGAGCTGTCGGCTTTGCTCAATTGCAATGCGAGCAATCAATACCGCAGCAACCGTGTAAAGTCCCAGAATCCACATCAGCCGCGCTGTGAATGGACCTTCGTAGCATACGATAATGATGAAGTAGACGAGCGAGCCAATCATTCCGATGATAAAAACAGGCGCAATCGCAGCCAACAAAAAGTCGAGGCTTTCCGGTCGTGCTTTCTTTTCACTGGCCATTATCACGCAACTTATTCAATCTTCGATGTGACGATTCGCAGGAGTTCTTTTTCACGGTTTGCTAGTAGTTTACCTTCCCACGGTAACAACCACCGATACAAAAACAGGGAACCCATTAGCCATGGTATCGATAGAAGGAAGGCAAAGGGGACAAAGGTGGTGCTTTTGATAAAACGATCCAAAAGCCACTCTACTCCGAGCGGCATCAAAGCCAGTCCAGTCATCGCTGGCATGAGCATGCTAAGAGCCAAGCTAAACAAAATCGGCAATAGATTGAATTGCTTCGGCTGGACGCTACCAGCGGCCAACGGAAAGGGAGTTACAATTGCCATCACGTTAGTTAAAAGACAAAAAGGAGGCAAAATGCAGGCAGACAGCAATATAGCGGAAAGGAATTTGTCTATCGAAATTCCAAAGTAAATGCCAATGGCCAATGCCATAAGTATAGTTTGCAAAAACAAAAACGGGACGGTTGCCAGATTGCGTCCCAACAAAATGCGGTGGCGCGGGACAGGCGATAGCACAAAGGCTCGAAATCCCGCACGGTCAAAGGCAAACAAGTTGCCAAGCATTCCTGATGAAATAAACAAACAACAAGCCGAAAAACCGACAACTATGGCTGCTTTCAATTCATCGATCTTGGGCAACTCCCAAGCTTGCAAAACGCCAAACAAAAGGAATGGAACGATGAACGGCAAGAGCAGGTACAGTTTTACTTCAGGGGCTCGGGTCATGGACTTGAGCGTCATCGCGATTATCGCAGACGTCTCCTCAGAAACCAACGGAAACCGACGTTCGACCAACAGAAGGCGTCGCCTGTCTTTCACAGCTGTGAGCCGGACAGCCAATGTTTTTTCTTGATCGCTTGCCGTTGCACTCGCTCTGATCGACATTGCAGATCGCGAATCGGTTTCGCCTTTGTAAAAGCGAAGCGTCTGGCGGTAGTTTCTCCGCAATGAAACAAATGCAATCAAAGCCAACCCGCTGGTCAGCCACAAGAAGTGCAACGTCCCAGCCATTAAAGACTCGATGCAACCCGCAACCCACAGCGGCGGGAAGTACAAGTTCGCTTGGCTCAGTCGTTCCATCCATCGCGCTGCAGCTGCGGCCCGCTCGCGCGCTCGCAGTTCTTTGCGTTCCTTTTCTTGACTGGTTTTCAACTCATCGCTTATTCCATCATTGCCTGAACTGGCTAAATCCACTGCGACAGCTTGCACTGGAACCTCGGGACGGTTCTCTTCTTCTGTGTTCCCTTGATTGGACTGCTCGCCATCCGTTTTTTCTAATGTACCCGTTGCAATCGCACCGACTTCCGTACGATTGGTTGGCAACTCCGAAACTGGTGAGGGCTCGACGGGTGAGGGCTCTGAGACCTTGTCCGCTTGTTGACTACGTGCTCGTTTCTCATCCTCGCGTGCGAACCGCATCGCGATGTATGTGGGGAGTTGCGAAATGATAATGATGCACAAAGGAATCGCAATCATGACCAACTGACGACGTCTTGGGTTGGCCATGATCGCGGCCAACCAACCTTGGAACTGATATGTCAACGCAGTAATTGCGATCAAAAAAACACAAAACGGAACAGCGAAAAGTAAGGCGATTGGCCCGATGCTAAAACAGGAGCCAAGGATAAATCCGAAAGTGAACGTGCATAAGGACATGAGTGGCAAGTTGATCAACGAGCTGAGATAGTTGATCGCAAACGCTTGAGAAAACGAAACTGGCAAATGCAAGATGCGATCAAACGTGATCGCATCGGTTCTTTGCGCATCGGTCGCAACAAAGATCATCCATATGAAACAAAACAGTGCAATCAAGCCGTCCCAAAACAAAAAATAGTTCTCGCGTGGAATCAATCGGGGCAAAAAAATCCCCAATACACTACCAGTGACCAGCAATGCCACGCAGCTCATTGCAAAGGAGACGAGCAAGATGGCAGCCAACGCCTTGCCAATACCGGACGAATGCCTCAGTTGATTGACGCGAATTCGCCATCGCAACCAGACGAAGGTCCGGAAGTGCTTGAGCGTATTGCCAAGGTAAGCTTTTGCCGGTTGAGGAGAGGACATGATTTAATCGATTTATCTTTGCTCGAGCCATTCTAGCTTTGCAACTTGATTTTTGTCCGCCCCGGTGGCTTGCAAAAAACATTGCTCCAGCGACCCGCTCTGATGGATTTCATCCATCGAGCATTGCTGAATCAATTTGCCGCTTTGAATGATGCCGACATGCGTACAAAGCCTTTCTACAATCTCAAGAACGTGCGAGGTTAGGAAGACGGTCGATCCTTTGGCGACGAAGCTAGAAAGCAGATCGCGGATCGTCAGCGAAGCAACCGCGTCGACACCCTCAAACGGTTCATCGAGGAAAAGCAATTTTGGGTTGGGCAGGAGAGCCGCTGCCAGCGATAGTTTTTTTCGCATCCCGTGAGAATACTCCAGCACGAGCTTCTTTGTCTCTTTTTCGAGTGATAGCAACTTCAACATCTCATCGCTTCGGTCCCGAATGGTCTCTCGCTCCAGGCCATGAATACGTCCAACAAAGATCAAATACTCAATGGCCGTCAGATTATCGAAAAGTGCTAAATTTTCCGGGATGACTCCAATCTGTTTCCTGGCTTCCAATGATTCGGCATGATCGAGCATGTTGCAACCAAGCACCGAGATAGTGCCAGCGGTCGGGCTCAAAAGTCCAGTCAGCATCTTGATGGTCGTCGATTTGCCAGCGCCATTTTGGCCGAGAAAGCCGTAGAACGTCCCGCAAGCGACCGTGAGATCGATCGAATCGACCGCCGTCTGATTGCCGAAAACGCGGGTCAGTTGGTGTGTTTCAATTGCGGTTGGTGTCACGGCTTTCCTGTCAAAAAGAGATCAATCGACGTGCTTCCATTGCACGACGCGCACGCTGATGATTCTAACCAGACTGCTTGGCCAAGGATACACAACTCGCCGAATCGATGACTAAGCTAATTATCAAAATCAAAGAGATCTGTCAGGTCTAGTTTGGCCTCAGGATGGCATATAGGTGCAATACTGTCTGGCCGACTTTCGCTTTTTTTGGGGTTTGGTACGCTGAGTCATCAAATTGCGTGAATGTAAAAAACCTCATCTTTTTTGCGCAATTTATCATGGCACAACCGCTTGGGGATTGCCACACTAAACGAGTCGAAAAACCTTCCAATTCCGTTTCTCCCACCCTTCCTTCCATTCTAATGACGCAAAAGAAGATCAATGTGGCCATGGTCGGTCTCGGTTTCGGCGCCGAGTTTATCCCTATCTACCAATGCCATCCAAACGCAAATGTCTATGCGATTTGCCGTCGAAACGAGGCCGATCTCAATTTGGTCGGGGATCGATTTGGTATCGCCAAGCGGTATCAAGAGTTCGACAAAGTTCTTGAGGATCCCCAAGTCGACTTCGTGCATATCAACTCGCCGATTCCAGACCACGCCTGGATGAGCATGCGGGCTCTCAAAGCAGGCAAGCATGTGATGTGCACCGTTCCAATGGCGACCACCATCGAAGAGTGTAACCAAATCTGCCAATTGGTAGCCGATACGGGGCTGAAGTACATGATGGCTGAAACCGTCGTTTACAGCCGCGAGTACTTGTTTATCAAGGAAATGTATCAAAAGGGTGAACTGGGCAAGATCCAGTACATGGCTGCGTCCCACCCACAGGACATGTCTGGCTGGCCAGAGTATTGGGAACGTATGATTCCAATGCATTACGCAACGCACGTAGTTTCCCCCGTGCTGGGCTTGGTCGATGGACTTGCTGAATACGTTTCTTGCTTTGGTTCGGGAACGATCAATGAAAGCCTGGCAAAGAAGTCTGGCAATTCGTTTGCGGTGGAATCTTGCCACATCAAGATCAAAGATAGCGACGTCGCTGCTCACATCTGGCGGTTCCTCTTCGATACTGCTCGGCAATACCGAGAAAGCTTCGACGTTTACGGGACGAAGAAGAGCTTTGAATGGTCGCTTGTGGAAGGAAAGCCTCATATTCTTCATACGGCAAAGTTACCAGAACATGAAATTGCCGGCGAAGTCGAAGTTCCAGATTACGCGCATTTACTGCCTGAGCCGATTCGCAAATTCACTCAAACGATACAGGATGCGGACCATTTGTCTTTCATCCAGGGTGGGGGACACGGCGGTTCGCACCCGCATCTAGTGCACGAGTTCATCAGTTCCTTAGTCGAAAATCGCGACCCGAAACCAAATGCCGTGACCAGCGCCAATTGGACCTGCGTCGGCATCTGTGCTCACGAGAGTGCGGTCAAGGGCGGACAAATAGTCAAACTGCCCGAGTTCACCCTCAAGTAACTATCCAAATGTAGCTTGGGACCCTCGTCCCGTGCCGTAACACATCTACCTAACACGTCTAATGGTAGCTTGGGACCATTGTCCCGAGCTTTCATCCATCCAAAACCCCTCCCGCCAATCTCTTGAATCGATACCAATTATGCTGAAACTAAGAAGCGTTTTTCAATGGACGTTTTCTGTCGTCTTAGCGACTTTCATGTTCGTCCCTTCGTGGGCTCAGATCGCCGCTCCAGTCAAGGATAGCGTGAAAGTCCTCATGTTGGGGGACACTGGGCATCACCAACCTGCCTCGCTATTCCGAGCCATTCAAAAGCCCCTTGCGGATGTCGGCGTCGAGATCGTCTATAGCGATGATACGGAAGCGACACTTCAAAGCAATCGACTCAATCAGTTCGATGTCCTGCTTATCTATGCCAACACGGCAAAGATTACCGATTCGCAAGAGAAAGCCCTTTTGGACTACGTGGCAAGTGGCAAGGGATTCGTTCCATTGCACTGCGCAACGTACTGCTTCCTCAATTCGGACAAGTACATTGAATTGTGCGGCGCTCAGTTCAAAGAACACGGCGGCCAGCGCTTCTCGACTCAAATCGTTGCCCCAGAACATGAGATCATGCAGGGCTTCACCGGATTCGAAAGCTGGGACGAAACTTACGTCCACCACAAACATAACACTGTCAACCGAATCATTTTAGAAGAACGCCGCGAGGGAAAACTTGCTGAAGGAACCAAAAGTGAACCTTGGACTTGGGTTCGAACACATGGCAAGGGCCGCGTGTTTTACACCGCCTGGGGGCACAACATGGACACCTGGAAGCAAACCGGCTTCCACAATCTACTAGAGCGAGGAATCAAATGGTCTGCGAATAAGTCGCTGGCCAACGTTGCCCCGTTCACCGATTCCAAAAGGTTCCCGATACCACGAATGACGGAAGTACCTGCCGATCTTCCCAAGTTCACCTTCACCGAAGTTGGTGGCAAGATTCCAAATTACACACCTGGAAAGAAATGGGGAGTGCAAGGCGATCCCATTACAACAATGCAAAACCCGGTATCACCGGTAGATTCGCTTAAACATTATGTTACACCCGAGCAATTCGAAATGAAGCTTTGGTCTTCCGAAACAGATGCGACGAACAACCCAGCATACGCAGGCTTGGCCGGCAAACCGCTGGCGATGAATTGGGATCATCGTGGCCGTCTTTGGGTTTGCGAAACAATCGATTATCCAAATGAAATGCAACCACAGGGCAAAGGTCGAGATCGTATCCGGATCTGCGAAGACACGAACCATGACGGAGTTGCCGACAAGTTCACGGTCTTCGCAACCAACTTGAGTATCCCCTCCGCTATCGTCTGCTGCCGAGGCGGTGCACTCGTCCAGGACGGTCAGAAGACGGTCTTTTTGAAGGACACGACCGGTGACGACGTTGCTGACATGCGACAAGAACTGATCACCGGATGGGCCATGGGGGATACGCACGGTGGTGTTAGCAATTTTCAGTATGGCATCGACAATTGGATCTGGTCCATGCAAGGCTACAACGACTCGACCCCTGTTATCAACGGCGAAAAACAACAGAGCTTCCGTCAAGGGTTCTGGCGATTCGCGGTCGATGCTGGCGTGTCCAATGAAACCGCACCTGTCTTTGCCGTAGAGAGCGGCAAGGCAACCAGCGAACGAACCAACAAGTTTGATGCTCACGCGATTCGAGTCACCAAACTGGAATTTGTACGTTCCACTAACAATAACACTTGGGGATTCGGTCAAAGCGAAGAGGGACTCATCTTTGGTTCGACAGCCAATGGAACACCAAGCGTTTTCATGCCTATCGCCAACAGCTATTACGAACGTGTCAACGGCTGGTCGCCAGCGGTTCTGAACTCGATCGCGGACAGCAACAACATCAGCCCAATCACTCCTAATGTACGTCAAGTAGACCAACACGGCGGTTATACGGCAGGTTGCGGCCACGCACTTTACACAGCTCGTAAGTACCCCAAGAGTTGGTGGAACCGAGTTGCATTTGTATGCGAACCGACCGGGCACTTAGTCGGTACCTTCGTCCTCGATAAGGCTGGAGCAGGTTATCAGAGCACAAGCCCATTCAACTTGGTCGCAAGCAACGACGAGTGGACAGCCCCGATCATGGCCGAAGTCGGGCCGGACGGCAACGTATGGGTCCTCGACTGGTACAATTTTATCGTTCAGCATAACCCAACTCCGCAAGGCTTCTCGACTGGCAAGGGTAATGCTTATGAGAGCGATCTGCGGGACAAGAAATACGGTCGAGTCTACCGTGTCGTTTACAACGGTAAGGATGGCTTAGATAAAGCTGCCACCGAGGCTGCCGACAAATCGGTGCTCAGCGGCTTGGACCCGAACAATGAAGCTGAACTGGTAGCCGCATTGAAGCACCCAACCATGCTTTGGCGTAAGCATGCTCAACGGCTGTTGATTGAGAAAGGCGGATTAGCCAATGCAACCACGCAAGCCTTGCGATCGCTCGTAAGCGACGAATCGGTCGATAGCAATGGCCTCAATGTGGGAGCGATTCATGCGATGTGGGTTTTGAACGCCAAGAAGCCGTCCAAGCCAGTGGCTTTCACCAAGACTCAGTCTGGCGTTAAACTGGACAACGACTTGATTTCGGCGGTAAAGCACAAGAGTCCCGGCGTTCGAAGGAATGCACTCCAAGTTGCTGCGAACAACGCTCAAACTTTGGACGCAATGATCACCGCTGGAATTCTCAACGACGAGGACCCGCAAGTGCGCTTGGCTGCTTTGCTCAAAGTCGCCGATATCCCCGAATCTAAGTCCAGTCTGATTGTATTGCTTGCCAGACCGGATTTGCTTACGAAAATCAAGGCCGACGCATCAGGTGCTTCCGATCGTTGGCTGCTGGATGCTTGGACCAGTGCCGCTGCGGCTCACGCGTTTGATTTGTTGCCAGTCTTGGTTTCTCAAAAAGATTGGCAGCCTTCGGAAGCCATTCTTAAGCAGATTGGAATCGTAGCTCAGCACGCTTCGCGATCAAAGATGGATGCAGCTGGTATCGAAAAGTTTATCGTTACCCCTGGCAATCCAAGCGTATCAAACGTTTTCATCAATGGGTTGGTTTTAGGGTGGCCTAAGGACTACGAACTGTCGATTTCTAAAGCTGCGGGCGACCGATTGCTCGCGACTTGGTTAAACGGATCGTTGCCGATCGAATCCAAGAGCCAAGTTTTGCAGCTGGCGAATTCAATTGGAGTCAAGGACCTGGGCGAGGGGCTCGCCAAAATCCAACAAGAGCTTGTATCTGTTTTCGGCGATCCAAAAAAGGACACCAATAGCCGGGTGGCAGCTGCTAAGCAATCCATCGTCCTGCAACCGGAAAACATTGCAATCGTGACGGATGTGATCGCCCAGGTCACACCCCAGGCTGCACCGGAACTTGCAAAAGGAATGGTGGAGGCATTGAGCGTTTCGCGAGCCAAGGGACTGGCTGCGTTGCTGACTGCACGTGCTAGGACTTTGCCCCCAGAGTTCCTTAAGAATTCGATTCGAGTCCTGCTAAGCCGCCCTCAATCAACCCTGGAACTTTTCGACCTGATGGAGGGGGGCAAAGTAACGCTGGGCGATTTGCAATTGGATCAAAAGCAAGCGTTGCGTGACCATCCCGATGGCAATGTTCGTGAACGTGCACTTGCCGTGATGAAATCGAGCGGAGGTGTCCCGAACAGCGACCGACAAAAAGTTCTTAATAGCTACATGGCGATTACCGAAGAAGCTGGGAGCGTTAGCACCGGAAAGGCCATGTACGAAAAGCACTGTGCCGCATGTCACAAGCATGGTGAGCTCGGGGTTAACATCGGTCCTAATTTGACCGGCATGGCGGTCCATCCCAAGCACGAATTGCTCATGAATATTCTTGACCCAAGCCGCAGTGTCGAAGGCAATTTCCGAACCTATAGCGTCCGGACCACAGACGGCATAGTGCTCACGGGAATGCTGGCGGGCGAGAGCAAAACCTCAATCGAGATCATCAATGCTCAAGGTAAAAAAGAAGTCATCTTGAGAACCGATATCGAGGATTTGATTGCGTCGCAAAAGTCCCTGATGCCAGAAGGCTTCGAGGGGCAGATGAGCCGCGTTGAAATGCGAGATCTACTCGAATTCTTGGCGAGCAAAGGCAAGTATATTCCGCTCCCGATTGATAAGGTAGCTACTATTACTACGACCAGGGGAATGTTTTTTGATGAGAAGGGAACAGAGGAAAGACTTGTGTTTGCCGATTGGACACCCAAGATGTTTAAAGAGGTTCCATTCTTGCTGGTTGACCCTCAAGGCGATCGAGTGCCGAACGCAATCATGCTTTTTGGACCGAATGGCAACATGGCACCGAAGATGCCCAAACAGGTTGAGTTGACTTGCCAAGCATCCGCAACTGCCATTCACATGCTTAGCGGTATTGGCGGTTGGTCGTTTCCCGCGTCTGAAAGGGGAAGCGTTTCGATGGTCGTACGATTGCATTATGTCAATGGAAAGACGGAAGACCATTCGTTGATCAATGGCGAGCATTTTGCGGACTACATCGCTCGAGTGGACGTTCCGAAAAGTGAGTTCGCCTTCAACCTAAAGGGACGTCAAATGCGTTACTTGTTTATCAAGCCTGAGTCGCGAGAGCCATTGGCGAAAATTGAGTTGATTAAGGGTCCGGACTCGACAGCTCCCATCGTCATGGCGCTGACAATCCAGACAGTCGATTAGTGTGTTCATCTGCAAAAGTGAAACACGGCTCTCCGAGCCGTGTTTTATGGTAGTAGGCATATTCCAAGTGCCGTCCGCAATCGCAATCCCTCGCTCACGCGTCGGGTTATGAAAATCACGACACACAGTTGCTCTCCGTCGAGATAAGCAATAAACATTCACACCCCTTTTTTGTTATGATGTGAATTCACCACAATTCATATTTGAAAGTAGCTCTCATGTCAGACTCCACTCCACCCCCGGTTCCACAGCCGGTTCCACAGCCGGACCCTGCCGCCAGAAAAGAGGAGCTGCGATTGGCCATGAAGGCCTTTCGGAAGCGATTGAAGCTAACCAAGCTGGATGATGAGTCTCGCATAGGACATGGCCCGATGTCGGGTGGTGGCAAGTCAGGGGTGGTCGCGATTACGCCACCAAGCCAATTCCCAAAAGACGTTTGGGAGGAGCTTACGGAGCAAGGAAAGCTTAAGCGGGCGGGCCGCGGCATCTATGAGCTTGTTGATCCTTGATTCCGGCCTACTTTTTAATCAATCATTGGGATAGGCTTCCAGCCTGTCGCATCAAAAACGATAGGCTTAGCACGACGCGCAAGCTAGTGAATTGGATGCCAAAATCACTAGCTTTCGCGTCTTGCTAGGTTTGGAATTATCCAAGCTAGCGACTGTGGTTCAGCACGAAGGTTTTTAAATAATGGAGTACACAGAGACGGATGGATCGAACAATAGCGTTGGGATGGCTTGGTTGGTGGTTGCACTTCTGGTGCCAGTTGCCCTGCTGAATTATCTGGATCGGCAGATGCTTGCGGCGATGAAGGGGTCGATGATGTCGGATATTCCCGACATCGCGACCAAAGCCAATTGGGGAATCGTTCTTGGCTGTTTCAAATGGGTATACGCAGGCCTAAGTCCATTAGGTGGCTTCGTAGCGGATCGAACGAGTCGCCGTCATGTGATCGCTGGAAGTCTCTTTGTCTGGTCCGCCGTGACTTTCGCGACGGCCTATGTGACAACGTTTCCTCAACTCATCGTCGCTCGCTCCATGATGGGGATTAGCGAGGCCTTCTACATCCCTGCCGCCTTGGCCATGATTTCGGAGTATCACTCCAGCCGAACGCGATCACGTGCCGTCGGATTTCATCAGATGGGCATCTATCTCGGAATCATTTTGGGCGGCTTTGCAGGCTATGTTGCTGACGAACCATCTCTGGGATGGCGTTGGGCCTTTGTAGCCTGCGGACTTGTCGGGGTCTTTTATGCGTTGCCTCTATTCGCAGTACTTCGCAATCCAAATCGTTCCAGCGTTAAGCGAGTCGAAACATCTCCATTTGCGTCGTTCCTGGAGCTGTTGGCTAATCGAAATTTCTTGTTGCTCGTTTTGTACTTTACATTGCCTGCTATGGCCGGCTGGGTGGTGAAGGACTGGATGCCTGATATACTCAAAGAGAAGTTTGGGCTTGGGCAAGGCAAAGCCGGAATGTCGGCGGTTCTCTACGTGCAAGTTGCTTCGCTGATTGGTGTTTGCGTCGGTGGTTGGCTGGCGGATCGCTGCATGCAAATAACGAACCGTGGCCGCATCTTCGTCAGTGCACTTGGAATGAGTTTCTTCCTCCCGTCGTTGTTTGGGATTGGAAACGCCGGTAGCCTAAGTATCGCAATTGGGTTTCTGATCCTGTTCGGATTAGGCTGGGGTTTCTTTGATTGCAACAACATGCCGATCCTTTGCCAGATTGTCCGACCTGAGCTGCGCGCCACCGGCTATGGCTTTATGAATTTGGTGAGCATCGGGTGCGGCGGCTTTGCCGACTGGGGTTTTGGCGAACTTCGAGATAGACAAGTTCCGCTTAACATCATTTTCGGAGTGTTTGCGAGTACGGCGCTGCTGTCCATTGTGATCGTGTTGCTCATTCGGCCAAAAGAAGCTCGCGGGATGGAGCGCAAGGTTCCTTAGCAAATGAACCTGATTCCGCCGTGACGCGAGGTCC